>Ga0123354_10006671_pt1 | contig 17208 bp, 13 predicted proteins | sample TergutLab28metaG_2_FD_97872 | JGI IMG/M metagenome (GOLD analysis project Ga0123354, IMG submission 97872) | Labiotermes labralis P4 segment gut microbial communities from Petit-Saut dam, French Guiana - Lab288 P4 | ecosystem: Host-associated > Arthropoda: Insects > Digestive system > Gut ...
AGTGTCGATGATGTTGATCTGGTGGTCTTTCCAAAAACAGGTCGTCGCGGCTGAGGTGATGGTGATCCCTCGCTCTTGTTCCTGCTCCATCCAGTCCATGGTCGCAGCGCCGTCGTGGACCTCACCGATCTTGTAGTTGATGCCGGTGTAGAACAGTACGCGCTCCGTGGTCGTCGTCTTCCCGGCATCGATGTGCGCCATGATGCCGATATTGCGGACCTTGTGTAAGTCCGTCTTCAAATCTATTGCCACGTTCGGTCCTCTACTGTTCTTTCGTCTGCGGGATGGTCATGCGGTCCCCTGCCGGCTCACCAACCGCCATTCACACAGATACCTCGGATGGTAGGCATCCGAGGTATCGTCACTGATATCCTCCGGGCTCACGCCCGATTTTGGTCGGATCACCAACGATAATGAGCGAAGGCGCGGTTGGCCTCAGCCATCTTGTGCGTGTCCTCACGGCGCTTGACAGAAGCACCCAAACCGTTGGCAGCATCGAGGATTTCATTGCGCAAGCGCTCGGACATGGTCTTCTCCCGGCGAGCGCGGGAGAACGACACCAGCCAGCGCATCGCCAATGTGTTGGCACGAGCCGGTTTGACTTCCACGGGAACCTGGTAGGTCGCGCCACCGACACGACGAGACTTGACCTCGATTCCGGGGCGGACATTGTCCAGAGCACGCTTGAGGGTCTGCACCGGGTCGGCTCCACCGGTCTTGTCCCGGGTGCCTTCCAGTGCGGTGTAGACGATGTGCTGAGCAACGGTCTTCTTCCCGTTCAACAAGATCTTGCTCACCAATTGAGAGACGAGGGGCGAACCGTACACGGGATCGACCACGACAGGACGCCTCGGCGCCGGGCCTTTGCGGGGCATTACTTCTCCTTCTTCGCGCCGTAGCGGCTACGGGCCTGCTTACGATTCTTGACGGCCTGGGTGTCCAGAGCGCCGCGAATGATCTTGTAGCGGACTCCGGGCAGATCCTTGACACGACCGCCGCGGACGAGAACCATCGAGTGTTCCTGCAGGTTGTGACCCACACCAGGGATGTACGCTGTGACTTCGACACCGCTCGACAGGCGCACGCGCGCCACTTTCCTCAGGGCCGAATTCGGTTTCTTGGGTGTGGTCGTGTAGACACGAGTACACACTCCACGACGCTGGGGCGAGCCCTTCAGAGCGGGCGTCTTCGTCTTGCTGACCTTGTCAGCCCGGCCTTTGCGGACCAACTGTTGAATAGTAGGCACCTACAGATTCCCTTTTCTGTGCGATCGTGGTTGTCCCCCCGCAGGAGGCTGAGGCGTGAGCCTCATGAGTCTTTGCTGGTGAGCACGCGGCACTGCCGAATCCACCCAGGTGGCCGGGCATACCAAACCCAAGGGGTGATTTTAGTCCCCGGCAGGTTATACGGTCAACTTGTCAGACGTGGCAGGCACGTCGACACGATCCCGTGCGCTTCGGTATGAGGATCCTGATTGTCCTGGAAAAAGGTCCTGGTGAAACTCTTAGGCCGAACCATCCGCCCAAACCCGAGTAAACCAGGACCCCTTCCATAGACCGCAATCCGGCCAGAGCATTCACGTCGCGCCCCCAGGCTTCGGTGAACACCTGTCACAGTTCCCTTGCCCCAATGACATTGCCTCATAGATTCCTGCGATGCTCCCAACTATACCTCCAAAAGTCGATGAATTAAAGACTGAAAGGTCTTGACAAGCTATAGCAGACAGTGTAAGTATATCTGCTATTATTTCCTTGTTGACAAGGAAAAACATTGATATTGCTCATCAACCCTGAGTCTTATGTAACGAAAATTTCTTAGCGTGTCGTGCCGCGCCTGGTCGGGGGCGGACGGGGCATGGTGGTGGGAGGCGAACTGTCGGCACCAGTGTGACGAGGCCCTGGAGGATGTGACAAGCTAGTCCCGTGCGAGCCTATCTGACAATCTTGAGAATACCGGGGGCTTTGGCATTCTCGTCGGCCGGACTACTCGCACGCATTGGCAGCGCCATGGTGGGTATCGGCACGTTGTGGATGGCTTCCATGTTGTACGGCAACTACGGTGTGGCCGGGGCGTTGACCGCCGCCAATGCCGTCTCCTGGGCCATCGGAACCGCAGTGCTGGGGCACCTGGTCGATCGTCACGGACAACGCCGAATCATGCTGCCCGCCGCGATGGTGTCCGCTGCTTGTCTGGTGGTCATGGTCATCCTGGCCCTCATCCATGCGCCGCTGGTGCTTCTGTTCGCCTTCACCATCGTGTCGGGGCTGACCGGTGGGTCGCCGGGAGCACTGGTACGGGCCCGGTGGAACTACGTCCTGACATCCACCCGCGATCTGCACACCGCGTACTCTCTGGAATCCACCTTCGACGAAGTGTGCTTTGTGGTCGGCCCGATCCTGGCCACCTGGCTGGCGACCAGCGTCCACCCCACCGCCGGGCTGGTCGCACCCGCGGTGCTCGGAGCCGTCGGCGCCCTGATCTTCTATTCGCTCAGGGCCAGCGAACCGAAGCTGCTGCCCCACGACACCTCCACCGGAAAAGGCGACCGTTTCATGTTGTCCTTCCCCGGAGTCGCGTCGGTGATCGGCGTGGGGCTGCTGATGGGCAGCATCTTCGGCAGCATCGACGTCACCACGGTGGCGGCCACGACGGCTTGGGATGTGCCGAAGTTGGCCGGCTTGATCCTCGGCGCCATGTCGCTCGGATCCGGGATCGGTGGTCTGCTCTACGGATCGAGGGGGTGGACCAGCCCCTTGTGGAAACGGTTCGCCTTGGGCGTGTGCCTTCTCGGCATCATGGTATGTTCCTTGTTCTTCGCGGTCTCGGCACTGATCCTCGGGGTGTGCGGCTTCATCGCCGGCTTCAGCATTGCCCCGACGTTCATCAATGCCAACGGGCTCATCGGACGGTTGATCCCGCCGGATCGCCTCACGGAAGGCCTGGCCTGGCTGGGAACCTCTATTGGCATCGGCGTCTCGATCGGTTCGACCATCGCCGGCCACATCATCGACCAGTTCAGCTACCACGGCGGATTCATCTGTGCCGCGACTGCCGGACTGCTCGCCTGTGTGGTGGCACTGGTCTCCATCCCGGTCCTCAAGACCAGCCTGGCTGCCACCGGGGAAGTCGATCTTCCCCACGAACCGGCCACCTGAGAAATTCGGGACGAACACCGAATCATCCTGGTGAGCGGACGGCTTGGTCACCTCCCAGACGGCGAGTATGATTAGCAGTCGCGGTGTTAGAGTGCTAACAGCCTCACGACAGGACCAGGAGGACCGATGCCGGTATACGAGTACCACTGCACGTCATGCGGAGCTGACCTGGAAATCTTCCAGCACATGACCGACCCGACACTGACGGTGTGCCCGGAATGCCAGGGAAAGCTGCGCAAGATCTTCTCGCCTGTGGGCATCGTCTTCAAGGGATCGGGATTCTACGCCACCGACTCCAAGAAAGGCTCGTCGAGCAGCAGTCTAAAAGCCAGTTCATCGACCTCGTCTTCGGCAGACACCACGACATCGTCCACCACCGATTCTTCAGCGTCCTCATCTCCGGCGAAACCCGCCTCCTCGTCAGAATCAGCCGCACCATCGCCAGCGCCTGCCTCGGCTTCCGGGTCGTCGTCTGCTGGTTCCTCCACCTCGTCAGGAGCAGCCAAGTCCTGAGTTGACGTCGTCAGGATCGCTGTCCCGTGACAAATCTAGGAGCGTGACAGATCTGGGCCTGCCGACGCCATGGTACGGATATGACACATCTCACCGCTTTCCTCAGACGGATTCTCATGCATCGGCGTATCCTGGCGACGGTGTCTGCCATGGTCTGCGTCTTCGCCTGTTTGCTCGCTGTCCAGCACACCGGTCCGACATCCCAGGTGTACACAGCCGCGTCTCGCATCCCGCCTGGCGCGACTCTCGTCTCGTCGGATGTGCGCAAGACCGCGGTTCCCACGGATCTGGTGCCCGCGGGGGCCATCACGTCGTGGTCGGATCTGGCCGATCAGATGACCACCGGACCGATTCCTGCCGGGGCCATCCTGACTACTGACAACTTCGTCGCTGCTTCCCAGGCGGCCGACGGGTTCGTCATCCTTCCGCTGACCGTCACAGCTCAGGTGCTCGCCATCGTCAAACCGGGAGACCACGTCTCCATCTTCGTTTCCAACCCCAGCACCGGCAATGTCAGCGTGGCACGGGGAATCCGGGTCATCACGATCCCGGCAACCGGTTCCTCGGGTTTTCTCTCGTCGAGTTCTTCCGGCAGTTTCATCCTGGTGGAAGTGCCCGACCAGGTCGCGTCCCAATTGACAGCAGCCGGAGGCATGGCCTCGACGACGGTCGCCATTGAGTGACGAATGAGAACGGAGTACGTCGTACGGAGTACCTCGTACGAGGCACCTCCTGTACGGCTCACTCGTAGGCGACTGCGGACGGCAGGGATAGGCGTGAGGCCCGACGGGCAGGCCCGATGGCGGCCACCACACCAATCACGATCGACAATACGAACAACCCCACGATCCACCACCACGGAATGGTCAGGCGCGACAAGCCCCAAGACGACAGCACCTGCTGACCGGCGAAGGACAAGCCGATGCCGACAACCAATCCGACCAGGCTGCCCGAGATGCTGATGAGCACGGCTTCGAAGCTGATCATGCGGCCCACCTGGCCGCGGGACGCCCCGATCGCTTTGAGGAGGCTGATCTCGCGGGTGCGCTCGGACACTGCCAGACCCAAGGTGTTGACGATCGCCAGGATCGCAACGATGATGCACAGGACCACGATGGCGTATGCCGCTGCCCGGGCTTGTTCGACCTGGGCATTGGACACGGACACGTACTCATCGCGGGTCTGGACGGAAATCGTCTGATAGGGCCCGACCGTGGCCACCAACTGATTATTGACATTGTTCGTGTCGGCTGGATTGGTGGCGCTGATGAACAAGGTGGTCACCGGCATGAACTGGGAACGGGTATGCCCGGGAACCTGTGTGATCAGCCATGCGCTCGACACCAGGATGTCGGAGAACAGCTGGGAGTCGACGATCAGGGAAACGGGCAGGATCGCGGTCACTTCGTACGGGGTGTTGACTGCCGTGACGAGGCGAACCGTGTCGCCAACCTTCAGATTGTGCGCGTCGGCGTAGGACTTGTTGACGGCCAGCCCCGACGAGAAATCACTCGCTGCGCCGTCGAGGATGGTCGTACCCACGACACTGGAGAATGTCTCCGGCGGTCCGAACATGATCGTCCCATCGACCAGGGTGTCCTTGGTCGGGTCATCCGGAGCAGCAGGGTCCGGTTGCTCCAGCTGCACAGGTGCGCGTCCGAAGGCCGACACCTGGATGCCGGAGAGTTGGCGTACCTGGGCCACGACCGAGTCAGGAATGATCCCATTGACATCCTGGGACTGAAGAACGAAGTCGGACTGCATTTCTGAGTTGCGGGTCGACCAGATCGAATCGTTGGCGGAGGAAACCAGGATGAGCATCGTCGTCGCCATGGCCATGCAGACCACGAAGACTCCGGCCACGTTGCTTGCCCGGCGGGGGTTGCTCAAAACATTACTTCTGGCCAGATTGGCGGAGAAGGACGAGAACCAGCCCAGGGGTATCGCGAACAACCGGGTCAGCAGAGCCACCAGGACGGGGCCCACCAGGACGACACCGATGATGACTCCGGCCATTCCGAAGCCAACCGTCCACAGATTCGGTGTGCCTTGGAAGCCCAGGACCATCCCGACGATTCCGGCGACGAGTAGGACCACCCCGATGATCACGCGTACGATCCCGTAACCGGACTGGCGGCCCTCAGTTTGCCTGATGGTGTCCATCGGACTGGCCGACGCCGCCTTGTAGGCGCCCAGCCAAGTCCCCACGAGACTGACCAGCACCCCGCCGACCAGGCTCACGAGCAGTCCCAACCAGGGCATGCCCAGGGACAGGCTCAGACCCTGAGCCGCGAGGATGGCGTTGATGATCAGCGCGACACCGAGTCCGGCCAGGATGCCGACCACCGATCCGATCACGCCGACGATCAGCGCCTGCTTGGCGAGCCCCAGCAGCACTTCGAAGGTCGAAGCCCCCATGGTCTTCAAGGTCGCGATCTGCTTCGAGCGTCGCCGTTGTTCCGTGGCCACGGTGTTGACGATCAGGTACCCCGCAACCACGATTGCGATCACGGCGACCAGGGCAAGGATAGTGTTGGCCACACCGAGGGTCTGGTCGACCTGGTCCACGGCCTGACGGCGCACATCGGAACCGAGGACGACCTCAGTGTTGTCGGTGTTGGCCAGGGCTGCGCTGAGATCCTTCTGCAACTGTGCCGGACTGATGCCGTCCTGGCCTTTCACAGCCAAGAACGGGATCATCCCCGACGGAGAAAAGATGGCCCGGGCGGCAATCCCGTTGAGGATCACGACGACCGCGCCGCTCAGGGACGTGTCGTAGGACACGATACCGGTGACTGTAACATCAAGAGTTGTCCCATTGGCGATCAGGCTGGTACTGTCCCCGATGGATAAACCGGACCGTTTGGCTGTGTTCTGCTCAAGGGCGATCTCTTTGATGCTCGATGGCAGCGAGCCGCTGATCAGGCGCCCCTTCTGAACCTGGTTGCTGTCGGCCCCCACACCCACCGACGGGGCGATACCCGAGGCCACCGCGGTGCCGCTCTTGTCCAAGAGCACGATCGGTCCGGCATACACGGGCAAGACACCCTGGACGTCCGGCACAGCCGACACGATCGCCGTGGTGGAGGAATCCAGGAATTCCTGGTTCGCGCTGGGTTTCATGAGCAGGTCGGTGACGGATGCGCCCGGCGGTGTGATGTAGACATCGGCACTGGCAACCGCGTCGACGACGCTGCCCAGAGTCGATGTCAGCGACGAACGCACGAAGAAAGACCCGGAGACGAAGGCGATTCCCAGTACGACAGCCAGGACGGACAGCACCAACCGTCCGGGACCTGAGCGCAAGCCTGTCCGATCTCTCATGACAAGGACCTGCTACCAGACATGGAACGGAACACGTCAACCACGCGGTTCAGGTTCGGACTGGAGATCTCCTGGCTGACCGCGCCATCGTCGAGGACGCAGACCCGGTCCGCATAGGCTGCGGCCAACGGATCATGGGTCGCCAGAATCACCGACTGGCCCAAGTCGGACACACACGTCTTCAGTAGCGTCAAGACCTCGGCGGCCGATTCGGAATCCAGGTTGCCTGTCGGCTCGTCGGCGAAGACGACGACCGGCTTGGTGATCAGCGCGCGGGCACAGGCCACACGCTGCTGCTGACCCGATGACAGCTCGACGGGCCGCCGGGACACCAGCTCGGTCAGGCCCAGAGTCGACACGACCTGGTCGTACCACCCCTCTTCAGCGGTCTTCTTCTGGATCGCCAGGGGCAACTGGATGTTCTCAGCCACCGTCAAGCCCGGCATGAGATTGAAGGTCTGGAAGACGAATCCCACCGATTCACGCCTGAACTTGGTCAGGTCCTGTTCCTTCATCCCGGACAGGTTCTTTCCCGCGACGGTGACTGTGCCCGTGGTCGCAGAGTCGAGGCCCGCCATGCAGTGCAGGAGGGTGGATTTTCCGGACCCGGAACGTCCCATGATCGCGGTCAGCCGCCCCGACTTGAACGCCAGACTCACCCCGCGCAAGGCGTTGACCTTGACCGTCGAGGTTGTGTAGACCTTGGTCAGTTGGCTGACCACGGCGATGTCGGAGTCCGTGGGCTTGATCGCCGGTGCGACAGGCTGCGGCTTGCGATCGGCGGCAGGCTTGGTCTTGAGCGCGGGCGCGGGTGGTGTCGCGGGTGCGGGTGACGGCTTGGTCGGTGCTGTACGGCGCTTGGGCGGTTCCTTGACCTCGACCGGCTCCTCGACTGGTGCCGGAGCGGCCACCTCCGGTTCTGGTGGGGCAGGGGGCTCCTCTTCAACAACGGGCTGCGGAGCGGGCTCAGGCTGGGGCTCAGGCTCGACAACCACGTCGTGGGGTTCGAGTACTGCTGGTTGTTGCGGTTCGTCCAGCACCGGTTCGGGCACCGGTACTTCCGTGATGATCGGCGCCGGCCGGGAAACCGGTTCGGGGGGTGTGACCACCGGAGGAACCGGCCGTGAAACCGGGCGGCGCTCGCGTACTGGTGGCGCAGCAGGCGCAGTCTGGGACGATGATGCGGACGATGTCCCAGGCACCGGACGGCCTGTGCGCGGGCGGGGCGTCGTCGCCGGAGTCACGGGTGGCGTGGCCACGGGCTCTTTGTCTGCGGGGGGTTCGGCCGCACCGGTGGGCGCTGCACCAGGTGCTGCCGCACCGGTTGCTGCCGCACGCCTGATCGCCAGATCACGCCTGAGAGCGGCGATCCGGTCATCAGTGCTGGTGGCGGCACTCGTCGCCCGGCTGCGCATCGAGCTTGGCCGGGTCGGCGCGGACGGGGTGGGCGCCGGCGCGGGAGGCGGGGCAGGGGCTGGGGTGGGCGCCGGTGCAGGGGCAGGACTGTCCGTCGCCAGGCCATCGTGGAAGAAGCGGGAACGCGATGTCTCCGCAGGCTCGGCCGCGGGCTCGCTGGCCGGCTCGGCATCGGCGGCCGCAGCCGCCGAGCTTGCTGCCAGATTACGTCTCAACTCTGCAATCCTGCTCGGGGTCTCAGATGTGGTCCTCGACGAGCGCGACGAGGTTCCGGTTCGTGGTGAACGAGGGGATGTCGATTCAGCCACCTCGGGTTCAACAATCGGCGGTTCGGGCGGTGGCGGCGGAGGCGGCGGAGACAGCGGCGGGGGGGCTTCCTGCCCAGACTCTTGGGCGAGTTGGTCGCGCAAATCTGTGAAGCTGTTCCGGCCGGTCATGATTTTCTCCTCGAATGGGTCAGGCGGATGCCGGAGCAGTTCGTCTTCCCCAAAGATCGCAGCCAAGTCAGCCTCGGCTGGGGTTCCTGAACCAGATGTGGACTTCTTGGACTTGGGCACCCGGTCCCCCGCAGGTGCACCGTCCTTGGGCTTATTCCTCTGATCCCCTCGATCATTAAAAGGAAAATGTTGAGATTGTTCGGTCACGCCGTCTATTCTTCCATGCCCCCCACGCTTGAGGAAACCTGAATCGCCGCCGTGAGATATGGCTTGGTGTCAAGCAGGACGAGCAAGACCGACCAGTACCCTCAACTGTTGAGCGGCGGCTGGCGAGCCTTGTCAGCCTTCCTGGGGGATGGGCACTTCGACGTCGTAGTCACCATAGGCCCTCGGATCTTCCTTGGGTTCCAAGTGGATTTGCATCTGGATCCCCGGCATCACTGATTGCATTCGTTGTTCGACTTCTTCGATCAGATCGTGGCTACGCGCCACTGTCCATTGCCCTGGTACGAGAATGTCGACGACGGCGAAACGCTGGCTTCCTGACTGGCGGGTGCGCAGCCCGTGGAAGAGAACGTCCCGGTCCGAGAAACCGGCCAAGACACGGGCAATGGCCTGGTTGTCTGCATCGGGCAAGGTGACATCCATCAGGCCTTTGGTCGAGTCCCGCACCAGCTTGACACCGGTGACGATGATGTTGGCCCCGACAACGAAGGCGACGATCGGGTCCAGGATATTCCAGCCGGTGAGGATGACAAGGATGATGGCCACCACGACGCCCACACTCGTGATGACATCAGTCCACAGGTGTTTGCCATCGGCATAGAGGGTGGGCGAGCGGTGTTTTTTTCCGGCCCTGATCATGATCGACCCGACCGTGCCGTTGACGGCGGCGGCCAGGATGGCGATCACCACTCCGACTGGTGCGTCCTGCAGTGGCTGTGGGTGGAGCAAGCGCTGAGTGGCGGAGACGATGATCAGAACCGCTGCGACGAAGATCAGCATGCCTTCCACAGCTGCGGAGAAGTATTCCGCCTTGTCATGACCAAAATGGTGGTCAGCATCCGGAGGGCGGGAGGCCACCCGCAGCATCAGCAGAGCCATGATGGCTGCGGCTAGATTCGTCACGGACTCTGCCGCGTCGGAGAGCAGGCCGACCGACCCGGTCACCTGCCAGGCGACCATCTTCATGGAGATCGTCACCACGGCAGCCGCAATGGACAACCAAGCGTACTTGGTCAGACTCGCTCTCGATTCAACCACGCTGTCCAGTATCCTCCGCGCCACAGATATCTGTCATCAAAGGTATGCCGTACTGCGTCACAGGTACGCCAACCCGTCCAACGGGTCCGGTCTACTGTGGACAATGAGCCAAGAGACAAGCCTGGTCGCTCGGTCAGACATCCCTGCGAGAGGTGAGCAAGAAAGCGACGACGAGGGAAACCGCGGCCCACACGCACAAGATACCGAGGCCCTGCCAGGGGCCCAGGACGGCATTCGGGTCGATGTGAGCGTTGGTGATCACACTGCCGGCGCTGGTTGGAAGGAATGCAGGAATGTCAACCAGCGTTTTGCGCCATCCGGTGGGATCGCTGGCGCCGACGACCAGGTTCGTGATCAGACTCGCGAGCATCGGCAGGATCCAGATGACTCCCACGGCCACCCCGATGGCCCCGGCTGAGGAACGGATGATGGCACCGAGAGCAAAAAAGAACAAAGACATCAGCACCATTTCAATGATGAAACCGCCAATGATCCTTATACTCGTGCCCGAGGTCAGGGAGAGGTCGACCCCGGAGGTTCCCTGCATGATCATGTATCCGAGGATCCATGACACGATCACCGAGATCCCGAAAATAATGACACACCAGGCAGAAATCACGATCATTTTGGCGACCAGGACCACGCTGCGGCGCGGAACGACGGCGAAGGTCGACCGGCTCATCCCCGACGAGAACTCATTCGTGATGATCAGGATCGACAGGATGACGAATGTCAGTTGGCCGAAAATACCGCAGGCTGAAACCACACCCTCCGTCATCAAGACGTTTTGGTCAGTCGTCCCCACCGTGTCCGGGTTGTCCAGCACCCATTTCTCAAGAAACATCAGGACGGCGACGAACCCGACATTGACCAGGACGGTGATGATGAGGATCCACCACGTCGAACGCAGTGTGACCATCTTGATCCACTCGGACCTGACCACCCTGGGCCACGAGGTCGTGTACCCCTGCTGCTGAACCGGTTCAGTCTGCGTTGACATCACTGACCTCCTGACGACCGGCGGACTCGCCAGGCCTGGCCGGGTTGCTGGGACCTGTCAGTGTCCGGGCGAATACCCAGCCGGGCACGAATGCTCTCGACGCTGGGCACCGCGGATGATGCTGCTGCGGGGCGTGGCCGGGTGGTACGGGCCGGTTCTTCGGCGGATTCCGGCTGAGAACTGGCACCAGAGCCTCTCCCCCGACCCGCCGAGGAGGCACTCGCGGAGCCCCGAACCTGGTCTGAGGCAGCCGTCGGACGCACCCCACTGCGGGGCGCTGGCGCCGACCCCGGCACCCGGGCCTGCGATTGGCGCAAACCGGCGTCAAAATCACGCATCCGCTGTGGCCTGGGCACCCGATCAGTCCCCCGGCCTGACCCCGCCGCCGGCACGTCGAGAAACTCACCGTGAGAAACCGGCCCACGTGAGGGGCCGGGCATGCTCAGCCGCCCATCGAATGACAGTGCGAGCAACTCAGAATTGTGCGGACGAGGACGGCTGGTCCGCTCGGGACGGGAGGTGTCCTCAGATCCAGGAACCGCCGACCGGGGTGGTCTGGTATCCGAGCGAGGAACCGAAGCCGATGGAGCAGTACGAGCGGACCCCAGTGACGACGCAGCGGGCAATCCGAGGCGGGAATCGCCAACAGCCGTCATGACCCGCGGCTCACTGACCGACACGACCGGAGGAACAGCACCAGGCCCACCAGTCCTGGACCGGCGAGAGCCTCCAGAGGCTCGGACCGGATCCACCAAGGAGACGCCATCCGGCTCACTGACTGTCACCACGGGAGGCAGATCCCGGGATCGCCGCCCAGAACTCAGCGACGGGAAATCGCTCAGTCCCATCACACGATCATCCACGGAGATGGCATGAAACTCATCCACCTGCTCCGTACCGGGACCACTGTCGGCGCCTCGAGCCCGATCCGTGGTCGCCACCCCCCTGGACGCCCGCGTCGACGACCGACGAGACCCAGCACCCATCTGAAGCATCTCATCCAGCGCAGACGTGCCACGCGAACCGCGAGGAGACCCGGACGAAGCAACACCGCTTGACCGACGCGCCGATCCTGCCGGAGGAACATCACTTGACTCGCGCCCGGGCACCACCGGGGGAATGGCATGCCGAGCCTTGGAAGCGGCGCCGTCAGACTCATCGCGGGGCGCCGGTGCGGGACCATCGGAAAAACCCATGACCTGTTCATAGACCGAGCCTGGACGAGTCGCACGAGCCTGGTCCAGGCTCAGACCACCAGTCATCCGCGGCATCAGGTCCAACGGAGGGATATGGATGACCGAATTCTCTTGCTCATCGCGCTGGTCGGATTCAGACCCACGCGCCGAGGTCTGACGAGAACCACCACCGGCCTCACGGGCTGGTGCCGCTGGGGATGAGCCACGAGATTTCCGTACTGGCTTGGCCTGCGGGACCCCCGTGGTCTGACTGGGGGGAACCAGGTCAGGCTCGTCGAGAAGGCTCCTCGCCACTCCATCCGAAGCGCCGGACCGACCGGTGCGAACCGGTTCTGTACCGGGCAGGCTATCGGGCTGTCGAGCCTCATCCTGCAGCGGAACCGCACGGGGCTCACGCACCCATGCCCGCCGAGTTGCATTGTCCGATTCCTGAGCTGGATTCAGCGTGGGAACGGAGCGCGGCTCACGCACCCGTGGGATGCGGGCATCACCAGCAGGCCCATAGGCCCGGTCCAGGACGGACATGTCCCGCAACCTCTGGGCCGATGTCGCAAGATCGACCGGGGCTTTGGTCACCGGTGTGGGCGGGAACACGCTGCGAGACGGGCGAGTAGAGGACGGGTTGGGAACTGGCTGCGTCCGGGTGAGCTTGCCGGCCGCCAATGCGGCACGGGCTTCGCGGACCTGCTCGAGACGCGATGTCCCCTGCGGCTGGGCGGGACGACTGCGCGGAGGGGCGGCTTGGGCCATCTTGGCAGCTTCGGCTTGGGGAAGACGCTGGGTTGGTTCGTACATGGATGCGTCCAAGGGCTCGTAGGGCCCATCATCCGGTGCCGTACTCCTGGACTTCGCCGCCGGCTGCGCCGAAGCGGTGTCTATCGTGTCCTGCGTCGGCGCCACGTCGGAGTTGTCATGAGGTGTCACCACACCAGGGGCGGCCAGTCCGGCTTGGAACTCCAGGGCCGTGTCCGTGAGTTTCATGTACACGTCTTCCAACGAGCGCTGGATCGGAGACAATTCGTACAGAATCCATGACCGCCGGGCTGCCTCACGGCCGATCGCCTCCGGGGTCAACCCAGAAATGAGCAAGGATCCGTCCGCATCCAGGGAGGCCTGCCTGCCAGACTGCTGGACAACCTCTGCGATCTCAGTCGCGTTGGGCGAGCGGACCTTGACCACCCGGCCTGAGGCCTGGCTGATCAGATCACTCATGGGCGAATCGGCGATCAGGCGCCCGCGGCCGATGATGATAATGTGGTCAGCCGTCAGAGCCATCTCACTCATCAAGTGGCTGGAGATGAACACTGTCCGGCCTTCGGCGGCAAGGTACCTGAGCAGATTGCGGACCCAGGCCACGCCCTCAGGGTCGAGACCATTGACCGGCTCGTCCAGGATCAGAGTCTCGGGATCGCCCAACAGTGCCGCAGCCAGACCCAGCCGCTGGCCCATCCCGAGTGAGAACTGCCCCACTCTCTTGTTGGCCACGTGGCCCAAGCCGACCAGGTCGATCACCTCGTCGACCCGCCGGCGCGGGATGCCATGCGTTGCCGCCAGGGCTCGCAGATGATTGCGGGCAGTCCGCCCGGGGTGGACAGACTTGGCTTCGAGCAAGGCTCCGACTTCTGTCATGGGGGCCTTGGTGGTCTGATACATCCGGCCGTTGACACGGGTTTGACCAGACGTTGGATGGTCGAGGCCGAGGATCAGTCGCATCGTTGTCGACTTGCCCGCGCCGTTGGGACCAAGGAAGCCTGTGACTACGCCAGAGCGTACGGTGAAGGTCAGGTTGTCGACGGCAACCTTGTCACCGAATCTCTTGGTTAAGTCTGTGGCGTCAATCATGCTAACCCCCTGGACCTCGGTTGAGTATCATGCTACCGCACCGTGCATTGTGCACAGCAAGCAGCTTAAACCTGAATTCACCGATCCATTGCTGCTCCGCACCCCCATATGGGCGCCCTGGCCCCATCGCCACCGCTCAACAGACGTCCAGTCTGCCTTCGCGTTGTCGCTGTGCCCATGGCACCCATCTGGGGGCGCTCGCGACGCAAGCGATCGGTGGATTCAGGTTAAACAAACTTGTGGATAACCGCTGCCACCGCGAGCCTTGTCAGACCCTCTCTCAGACCCGGGGAAACCAGTGTCGTAATTCTTCCACGGTCCCGCCCGACGCGAAAGACCCGGTGACGGCATCGGCCACGGCCTTCAGTTCAGGTGGAGCGTCTGCCAAGGCCACGCCCCGGCCGGCCCATGACACCATGTCGATGTCGTTGTTGCCGTCTCCCAGGGCCAGAACGTCGTACTGGTCCACACCCAGCAGGTCGGCAACCACCGCCAGACCACGGCTCTTGCCGGCTGCCTGGCCACCGATTTCGATCCAGTTCTCCCCCATCGAGCACCAGTAGAGCTGGCTGAGATCCAGCTGCGCCATCATGGCGTCGAAGTCTGCCGGAGCCACGAAGGGGTCGCGTACGATCATCCTCAACACCTGGTGCTGGGCCAGCTCATCCCAGCTGACGACGCGCAACTCGCCACGCAGTTCGAATCCCCCGGGCGGGAAGGGCGCAGACAGGTTGTAACCGCGCCCGAATTCCTCCACGGCCACGACCACCGAGGGATGACCGCGCAGAACCTCCACGAGCGGAGCCGGGTCGAACGTCACCTGGCCCACCACATTCTCATCCGGGTAGGAGATCACGGTGGCGCCATTGCTGCACACACAGTACGCAGGGGCGATCCCCACATTGTCCAGGATGATCCTCGCGGCCAGCCAGGACCGCCCTGTCGCGAGCACGACCGGCACCCCTGCGGCGTCGACGCCGTGCAAGGCCGCGACGATGTCATCTGGAATATGGTCGCCTGCTTCCACAATGGTCCCGTCCGCATCGACGGCCACGAGTTTCGGCCTCCATGACGGTGAGCCCGCAATGGACGAGTGGGCGTGGTCAGGCCGGCGCGTCATGCGGGCACCTGAGCGGATCCCAGTGTCATCTGTGTGTCAGGCCGGTGAAGGGTGATGACCAGGTACACCGGCACACCCCCGCTGTTCGCATTCGGGCTCAGCCCAACCACGCTCCAACTCCTCTCAGGTCCGGGGGCAACGCGCTCAGGGGGTCAAGACTTCGCGTCCGCCGAGGAAGGGCCGCAGGACCTCGGGCACCCTCACCGACCCGTCCGGGTTCTGGTTGTTTTCCAAGATCATGATGATCATCCGGGTCATGGCGCAGAGGGTTCCGTTGAGGGTGGCCACCGGCCCGATCCCGTCGGCGTAGCGGGCCCTGACGTTGAGGCGGCGGGACTGGAACCCCGTACAGTTGGAGGTCGAGGTGATCTCGCGGTAGCGTTCCTGGCTCGGCACCCACCCGTAGCAGTCGAACTTGCGGGCAGCCGACAGACCGAGGTCCCCGGCCGCCACTTCGAGGACCTGGAAGGGGATGCCCAGCGAGGAAATGAAGCTCTTCTCGAAGTCGAGGATGGCCAGATGTTCCGCCTCAGAATCCTCCGGGCGGCAATAGACGAACATTTCTACCTTGTCGAACCAGTGCACGCGGAAAATGCCCCGGGTGTCTTTGCCGTACGACCCTGCCTCGCGCCTGAAGCACGGGCTGTAGCCCATATAGCGCAAGGGAAGCTTGTCCGCGTCCAGGATCTCATCGGAGTGGTACGCCGCCATGGCCACCTCGGAGGTGCCCACCAGGTACAAGTCGTCATCGGGAAGGTGATACACATCCTCGGCCGCCTGACCGAGGAACCCCGTGCCGTCCATGGCCGACGGTTTGACCAGTGACGGGACGATCATGGGAGTGAACCCCCACTCCAGCGCACGAGACACGGCGTACTGGGTCAATGCCAGTTCGAGCAGGGCCCCTTGGCCGGTGAGGAAGTAGAACCGCGACCCGGACACCTTGGCCCCGCGGTCCATGTCGATCGCGCCCAGCATCTCGCCCAATTCCAGGTGATCGCGTGGGGCGAAGCCTTCGGCCGCAAAGTCGCGCGGAACCCCGACCGCTTCGATCACCACCGCGTCGTCTTCCCCGCCGCGAGGGACATCCTCGAACACAGGGTTGGGCAGTGCCATCATCAGGTCGGTGAACTGCGCCTCCGCCAGACCCGTGGCCACTTCAGCCTCTTTCACCTGCTCCGCCAGTTGTTTGGCCTGGGCCAGCAATGCGGTCCGGGTGTCGGGGGTGGCTTTCGCGACCTGACGCCCGAGATCCTTCTGCTGGGCTCGCAAGGCTTCGGATCGCGCGATCGCATCCCGCCGGTTCTCATCGGCTTGGATCAACTGATCGATCAATTCGACCGACTCTCCACGGGCTTCCTGGGCACGGCGCAACCGGTCAGGGTCAGTACGAATCAGTTTCGGATCAATCATGCGGAAAGTCTAGCGGGTTACTTTTCCTCAGCCTCGTCGTCCGGCTGTGCCTCAGCCTCGTCGGCCGACTCTTCGTCACCGGCAGCCTCGTCGTCTTCGGTCTCGGCAGTGTCCTCGGTTGCTTCTTCGTCCAGGTCTGTCTCGTCGTCAGTCTCGTCGCCCTCGAGGGCGTCGTCGTCAACGAGCACCGTGTCGGCCGCTTTGGCCGGGCGCTTGGAGTCGGCCTTCTTGGCCTTGGACTTCGGTGCGACTTCTTCGGTGATGATCTCGATGACCGCCATGGAAGCGTTATCACCCTTGCGATTGCCGACCTTCGTGATCCGGGTGTAGCCACCCTCGCGCTGTTCCAGCGACTTGGCGATCTCGGTGAACAAGACGTGGACCACCGTGGGATCGGTGATGGTCCTCATGACGATCCGGCGAGAGTGCAGATCGCCCCTCTTGGCCCTGGTGATCAGCTTCTCCGCCAACGGCTGCATCCTCTTGGCCCGGGTTTCCGTGGTCGTGATGCGCCCATGCTCGAACAACT
>Ga0123354_10006672_pt1 | contig 17206 bp, 16 predicted proteins | sample TergutLab28metaG_2_FD_97872 | JGI IMG/M metagenome (GOLD analysis project Ga0123354, IMG submission 97872) | Labiotermes labralis P4 segment gut microbial communities from Petit-Saut dam, French Guiana - Lab288 P4 | ecosystem: Host-associated > Arthropoda: Insects > Digestive system > Gut ...
ATAAGTTATGCGTGCACGTCGGACGGGCGCTATTTGCTATTAAATCAGAAGCATCGACCATGATGGACATCCATCGCATCCTGAACCGGCTGCCCCACCGTTATCCCTTTTTGCTGGTGGACCGCGTGCTTGACATCGACTTGCAGGCCAAGACCGTGCGGGCGCTCAAGAACGTCACCATGAACGAGCCGTTCTTCACCGGGCATTTCCCCACGCGCCCGGTCATGCCCGGCGTGCTGATGCTGGAGGCCATGGCGCAGGCTTGCGCGTTGCTGGCGTTCGAGCACGAGGGCATCGAAACCCTGGACGACGGCCAGGTGTTCTACTTCGTCGGCATCGACGGCGCGCGCTTCAAGCGCCCGGTGGAGCCGGGCGACCAGTTGATCCTGCACGCCACGCTGGACCGCGCCCGCGCCGGCATCTACCGCTTCGACTGCAAGGCCACCGTGGACGACGACGTGGCCTGCGAAGCGGCCATCATGTGCACCATGCGCACCGTTGCCTGAAAACGCGCGCTTGCGTTCGTTCATGGCCGCGTCAGATCCTCTCATCCATCCCACCGCGCTGATCGACCCCTAGGCCGAGCTGGACGGTTCGGTGCGGGTCGGCCCCTACGCCATCATCGGGCCGGGGGTGCGCATCGGCGCCGGCACGCAGGTCGGCGCGCATTGCGTGATCGAGGGCTGTACTCGCATCGGCGCCGACAACCGCATCTTTCAGTTCGCCAGCATCGGCGCGCCGCCGCAGGACAAGAAATACGCCGGCGAGCCAACCCGGCTGGAAATCGGCGACGGCAACACCATCCGCGAGTTCGTCACCATCAGCACCGGCACGGTGCAGGACGAAAGCCTCACCCGCGTGGGCGACGACAACTGGATCATGGCCTACGTGCACATCGCGCACGACTGCCGGCTGGGCAGCCACACCATCCTGGCCAACGCCGTGCAACTGGCCGGCCACGTGCGCCTGGGCGACTGGGTGTTCCTGGGGGGGTTGACCGGCGTGCACCAGTTCGTGCGCATCGGCGCGCACGCCATGACGGCGTTCCAGACCCGGCTGGCGCAGGACCTGCCGCCCTTCGTCACCGCCGGCGGCAACCCTGCCGAGGCGCAGAGCATCAACGCCGAGGGGCTGCGCCGGCGCGGCTATTCCGCCGAGCGCATCGTTCTCATCAAGCAGATGCACCGCCTGCTCTACCGCAAGGGCCTGACGCTGGAAGCGGCGCGCCAGCAGATCGACGCCCTGCGCGGCGAACTGGCCGAGGCCGACGCCGACATCACCCTGATGCAGGAATTCCTGTCCTGCGCCACGCGCGGAATCGTCAGGTGAACACCCCCTCGTTCGCCCTGGTGGCCGGCGAGGCCTCGGGCGACCTGCTGGCCGCACACCTGCTGGCCGCGCTGCGCGGGCGCTGGCCGGCGCTACGGGCGGCGGGCATCGGCGGCGCGCGGATGCGGGCCCAGGGCTTCGAGGCCTGGTGGCCGGTGGAGCAGCTTTCGGTGCGCGGCTACCTGGAAGTGCTGCCGCGCCTGCCGGGGCTGCTGCGCCTGCGCCGGCGACTGGGCGCGCGGCTGCTGGCCGGGCGACCCGACCTGTTCATCGGCGTCGACGCGCCGGACTTCAACCTTGGTCTGGAAGCGCGCCTGAAGGCCGCCGGCCTGAAGACGCTGCACTTCGTCAGCCCCTCGTTCTGGGCCTGGCGGCCCGAAAAATTGGCCCGGCTGAAGGCCGCCGCCGACCATGTGCTGTGCCTGTTCCCGTTCGAGCCCGAGCTGCTGGCCGAGGCGGGCATCGCCGCCACCTACATCGGCCACCCGCTGGCCGACGCGATCCCGCTGGCGCCTGACCGCGCCGCCGCCCGGCGCGCGCTGGAGCTGCCCGAGCAGGGCACGGTGGTGGCCCTGCTGCCGGGCAGCCGCGTCGCCGAAATCCAGCACCTGGGCCCCCGGTTTTTTCAGGCTGCGGCGCTGATCCGGCAAACCTTGCCCGACGTCCAGTTCATCGTTCCCACGGTGCCGCATCTGCTGGCGCGGGTGACGGCGGCGGCGCGCGCCAGCGGCCTGGGCCAGGCCGTCCGCGTGCTGAGCGGCCAGTCGCACGCCGCCCTGGCCGCCTGCGACGTGACGCTGATCGCCAGCGGCACCGCCACCCTGGAGGCGGCGCTGTTCAAGCGGCCCATGGTCATTGCCTACGCCATGCCGGCGCTGAGCTACCGGCTGATGCGCGCCAAGCGCCAGCTGCCGTGGATCGGCCTGCCCAACATTCTGTGCGCGCCGCGCGCGTGGCTGCGCTGCCCGGCGGGCATGACGGCGCAGCAGGCCGCCGACCGGCCCGACGCCCCGTTCGTCGTGCCCGAGCTGGTGCAGCACGCGGCCACGCCCCAGGCGCTGGCCGCCGAGGTGCTGAACTGGCTGGCCGCGCCGCAGCGCATCGCCGCCGTCCAAGCGCGCTTTGCCGCCCTGCACCACGAACTCCAGCGCGATTTTGCGTCGTTGGCCGCCGATGCGATCGAAACGCTTCTTGCGCGCTGAACAGGCCCGGCTGGACTGGGACGCGCCCGGCCTGGTGGCCGGCGTGGATGAGGCCGGGCGCGGCCCGCTGGCCGGGCCAGTGGTGGCCGCGGCGGTGATTCTCGATCCGCGCCAGCCCATCGCGGGCCTGGCCGACTCCAAGAAACTCAGCGCGGCGCAGCGCGAGCGGCTGTTCGAGCAGATCCGCGCCAAGGCGCTGTGCTGCGCCGTCGCCGAGGCGTCGGTGGAGGAAATCGACCGCCTGAACATCCTGCAAGCCACCTTGTTGGCCATGCAGCGCGCCGTCGCTGGCCTGCGCCTGCCGCCGGCCATGGTGCTGGTGGACGGCAACCGCCTGCCCAAGTTGCCGATGCGCGCCGAGGCCGTGGTCGGCGGCGATGCGCTGGTGCCGGCCATTTCGGCGGCCTCCATCCTGGCTAAGGTGACCCGCGACCGCTGGTGCGCCGGCATCGATGCCGTCTGGCCGCAGTACGGCTTTGCGGCCCACAAGGGCTACGGCACGGCGGCGCACCTGGCGGCGCTGCGCGCGCACGGCGCTTGCGAACACCACCGCCGCTCGTTCGCGCCGGTGGCGGCAGTGCTGGACCGAGGGTAAATGATGAGCACCGCTGAACCCACCCACATCAGTTCCCGCGACAACCCGCTGGTCAAGGACTTCAAGCGCCTGGCGCAGGACAACGCTGCCTACCGCAAGCAGGGCCGCGTGTGGGTCGAGGGCGAGCACCTGTGCCAGGCTGCGCTGGCGCGCGGCGTGCGACCGGCGCTGGCCGTGTTTTCACATACCTTCTGGCCACTGGTGCCGCGGGATCTGGCCCAAGCGGCAGGCCGGAACATCGTCCTTGGCGACGCGCTGATGGCGCAGGTCAGCGGCCTGGAATCGCCCGCGCCGGTGGCCTTCGTGCTCGATCTGCCGGCGCCTGCCGCGCTGCGGCCCGACGCCCCCACCGTGGTGCTCGACCGCGTGCAGGACGCGGGCAACGTCGGCTCCATCCTGCGCAGCGCGGCGGCGTTCGGCTTCACCCAGGTGGCGGCCCTCCAGGGCACGGCGGCGCTGTGGTCGCCCAAGGTGCTGCGCGCCGGCATGGGCGCGCATTTCGGGCTGCGGCTGGCCGAAGGGCTGGCGGCGCAGGACCTGGCGGCCTTGCGGGTGCCACTGCTGGCGACCAGCTCGCACCAGGGCCAACTGCTGCACCGCGCCCGCCTGCCCTGGCCTTGCGCCTGGGTGTTCGGCCACGAAGGGCAGGGCGTGCAGGCGCCGCTGGCCGAGCGCGCCGCGCTGGCGCTGCGCATCGCCCAGCCCGGCGGCGAGGAGTCGCTCAACGTCGCGGCGGCGGCGGCCATCTGCCTGCACGCCAGCGTCGCCGGTTTATAATTTAAAACTTTCCTCGCAACAGCGTCGCCCCGACCGCAGCCGCGAAGCACCCCTTCTCACCAGACCAGCCGCCGCGACCTTTGGGTTGCGGGCTGTGCGCACGGGCGAGCCGCAACCAACCGGAGAACCCTGTGCTTTCGTCTCTTCAGGGGACATGCCCGCCCGCCATCCTGGCCCTGGCCGACGGCAGCGTCTTTATCGGCCAGTCCATCGGCGCCGCTGGCGCCACGGTCGGCGAGGTGGTGTTCAACACCGCCATGACCGGCTACCAGGAAATCCTCACCGATCCCAGCTATTGCCGGCAGATCGTCACGCTCACTTACCCGCACATCGGCAACTACGGCGTCAACGATGAAGACGTGGAGTCCGCCAAGGTGCAGGCCGCCGGCCTGATCATCAAGGACCTGCCACTGCTGCGCAGCAACTTCCGCGCTCAGCGCACCCTCAGCGACTACCTGCGCGCCGAGGGCACCGTGGCTATCGCCGGCATCGATACCCGCCGGCTGACCCGCATCCTGCGCACCCAGGGCGCGCAAAACGGTGCCATCGTCGGCCTGGCCGAGGGCGAGGCCGTGACCGGCTCGCGCATCGACGCCGCCCTGGCCGCCGCCCGCGCCGCGCCGCCGATGGCCGGACTCGACCTGGCCAAGGTGGTGAGCGCCGCGCAGCCTTACGAGTGGACGCAGACCGAATGGCGTCTGGGCAGCGGCTACGGCGCGCAGTCCGCGCCGCGGTTTCACGTCGTGGCCTACGACTTCGGCGTCAAGCGCAACATCCTGCGCATGCTGGCCGAGCGCGGCTGCCGCGTCACGGTGGTGCCGGCGCAGACGCCAGCCGACGCAGTGCTGAAGATGGCGCCCGACGGGGTGTTCCTGTCCAACGGGCCGGGCGACCCCGAGCCGTGCGACTACGCCATCGCGGCGGCGCGCGCGCTGATCGACAGCGCCCTGCCGGTGTTCGGCATCTGCCTGGGCCACCAGATCATGGCCCTGGCCAGCGGCGCCAAGACCTACAAGATGAAGTTCGGCCACCACGGCGCCAACCACCCGGTCAAGGACCTGGACGATGGCCGGGTGTCGATCACCAGCCAGAACCACGGCTTCGCGGTGGACGCCAAGACGCTGCCGGCCAACGTGCGCGCCACCCACGTCAGCCTGTTCGATGGCACGCTGCAAGGGCTGGCCTACGTGGACAAGCCGGCGTTTTGCTTCCAGGGTCACCCGGAAGCCTCGCCCGGCCCGCACGACATCGGCTACCTGTTCGACCGCTTCATCCAGTCCATGCGCGCCCGGCGCGAATCCGCCGCATGAAGCTGTACGCCTTTCCGCAAGCGGCCCTTGAAAAGGCCATTGCCCGGCGCCTGCTCAGGCTGCCCGAGCCGCACCGGCAGTGGTTTGCCGACCGCTGGGCGCAAAAGTCCTACAAGAAGTCGTTCCTGGAGCACAAGGCCATGCCGCTGGTCACGCTGCTGGCCAAGGGCAAGACCTGGACCGACGAGGAATTCAACGGCGAACTGGCGGCCTGGGACGCCAGGTTCTACGACGCCGAGGCCGAAGTGCTGCGCCCGCTGGTGGAGGGCGACGGCCTGTTGCAGCTGATGCAGAAAAACATGCCCGCGGCGCGCGTGCAGGCGCTGCTGCGCAAGTTGCAAGAGGACCGGCATGCGTGAAGCTCCGGCGCCAGCGACCGCTTTTTCGGCGGCGGCGCGGACCGAGGAGATTGCCGCGCGCGTCTTCAACGTCCGCGGCGTGCGCGTGATGCTGTCGCCCGATCTGGCGCAGCTTTACGGCGTGGAAACCAAGGTGCTGATGCAGGCCGTGCGCCGCAACATCGACCGTTTCCCGCCTGATTTTGCGTTCATGTTGAGTGCCGAGGAGTTTGCCGGTTTGAGGTCACAGTTTGTGACCTCAAACCGGGGCGGGGCGCGTTACGCGCCGATGGCGTTTACCGAGCAAGGCGTGGCCATGCTTTCGGGCGTGTTGCGCAGCGCCGAAGCCATTGCGGTGAACATCCACATCATGCGCGCCTTTGTCGCCTTGCGCGGCATGTTGGCCGAGCATGCCGAGCTGAAGACGAAGCTGGCCCAGCTCGAAGCAAAATACGATGGCCAGTTCGGCGTCGTTTTTGACGCCCTGCGGCAACTCATGGACCCCTCCGCGCGGGAGGCGGGTTAGGCGAGCCGCCGCATCGGGTTCACGAAAGACCATTAGATGACCAAACGTACCGACATCAAAAGCATTCTCATCATCGGAGCCGGCCCCATCGTCATCGGGCAGGCGTGCGAGTTCGACTATTCCGGCGTGCAGGCCTGCAAGGCGCTGCGCGAGGAAGGCTACAAGGTCATCCTGATCAACAGCAACCCGGCCACGATCATGACCGATCCGGCCACGGCCGATGTCACCTACATCGAGCCGATCACCTGGCAGACGGTGGAAAAAATCATCGCCAAGGAGCGCCCCGACGCCATCCTGCCGACCATGGGCGGGCAGACGGCGCTGAACTGCGCGCTCGACCTGTGGCGCCACGGCGTGCTGGCCAAGTACCAGGTCGAGCTGATCGGCGCCAAGCCCGAGGCCATCGACAAGGCCGAGGACCGGCTGAAATTCAAGGACGCGATGACCCGCATCGGCCTGGGCTCGGCGCGTTCGGGCATCGCCCACAGCCTGGACGAAGCCTGGGCGGTGCAAAAGCAGGTCGACTTTCCGACCGTGATCCGCCCCAGCTTCACGCTCGGCGGCACGGGCGGCGGCATCGCCTACAACCCGGAAGAGTTCGAGACCATCTGCAAGCGCGGCCTGGAAGCTTCGCCCACCAACGAGCTGCTGATCGAGGAGTCGCTGCTCGGCTGGAAAGAGTACGAGATGGAGGTGGTGCGCGACAAGGCGGACAACTGCATCATCATCTGCTCGATCGAGAACCTGGACCCGATGGGCGTGCACACCGGCGACTCGATCACCGTGGCCCCGGCGCAGACGCTGACCGACAAGGAATACCAGCTCATGCGCGACGCCTCGATCGCCGTGCTGCGCGAGATCGGCGTGGACACCGGCGGCTCCAACGTGCAGTTCTCGGTCAACCCGAAGAACGGGCGGATGATCGTCATCGAGATGAATCCGCGCGTTTCGCGCTCGTCGGCGCTGGCCTCCAAGGCCACGGGTTTCCCGATCGCCAAGATCGCCGCCAAGCTGGCCGTGGGCTACACGCTGGACGAGCTGCGCAACGACATCACCGGCGGAGCGACGCCGGCCAGCTTCGAGCCGACCATCGACTACGTGGTCACCAAGATTCCGCGCTTCGCGTTCGAGAAGTTTCCCGCCGCCGATGACCGGCTGACCACGCAGATGAAGAGCGTGGGCGAGGTGATGGCGATTGGCCGCAGTTTCCAGGAATCGTTCCAGAAGGCGCTGCGCGGGCTGGAAGTCGGCGTGGACGGCATGAACGAGAAAACCCAGGACCGCGAATGGCTCGAAAAAGAGCTGGGCGAGCCGGGCCCGGAACGCATCTGGTTCGTGGGCGACGCCTTTGCCGCCGGCTGGTCGCTGGACGAGGTGCACCAGATCACCAAGATCGACAAATGGTTTCTGGCGCAGATCGAGCAGATCGTGAAGATCGAACTCGATCTGGACCGCCACACCGAGCAGCACGGCGAGGCCGCGCTCGGCAAGCTGGCAACAGAGGAGCTGCGGGCGCTGAAGAAAAAAGGCTTTTCCGACCGGCGCCTCGCCAAGCTGCTGCGCACCACCGATAAAGCCGTGCGCCAGGCCCGGCGCGCGCAAGGCGTGCGCCCGGTGTTCAAGCGCGTGGACACCTGCGCCGCCGAGTTCGCCACCAATACCGCCTACATGTACTCCACCTACGACGAGGAGTGCGAGGCCGAGCCGACCGCCAAGAAAAAAATCATGGTGCTGGGCGGCGGCCCCAACCGCATCGGCCAGGGCATCGAGTTCGACTATTGCTGCGTGCACGCGGCGCTGGCGATGCGCGAGGATGGTTATGAAACCATCATGGTCAACTGCAATCCGGAGACGGTTTCCACCGACTACGACACCTCGGACCGCCTGTACTTCGAGCCACTGACGCTGGAAGACGTGCTGGAGATCGTGGACAAGGAAAAACCCGCCGGCGTGATCGTGCAGTACGGCGGCCAGACGCCCCTGAAGCTGGCGCTGGGGCTGGAAGCCGAGGGCGTGCCCATCGTCGGCACCAGCCCCGACATGATCGACGCCGCCGAGGACCGCGAGCGCTTTCAGCACCTGCTGCAAACCCTGAACCTGCGCCAGCCGCCCAATGCCACCGCCCGCACCGAGGCGCAGGCGCTGGAAAAAGCCGCCGCGCTGGGCTACCCGCTGGTGGTGCGCCCCAGCTACGTGCTGGGCGGGCGCGCGATGGAAATCGTGCACGAGCAGCGCGACCTGGAACGCTACATGCGCGAGGCCGTCAAGGTCAGCAACGATTCGCCGGTGCTGCTGGACCGCTTTTTGTCCGACGCCATCGAATGCGACGTGGACGCGGTGCGCGACGCCACGGGCCGCGTGCTGATCGGCGGCGTGATGGAGCACATCGAACAGGCCGGCGTGCATTCGGGCGACTCGGCCTGTTCGCTGCCGCCGTACTACCTCAAGCAGGCCACGGTGGATGAGCTGAAACGCCAGACCGCCGCGATGGCCGAGGCTTTGAGCGTGGTCGGACTGATGAACGTGCAGTTCGCCATTCAGGAAAAACCCACGGACGATGGTGGCAAGCAGGACGTGATCTACGTGCTGGAAGTCAACCCGCGCGCCAGCCGCACCGTGCCCTTCGTCAGCAAGGCCACCGGCATCCAGCTGGCCAAGGTGGCGGCGCGCTGCATGGTCGGCCAGTCGCTGGACGCGCAGGGCATCCGGGGCGAGGTCACGCCGCCGTACTTCAGCGTGAAGGAGGCGGTGTTTCCGTTCGTCAAATTCCCCGGTGTGGACACCATCCTCGGCCCCGAGATGAAGTCCACCGGCGAGGTGATGGGCGTCGGCAAGACCTTTGGCGAGGCCTACATCAAGGCCCAGATGGGCGCGGGCGAGCGCCTGCCGCGCCCCTTGCGCGCCGACGGCACGCCCGCCGGCAAGGTGTTCCTGACGGTGAAAAACGCCGACAAGCCGCAGGCGGTGCAGATCGCGCGCGAGCTGACGGGCATGGGCTTCAAACTGATCGCCACGCGCGGCACAGCGGCGGCCATCGAGGCGGCGGGCGTGCCCTGCGAGACGGTGAATAAAGTCACCGAGGGCCGGCCCCACATCGTCGACATGATCAAGAACGACCAGATCGCCCTGGTCATCAACACCGTCGAGGAGCGCCGCAACGCCATTGCCGACAGCCGCGCCATCCGCACCAGCGCGCTGCTGGCGCGGGTGCCGACCATCACCACCATCTTCGGCGCCGAAGCGGCGGTGGAAGGCATGAAGTTCATGGACAAGCTGGGCGTGATCTCGGTGCAGGCGATGCATGAGGAACTGCGCGCCTGACGCCGGTTCGGCGATCTCTTGATCGCCGCGCAAGCGGTTGGGCCGCAAGTCGCCTGATGGCGGCCCCACCCATCGCACAGTCTGCCACCGGCGCGGCGCTGGTCGGTGGCGGGCTGTCGGCGGCGCGTCTCGCCCAGGTTGCCGTCGGTTGGCGGTGTTGCAGCGCCCCGTGATGATGTTCAAGCCTGCCGAGGCGATTGGGAGCTCAGTCGATCTTGAGGCCATTCGCCTGCACGACGCTGGTCCACTTTTCTTCTTCGGTTTTCAGGAATGCCGTTGCCTGAGTCGGACCGCCCGTCAGTGGAATGGCGTACAGGTTTTCGATGACGCGCTGCACCTCCGGCTGGCGAGAAATTTCCGCAATCGTCGCACTCAACTTCTGGATGATGGGCGTGGGGGTCTTCGCGGGCGCGACAACCATGTAGGTGGCCTCGACATCGAACCCTTTCAAGCCGAGCTCGTCCATGGTCGGCACGTCTGGAAGTTCCTTGATCCGCTGCTGGCCGGTGACGGCAAGCGGGCGCAGCTTTTCGCCTTTGACCAGCGGGACCGCGGTAGAGATGCTGTCGAACATCAGATCGATGGTGCCAGAGACCAGATCCAGCTCGGCGGGTGAAACCCCCTTGTAGGCCACGTGGGTCATGTTGGGCGCCTTGGCCATCAGTTTGAATAATTCACCGGCCAGATGGACCGTCGATCCCATGCCGGGCGAGCCGAAAGTCACGTTGCCTTTGTTGTCCCGGGCCGCGTTCGCGATGTCGCTGAGCGTCTTGAACTTGGAGTTCGTCGGGACCACCAGGAGGTTGGGGGTCGAGGCGATCAGCGCCACGGGGGCGAGATCGCGCTCCCAGTCATAGGCATTGCGTTTCAACGCCGCGTTGATCGCGACGTAGTTGGCCGCCATCACCAAGGTGTAGCCATCGGCGCTGGCCTGCGTGATCTGTTGCACGGCAACGTTGCCGCCACTGCCGGGCCGGTTCTCGACGATCACGGGTTGACCCAGGCGCTCCGTTAGCTTTGCGCTGTACAGGCGCGCGAGCAAATCCGTGGCGCCGCCCGGCGCGAAGCCGACATACAGCTTGATCGGGTGAGTCGGGTAAGGGTCGCCTTGGGCCAGCGCAGGAGCCAAGGCGCACGTCGTCACAAAGGCCGCCAGCAAATGGATCAACTTCATGGTGTCTCCTTCTGTTGATTTCGGTGTGCCGTACATTGTATCGACATGCCGTAATAATAAAGTAGGATACGGCATGCCGTAGGTATATGCACTACACCGGAGACAAATCGTGGAACTGAACTTGAAAGATCGCGTGAAGGCGGCCAGTCGCCCAGGCCGCAGCGTGGTTGCGTGCCGGCGAGAAACCATGAATCCGCGCGGCGAAGTCGTCGGCCCAGCCGACTTCAAGATGAGGCTGCGCAACGAGGAGTTCCAATGAAGCAGTTCAGCGACCTGACCCGGCTCGTGGCGCCGCGCAGCATGGTCATCGTGGGCGCATCGGCGCGCCAAGGCAGCCAGGGACGGCGACTCGTGGACAACGTCCTCGTCCATTCTTCCTTCCAAGGCGAGGTGCACCTGGTCAATCCCGGCAGCTCGGAGATCTTGGGCCGTCCCTGCTATCCCACGGTGGCGGACGTTCCCGCCTCCGGCATCGACGTGGCGCTCGTGATGGTCAGCGCCGTCCACGTGCTGGCGGCATTGGAGCAGTGCGCGGCCAAGGGTATTGCATTCGCGATCGTCATGACTTCGGGCTTCGCCGAGGTGGGCGAGGCAGGCCGGCGTAATGAAGAGGCGATCGCCGCGCTTTGCGAACGAACCGGGCTGCGGGTGTATGGCCCCAACTGTCCCGGGCTCGTGAACTTGCGCCTGCGGCTCGGAATGACTTTCTCGCCCGCGTTCAAGGACGACCTCAATGCTGGCCCCATCGGACTGGCGACGCAAGGCGGTGGACTCGGACGAAATGTGCTGCAGGCGCTATCGTTCGGTGTCGGTGTGAGCCTGTGGTGCTCAGCCGGCAATGAGTGTGATCTCGGCCTGCCGGACTTCATTGCGCACATGGCGCTGGATCCGCAGATCAGTGTGATCGCCGTGTTGATGGAAGGCGTCAAGGACGGTGACAAGCTGCGGCACGCGTTGAAACTGGCGCGCGACCAGGGCAAGCCCGTTGTGATCCTGAAAGTCGGACGCTCGGAACAAGGCATCCAGGCCGCGCAGTCGCACACGGCATCCATTGCGGGTTCGGCACAGGTGAACAGCGCGGTTTTCCGGCAGTGCGGGGCCATCGAAGTCCAGGATCTGGATGAGCTGGCGGGGGTCGCGCGCCTGCTGGCCGGACGCCGCCCTGCGGCAGGCACGGGTCTGGCGATCTTCACCTTTTCGGGGGGGACAGCGGCCTTGGCCGCCGATATTGCCGGCGCGATGGGACTGCCGATGGCGGAGCTCGCGCCGGAGACCGCCAAAGCGCTCCAGGCATTGCTGCCGGCGTTTGCCAACATCGCCAACCCGCTGGACACCACGGCGGACATCATCCGTGACCCGGCGCTGGTCACGCGCTGCTTGCGCATCGTGTGCGAGGACCCCAACGTCGGCGCCGTGATGTTCCCGATCCCCATGGATTATGCGGGCATTACGGCGACCATGGCGGGGGCCATCCGGGATGCCGTGGCGGCCCAGCCGAAGCCGATCGTGCCCGTGTGGATGAGCCGACGCATGGGTGAAGGCTTCCAACTGATGGAGCAGGCTGGCCTGATGCCCTATTTGTCACTGACCGACTGCGTGGCCGCATTGCGCCACTTGTGGCCGGCAGATACCACGCCGGCCAAAGTGCCGCGGCAGGTTGCGGCAGGTTCCGGATCGGGAGCTCCGGCCAGGGTTTTGAGCGAGACGGAGGGCAAGGCGTTGTTGCGCGCGGCGGGGATGACCGTGCCGGAAAGCGGCATGGCCCACAACGCGGATCAGGCGGTGGCGTTGGCTCGCGCCATGGGGTACCCCGTGGTGATGAAGATTGCCAGTGCGCAGATTCCGCACAAGACAGAAGCCGGTGGCGTCCGGCTGAACCTGGGCAACGAACCAGCGGTGCGCCTGGCCTATCAGGACATCCTCGATACAGTGACCGAGCGGCAGCCGGGTGCCTGCATCGAGGGCGTGCTGGTGGAGAAAATGCTTCCCGCGGGCGGGCGGGAAATTTTGATCGGTGTTCACCGCGATGATGCTTTTGGCCTCATCCTGACCGTGGGCCTCGGCGGTATCTTCGTGGAGGTGCTCAAGGACATCGCCCACCGCGCGCTACCGCTGGAAGAAAAGGATGCACGAGAAATGCTGCGTGAACTGAAAGGCTTCGCCCTGCTGCAAGGGGTGCGAGGCCAGCCGCCCGCCGATATCAGGGCGCTGGAAGCGTTGCTCCTGCGGATATCGGGCTTTGCGATGGAGCACGCGCGCTGTCTTCGGGAAGTGGACTTGAACCCGGTATGGGTTGGCAGGGAGGGTGAGGGCGCCATACCGCTCGACGCGCTCATCGTGCTGAGCCCGGAGTTTGCGTGAAACAGCGAGCCACCCGTATGTCGCAGGCCGTCCCCACTGCGCAGCGCGCGCTTCAGGTGTTCGAGGTCTTTGCCCGCGAGGGTCGACCGCTGACCAATTCGGAACTGGCGCGCCACCTCGATCTTGCCGACAGCAGTTGCTCAGACCTCCTGTCCATCCTCCGCGACGCTGGCTACCTGCTTCGCATGCCAAGATCGCGGCATTTCTACCCGACGACGCGCCTGAACGACCTGACGCGGCGAATTGCTGCCACCGATCCCCTGCAGATCTTTGCGGCCGAAGCGCTGGAGCTGCTGACCAAGCTGACGTGTGAAAGTTCACTCTGTGGCCACCTGGATGGCCGGCGCATCAAGATCTTTGCCTGTCAGGAAAGCTCGCGCGCACTGCGCTACGTGCTCCGCCCGGGCAGCGAGGTCGATGTGCATTCGACCGCGCTCGGCAAGGCGATCCTGGGCGCCATGCCGCAAGCCGAGCGCGACCAGCTCATCGACGAGCTCGCCATGGAGCCGACCACCGCATCGACGCTGAGAGACCGGAAGATACTGCGGGAAGAGATCAAGGTTGGCGTCGAACGCGGCTGGTTCCTGGCAAGAGAAGAGGGCGCGGAGGGCGTCACGGCCTTTGGCATTGCCGGCGACATCAGCGGGCGCCTCACGGCGCTCTCGGTCGTGGGACCAACGCAGCGGCTGGAGAAAAACAAGGCGACTTACGCCGACGCCATCCTGACCGTTCGGCGCGAGCTTTTCTGAATTTTCCTTGCGGCAAGCGACCGTTCGGGGCCAGGACGTCAGTGTCCCTGGTTCCCGGTGCAGCGCCGGGGACGCGGCATAATGGCACAAACCGCATACCGCCGAGGGGCAACGCTCGGCGGTTTTGCTTTTCAGGACGCAAATACACCATGGCCACTTTTCCCATCACCAAGCGCGGCGCCGAGAAGCTCAAGGCCGAACTGCACCGCCTCAAGACCAAGGACCGCCCCGAGGTCATCAACGCCATCGCCGAGGCGCGCTCGCACGGCGACCTGAGCGAGAACGCCGAATACGACGCCGCCAAGGACCGCCAGGGCTTCATCGAAGGCCGCATCAAGGAGGTCGAGGGCAAGCTGGCGGCGGCGCAGGTCATCGACCCCGCCGCGCTGGATGCCGGCGGCAAGGTGGTGTTCGGCGCCACGGTGGAGCTGCAAGACGAGGTCAGCGGCGAGCAGGTCACCTACCAGATCGTGGGCGAGGACGAGGCCGACCTGAAGCACGGCCTGATCAACGTTGGCAGCCCGATCGCCCGCGCGCTGATCGGCAAGCACGAGGGCGACAGCGCCGAGGTGCAGGCGCCCGGCGGCGTGCGCCACTACGAAGTGATCGCCGTCCGCTACGTGTAATTCCAATTCACGTTTCAATAAGGACCCGTTTGGGCTGAGCTTGTCGAAGCCCTGTGCCGGCCTTCGACCCTTCGACAAGCTCAGGATCAGGCTGAACGGTGATGAAAATTTTTAACGCGAATGGGATAAGGATGCGGCATCGCGCGACGATCCTGGTTGCCGCCCTGTGGTGGGGCTGCCTGACGGGTCTGGGTTTCATGGCCGTGCCGTTGGTGTTCGCCAGCCTGCCGTCGGCAGCCATCGCCGGGCCGGTGGCGGCCCGGCTGTTCACGGCCCAGTCCTGGATGTCGCTGGCCTGTGGCGCGCTGCTGCTGCTCCTGCTCAAGGGTCGGGCCGCCACCGGGCCGACCGGGCACGAGCGCGCCACCTTGCTGCTGGTGGCGACGGGCATGCTGCTGGCGCTGCTGGTCGAGTACGTGGCGGCGCCGCACATCCGCGCCCGCGAGCATCTGGCCGTCTGGCACACTGCGGGGACCGCGATGTACGTTGTGCAATGGCTGTGCGCCGGCGTGGTGCTGTGGCGGCAGGCCGGCGAGCGGCAAACCAGAGAGGATTGACATGAGCTCACCCATCATCGAAATCGACTTCACGGACTGGAACCAGGCCGTCAACAGCCCGCCCGAGTGGACGGAGGCCATCGAGGACGGCCAGGTGCTGTACTTCCCGCGCCTGGCGTTCCAACTGCGGTCCGAGGAGCAGCCGCTGCTGCGCGAGGACTTGCTCGCCGGTGGCGCGCGCAACGTCAGCCTGGGCGCCGACGGCGTGCTTAAGCACGCGGCGGGCACGGCCCAGGAGAAGAAGCTGCTGGCGGGCATGATTGGCCGCTACCGGCAACAGGCGCTGGCGCTGGTCGATGGCCTGTTTCCGCACTACCGCGGCGCGCTGCGCGTGGCGCCCACCAGCTTTCGGCCCAAGCGGGTGGAAACGCGCACACAGTCGGTGCATGCCGACGACCGGCGCATGCACTTCGACGCCTTTGCCACCCGCCCGACCTATGGCGAGCGCATCCTGCGCGTGTTCACCAACCTCAACCCCAACGGCGAGCCGCGCGTGTGGCGCGTGGGCGAGCCGTTCGAGACCGTCGCCAAACGCTACCTGCCGAAGATCAAACCTTACAGCCCCTTCAAGGCCAAGCTGTTGAACGCCGTGGGCGCCACCAAATCGGTGCGCAGCGAATACGACCACCTGATGTTCAACCTGCACAACCTGATGAAGGAAGACGAGCAGTACCAGCAAAACGGCACCGTGGCGACCCAGGACTTCCCGCCCGGCTGCGTGTGGGTGTGCTACGCCGACGGGGCGGCGCACGGCGTGATGAGCGGCCAGTACATGATGGAGCAGACCCTGCACCTGCCGCCGGGCGGCGAACTCCACCCGCAGAACAGCCCGCTGGGGATCCTCACGCGCCTGGTCGGGCACCCGCTGACGGGCGTGGGCGCGGACAAAACGCACTGAAATTGATGATCGGCCGCGACTTGATAAAGGCCGCGGCGACATACAACCTCATTGCCCTCTTGGGGCGCAGCAGCGGGGTGGTGACGCGCCACTGAAAGACCTGGCGTGATGCGCAGGCCGCGTCGCCACGCTGCCCTTCGGGTGCCCCCGCGCCGGAGTGAAACGAAGCCATCTTGCCCAGGGGCAGATGGCTCCCGCGCGCACTTCAGTGCGACAAAATCTTGTCCAGAAAATCCTTGGTGCGCGGCTGGCGCGCATCTGGGTTGCCGAAGAATTCTTCCTTCGAGCAGTCTTCCAAAATCCGCCCGCCGACGTCGATGAAGATCACGCGGTCGGCCACCTTGCGCGCAAAGCCCATCTCGTGCGTGACCACCATCATCGTCATGCCTTCGCTGGCCAGCGAGACCATCACGTCCAGCACCTCGCCCACCATTTCGGGGTCGAGCGCCGAGGTCGGCTCGTCGAACAGCATTACCACCGGGTCCATCGACAGCGCCCGGGCGATCGCCACGCGCTGCTGCTGGCCGCCCGAAAGCTGGCCGGGGAACTTGTCCTTGTGCGCCATCAGGCCCACGCGGTCGAGCATTTTCAGGCCGCGCGCCAGCGCCTCGGCGGGGCTGCGCTTGAGCACCTTGATCTGCGCGATGGTCAGGTTCTCCGTTACCGACAGGTGCGGGAACAGCTCGAAGTGCTGGAACACCATGCCCACGTGCGAGCGCAGCTTGGGCAGGTCGGTCTTGGGATCGTGCAGCGGCACGCCGTTGACCACGATTTCGCCTTTCTGAAACGGCTCCAGCGCGTTGACGGTCTTGATGAGCGTGGACTTGCCCGAGCCCGAAGGCCCGCACACCACCACCACCTCGCCTTTGGCGATGCTCACCGAGCAGTCGTTGAGCACTTGAACGGCGCCGTACCACTTGGAGACGTTCCTGATTTCAATCATCGTGTTTTCCGGGGTCAATTCATGTTCTCCAATTTCGTTCAGCGGATGATGGCGATCTTCCGGTGCAAGCTCCGCACGCCATGCGAGAGCGCATAGCAGATCACGAAGTACAGCACGGCGGCCATCAGGTAGGCCTCGGGGACGCGGCCATAGTTCTTGCCGGCGGTTTCGAAGCCGTTGAGCAGGTCGTAGGCGCCGATGGCGTACACCAGCGAGGTGTCTTGCAGCAGGATGATGATCTGCGTCAGCAGCACCGGCAGCATGTTGCGGAACGCCTGCGGCAGGATGACCAGCCGCATGTTCTGGCCGTACTGCATGCCCAGCGCCTGCCCGGCGAACACCTGCCCGCGCGGGATCGTCTGGCTGCCGGCGCGCATGATCTCGGCGAAGTAGGCCGCCTCGAAGGCGATGAAGGTGATGATGGCCGAGTTCTCCGCCCCGATCGGGTGCCCGATGAGGAACGGCACGACCACGAAAAAGCCCAGGATCACCATCACGCA
>Ga0123354_10006673_pt1 | contig 17204 bp, 4 predicted proteins | sample TergutLab28metaG_2_FD_97872 | JGI IMG/M metagenome (GOLD analysis project Ga0123354, IMG submission 97872) | Labiotermes labralis P4 segment gut microbial communities from Petit-Saut dam, French Guiana - Lab288 P4 | ecosystem: Host-associated > Arthropoda: Insects > Digestive system > Gut ...
ATATGGGCACCCTGGCCCCATCGCCACCGCTCAACAGACGTCAAGTCTGCCTTCGCGTTGTCGCTGTGCCCAGTGCACCCATCTGGTGGCGCTCGCTACGCAAGCGATCGGTGCATCCAGGCTAAGTCCACCTCCCCCCGGGCGTGCCCCGCGATGGGTTGTCTTCTCTCTCGGATCCAACATCGAACCCCGGCTCGACTACTTGCAATTCGCGGTGTCGGTCCTCGTGGCAACTCCAGGTGTCGAACACGCCCGGGTGTCCCCGGTCTACGACACGGTCGCCCAAGGTGAAATAGAACAAGAGAACTTCCTCAATGCTGTCCTCATCGTCCAGTCCGGCCTGCCTGCTCCAGACTTGTTGCACCGGGCACTGTCCATCGAATCGCGGGCCCACCGTACCCGCCAGGTCGCCGGCGGACCCCGCACCCTCGACATCGACCTCATCTGTGCCGGCGCCGAAGTCTGGAGTCAGCCCGACCTGATCCTGCCCCACCCCCGCGCCGCCAACCGGGCCTTCGTCCTGGTCCCATGGCTGGCCGTCGACCCGTCGGCCACCCTCGCCGGCACCCCCGTCAGCCTCCTGGCTGCTCGCGTCCTCGATCAGGAGACCCATCGCCTCGACGCCACCCTCTTCGTACCGTGAGATTGAGCCCGAATCGATCCCTTGCGTCGCGAGCGATCGGTGGATTCGGGCCTAGATCTGGACACCGCCGCCAAACCCGATACCATCGATTCATGTTCGCTGTGTGGTCATCGCGGAGCCGATGGGACTTGAGTCCCTAAGAAAATGCTGAACGATGTTGTATCGATAGCCAGGCCCCAGGCGGCCGATCCGGGTCGCAACCAATTCCGCGGCTTGGCGTGAGCTGGTTGACAGTGAGCTCATTGTCCTCCGGTCCGAGCCCTTCACTGTATATATGGTATAAAACGATCGCTCAATCCCGGATCAGGGCGTCACACCACCCTGGCGTCACCCCTGGTGGACTGCTCACAAACCGCCCGATCCTTCGGTCACGATCCGCCGAACCACCTACTCCCGTTGAATCCGATGCATCTGGTAAAACTCTAGAAAATGCTAGTTGATAAGGAGAAATGTAAGAATTTTTGCGGTCTCGCTCATCGTCGCGTGATAGGCTCGGACCCAAAGTCGATCAGCAGTGTGGTGGTCCTGAATCAGTGCACGCACGTCCCCAACAAGGATGCACGATCCTCATCAATCCTTTCAAGCTCGGCAGGGTCTTCCTCCCAGTCCCCTGCCGTGGAGTAGGTCCGCTCCGCGACTGTGGGCCCTGTTTTGACACAGGTGGTCACACGACCTAATCTGAATGCGGATTTACCAACAGAATGTGCCAATTGCTTGGCTGGTGAGGCCCGGGTTTTCCTAAGAATAAGGCCCCTGTGAATGTGCGTCATGAGGTTGCGGATCGTGGTAGCACTGTGGCAAGATTGCGATTACCGGAGGTGAGTGGCCTTCGGGTTCGGGGATAACTCCAAGACTGGGGAGGATAGCCCGAAATTTTATGTGCCTGATGCATATTTGTTGTCGGGGGGGATTTATGTTGCCTGTCAATTCATCCAATATCCATGGGACCACGGCTGCTCCGCGCCGTCGTGGCTGGATTAAGCCATTGGCTTTTCTTTCTGCTTTTGCTTTGACCATTGGGGCCATTGTGGTTGGTCAATTGCAACCCAATGCTCTCCCGCAAGCTGCGGCTGAGCCACCAGGACGAGGGGACCCGGTGTCGAACCAGGGTCAGATACCCGTCTGGACTACATATTCGACGTGGAAGGCCAACTGGGTTGTACCAGTGGACCAGGTCAACGACCAATCCATCTATTGGACCACTGACGGTTCAATATTGACCCAAGCGTCTACCACGTCTATCGGTTCGACCGTCAACATGGTCTGGCAGGCCTACGACTGGTCGTCCGACAGCACGACTTACAAGACCCGGGCGGTGCTGGCCTTCGAGCGTATCGCGCCCACCCCCGCCGGTCAGTGGAGCTTCGACAACTACCAGTTCGACACGAACATGATCGGGCGCATCGGTGGCACGAGGGACAATCCGACCGGCCCGCTGACAATGTACTTCGTGAAGAACACAGCTCCACGTAGCAACGGCCCCGTCACCTGCGATGTGGGTTACACGCCTGTTGTGCGTGTGACCGTGGGTCAGTCGGACATTCAGTACGCATGTATGCCTGCCTTCAAGATGGCTGGCGGATTCAACCAGTCGCTGGCCAACGGCCACGCGACCGGCGGTGAGATCGACCAGTACACAGGCAACCTCTACATCCGTATCGCATGGAACGGCGGAGCAGCAGTCGACAACCAGTCATCGACCTCGACAGCTGCAAGCTCCGAGTCGGAATGGACTTTCGGCATTTGGGATCCCATCACTGGTAAGTATTCAATGTCTGGTTCGGTTCAGCCAGGCGACTGGTATCAGGGAATGGCAACGGTGCCACAAGAACGTGTGAAAGTCCGACAAAATGTCTCTGGAAGTGGGAGTGGCACGCCAGGGGCGCCATGTGACATAGCCCTGGACGCAGATGGTAACGCCTACACCTATTCAGGATCGGGCCTGTCTGCGACCAGTGCTGGCAATATGTCTTTGGTTCGAATGGAACCTGCCCGTGACGCCGATGGGAACATCGTCGACGGCACGGCGGCCAATCCATGGCGGTACTACGTCGTGGAGAAGATCAATAAGGATCCCGCCAACCTCAACTCTTGGTGGAGCAGTGGCTCGAACATCTGGGGCAATGCGTTCATCAACGGCCAGTTCCTGCTCGGTGGCGGCACCGGTATCTACAACAAGCCTGCAGCCATGCCGCAGAGTGCTTATGATGGCGGCCCCTGGTCCGGCACGACCAGGATGGTGAAGATCGATCCGCTGACCGGGTTGGCGAGAGTCATCTGGTCGATCCAGAACGATCAACTGTCCCCGTACACCTCACGTGACAATATGTCCCCAGAACAGGCGCAGATCATCCGAGGGGTGATCTACAACGACGCCAATGGTGACGGCAAGATTGACAACGGTGAAGTTGGCATTCCCAATCAAACCGTAGCCCTGTACGCTCAGCAAGAGGATGGGACAGCCAAACTGATGCTGTCCAGCCAGACGACTGATTCAACGGGTCAGTACTCCTTCATCGTTTCCGGATCTGCGACCCAGACGTACTACGTCCGTCCCGTCCAGGTTCAAGCTCCCGTGTTGGGCGGCGCAATGGTGAACGCGATCCAGACCTGGGGCGCCGGCTCCGATGAGGTCGGCTACAACTCCGCAGGCCAGCAGGTCCACAACGTGGCCACTGTCAAGTGCCAAAGCGGCGACATCACCTCGGAAAACGGCGGTGCCTGTAACGGCGCTCTGCCCATGGGCTCTCCCGATCCCACGCCTGGCGCTCTCGGCTCGACGTCCGACCCCTCCACCTGGGCGTCGTACGCGACGGTCGTCTTCGCGACCAGCCAGCAGGTTCCGTCCGCCGACTTCGGTTTCTCAGCCTTCGGCTCCTATGGTGACGCGGCTGCGGGCCCGGTCGACGCGAACGTGCCGGCTCACATCAACGGCACCGCTGCTCCCCAGGTCTTCCTGGGCAACACGCTCGGCGCCTACCCTGGCCCAGCCACCGACAACCAGGCCCACAACGCCACCGATGATGGCGTGTTCGTCAACAGCGGGATCGCTCCGTTCCCGCTGACCGACGCCACCCTGGCTGCGAGTGTGCAGTATCCGATGGTCGCCAGCGTGTCCGGCTCCCAGGCCGCGAACGCCTATGTGACCGGCTGGACAACTGGTGCCGGAAACAACACCTGGAACACGACTCCGACCTGGAACACGACCGTCTTCGGCGGTACGACAGGAACCACAGCCACTGGCAACTACCAGTACCAGCCGTCTGTCACCCCGTCGATCTCTGGTTCCCAACCGGTCCAGATGCGTGTCAACGCCTCGTTGACCAACATCACCCAGCCGACCAACGCCGGTGGTGAATACTACGGCGTTTCCGGTTCTTCAGCCTGGACAACTCCAGGTGAGATCGAGGACTACCTGCTGAACGTAGCCGACTCCGTCTACCGCCCAGCGGCCCAGACAACCGGCGGCATGGGAACCTTCTCGTTCGGCATGACCGGCAGTTCATGGACCACATCCATCACAGCCGGACAAGATAAGGTCGTCGTCAGCCCCCAGGCCGCAGCTGTAACTACCGGAACTGTCGCCACAATGACAGCCACCGTGCCCAATGCGAACTGGTCTGTCCAGAATGTCAAGCTTGTAAACACCTTGACTAATACCGTGATTCAGGACAATGTGCCGTTGACCGCAGTCAGCACAACAGTCACATCGTGGCCGTACACCCCGGATTTGGGGACTGACGTGACCGCAGTAGTAACTTTCGCGCCAACTCCCGTCATTGGACCGGACCGTTCCAGGCTTGATGTTGATAAGACATCCACTCCGGTGGGCACAAATATCACAGCAACGGCAACGGTGAAGGACGCTGACAATAACCCAATCAAGGGCAGCACTGTTACCTTCTCTGGAGATAAGGCAGAACTTGCCCTATCCGCTCCGACCTGCGTGACAGGCGACGACGGAACTTGCTCCATCACTGTGACATCGCAGAAGATTGGCGACTATCAGTTGTCCGCGAAGATTGACATCAATGGGACGGCTACGGACCTGTACAATTCTCCGGTTACTTTGACTTTCACCAATGCAACCCTCGACCATGCCTATTTCGCGATTGATCCCGTTGTTGATCCTAACGACGCAAATCATACGAATTGGGCGTCTGTGGACGATCCAAGCAATCCAGCTGGTACACGGACTTATTACACCGGTACTTTGACGGCATTGGACACGTACGACAATCCGGTCACGGACCTGACTGCAGCACGAGTGCAGTTCACTGCCTCGAGCCCGAATGTGACCGTCTCAGCAATGACGAACAATGGTGATGGAACTTACTCGGTGAAATATTCCTCGAATGTCGCGGATTCGACCTATACCGCAAGCGTGAGCGTAGATGCAGCAGCGGTCCAGAACCAGGCAAAGACCACGGATAAGTTGCCGATCCCATTCCTGTATGGACAACCTAATCCGGGCCCATGCGAAGATCCGACACATACTGGCAGGGAAGGTACCAGCTTGTCTGCTGACCCGTTGGATCCAGTGATCCCGGCTCCATCGCTGGCGACAGCCTACATCACTGATAGATACTGCAATCCAGTTCCTGGTGTTGATGTGACATTCAACTCTGATGGAAGCGCCAAGCTGAATACCAGCAACCCGCCACAGATCGTAACGACTGATGCTACTGGACATGCATCAGTGGCGGTGAGGGACGACACACCTGAGGCCGTTCACGTCTCGGCGACTATTGCCTACCAGGGTGATCCGGCTGTTGAGATCAACAACTCTCCTGTGACCATCACCTTCCAGCACGGTGGTCCTAGCGATCGGGAGTCCAGTGTGTCAGTTGAGCCGACCACCCAGGTTGTGGGCGCGCTGGTCAGGGTGACGGTGACGGTCCGAGATGACCAGAGGACTCCGATCCCAGGTATTCCGATCTCCGAGATTCAGGTGACAGGTTCGAAGGGCAGTGGTCCCAACGACTCCGCCACTGTGACCAACTGTGTCGAGGTCGGCCCCTCAGCTCCGGGTGTCTACACCTGTGACATGACGGCCCAACTCGTCGGCACGTACACGGTGTCGGCGACTGTCGAGGGTGTTCACATCCTCCAGCAGCCGACAGTGACCTTCACTCATGGCGATGTTTGCGTGAGCCACTGCACGCCGATAGAGAGTCCGGACTATGTGACCCATTTCGAAATGATCGCGAACGATAAGTTGGCTAATGGTCGGGACCAGGACCAGGCCAGAGCATGGGCATATGACACCTATGGCAATGTGGTCCCCGATGCCCCGGTTGTGGCCACGGATGAGACGACTGGCGATCTCGCCAACATCTTGAATCCGAGGGTTGCAACGGCAACGACAGGTGACGATGGAACCGCGGTGATCTCGTGGACGGCGACCCAGCCGGGTACGTATACCGCTCAGGGCACCATTGGTGGACTGAACCCGACAGCGACTGGTGGGACGGGCGTCTTGAACCAGATTCGCTTCTCCGCTGGCAACGTCAGTGCCCAGAACTCCTCCTTGGAGATCACTCCTGCCAGTCCGATCGTGGCCGGGCAGACATACACTCTCAAGGCGACAGCCAGGGACGCCGACGCTCACCCGCTCGCAGGTGTGACTGTCAGCTTCTCGGTGAATTCGGCGGATGCAACGTTGAATGCCAACACCTGCTACACCATCAGCGATGGCACCTGCTCGGTCGGCCTGACCTCCACTAAAGCTGGACAGTACACGGTCCATGCCACGGTGCCACAGAACGGTGTTGCAACTGATGTTGGCGGCAATGGTGATCCCACCAAGGCAAGCCCGCAGACAGTGGCCTTCACCAATGATGTGCTCTGTGTGGGTGATCCGGGTTGCCAGACTCATGTGACCATTGACCCGAACAATGCGACGGCTGATGGAACCTCACAGGACAAGGTGAACTTCTTCGGCTTCGACAAGTACGGCAACACGGTGCCTGGTGCCCAACTCAGCGTGTCTGCGACCGGTCCGGTCCAGGCCGTGGGTTCAACCACCCCGACGACTGACGCCCAAGGGACAGCTTCGGTTGGCTTCACCTCCACAACTGCGGGATCCTATCCCGTCACTGTGACTGCTGATGGCAGGCAGGTGCCGGTTACGGCGAACCTCAACTTCACCGCTGGGCAAGGCGGCGTCGGCAAGTTGTCGATTGATTCGACTGATTCCAAGCCGGTTGGTTCGTCCTTCACCGTCACCGCGACAATGGATGACACCAATAACAACCCGGTGTCCGGGTATGTTGTCAGCTTCCCAGCAGTGCCGAATCTGACCTTCAGTGCGTCGTCTTGCATCACAGGTGCCGATGGCACTTGCAAGGTGGATATAACGTCAACCGTGGCTGGCACCTACACCATCAGTGCCACCAACTTCGGTAACACGGTCCAGGCTGTCTTCACCGCGGGCCCGGTCTGCGCAACGACCAGCACAGCCCAGGTGACACGTAATGGTGCACTTGCTGATGGTACGGACACGGACATCGTCGCAGTGCACGCGGCTGACTGCTACAACAACCCCGTTTCGGATGCAACGGTGGCATCGACAACGACAAGTGCGAACTTGACCATCCAATCCCCGATTGGTAACACCGGAGCCGATGGCAACACCTCGATTTGGTACACATCTCACCAAGACGGTAGCTACCAAGCGAATGTGACCGTTACGAATGTGGTTCAAGGCACATCAACGACTGTGACCCCACAGGGCTCTCCAGTCACCCTGATGTTCGCTCCTCAACACGTGAGCCCACTGTATTCATCGTGGACGGTCACTCCTGCTGGTCCGCTGGTTGTCGGCCAGGATGCTGCGAATTCGTACACCTTGACTGCGACTCTCAAGGATGACAACAATCATCCGGTGCCTGGCGGCGTTATCACCTTCAAGATGGATCCGACAGGCCCGACCTTCCCGAATGGCGCGAGTTGCTCGGCTGATGCCACTGGCACATGCACAGTGACAGTCTGGTCGACGAAGTCGGGTACGTACTCCATCACCGGACTCTCGGGTGACACGGCGATCCTGAGTGCCAACGGTAGAACAGCCGAGTCCGTGGTTTGGAACCCGGACGAGGTATGCGCAGAGTTGTCAGGCTGCACCCACGAGCCACTCCGACCTGGAGAAAGTGACCACATCACGCGAGTTGTGGTGACCACGGATAATGCCATTGCCGATGGTGACGCTCACGATATCGCGACCGTCTACGCCTACGACAAGTGGGGCAATCCTGTTCCCGCAATGCTGGTGCTCTCCACCTCCCAGTCCGGAGATGACCTGAAGGTTCAGCAAGGCATCTCTCCGACAGGAGACGATGGAACAAGTACGATTTGGTACACCTCGACCCAGACCAAGGTGGGCGGATACCAGGCTGATGTGACAGTCGGTGGAAAGCTGCCGACGGCCTACAACTACAATCCGGCTAACCCTGCGGCACCAATCGCCACGAATTCCAATGTGATCACATTGAACTTCGGTCCTGGTCCCGTAGTCCCAGGAAACTCCACATTCACGGTGGAGCCGAAGACACTGAAGATTGGTGAGCAAGCTACTGCCACGGCAATCCTTCGGGATAAGAACAATAACGTCGTGTCGAATGCCTCGGTGACCTTCAGTGCCACTGGTTCGGTTGTGTTCGCCAAGCCGTCAGGAGCTGGCAGGGATATTGAGGTGAGCAACGATCAGGGTACCGCTACGACGACCTTGACCGACAACACCCCGGAAACTGCCACTGTGACAGCCACTGTGCCCATCGGTGGAGTGGATGTCTCGCTCGGTTCAGTGGATGTCACGTTCACAAATACTGGTCCAGTGACGCATTGTGAGGATCCCAACCTGAACTGCTCGAAGTTGATAGTGGATAATGACACACCGACTGTCGGTAATACGGTTAATGCGACTGCATACATCACTGACAAGGATGCTAATCCTCTTGCGGGCGTCGATGTGACCTTCACCATCGACTCCGGAACGAGTGCTGTCCTCACGACAACTTCTGGAACCACGGATGCCAGTGGAAATGCACATGCCACGCTGACTGACACCAAGGCAGAACCGGTGGTCCTTCATGCGAAGATCGCCGAGGGTGAGATCGACAAGTCTCCTCAGACTGTCACCTTCCAAGCTGGAAAAGTCAATCCGCACAACACGGACGTGACGGTCAACCCGACCACCCAGGTGGCTGGTTCTCCGGTCGTCGTGACGATTGTCGCTCGCGATGACTACATGAACCCGGTTCCGGGTATTCCGGCGAGTGAAATCACTGTGACAGGCGTCAGCCAGACCAACCCAGCCGATACAGCCACGGTGACGCCGTGTGCCGAGGTCGGGCCGTCGGCACCTGGTACGTACACGTGCCAGTTGACTGCGGAGAAGGTTGGCGACTACAAGGTCACTGCAACTGTCACGGATGTGGAAGCTGATCAGCATCCAATCGTCACTATCACGAATGCTGGTGTTGACGTCAAGAACAGCTACTTCGAGATGATCACGAATGATCAGTTGGCAGATGGACAAGCTCAGGACGTGGCAAAGGCTCATGCCCTTGACCACTACTTCAATGCAGTCCCGAATGCAAAGGTCGTTGCCGTTGATAAGACAACGGGCGATCTGGCGGGAGTCTTGAAGCCTGCAACAGCAGAAGCAACCACTGGGGCAGACGGTACGGCGTTGGTTTCCTGGACCGCAACCAAGGCTGGTACTTACACCGCTGAAGGCACGATTGACGGATTGAGGCCTGTGACGGGTATCCTCAACCAGATCCGTTTCGTCCCCACGCTGCCCTCGCTGACGGAATCGAAGTTGGTTGTCACACCAGATGGCGCGATCCAGGTTGGCAACAGCTATACCTTGACGGCCACCGTAAGAGATTCCAACAAGAACATCATTCCGGACTACACGGTGAGTTTCTCGGTCAGCGATCCGACAAATGCGACTCTGAGTGACACGTCGTGTCAGACTCTGTCCACCGGACAGTGCTCGGTCACACTCACCTCGACGGTGAAGGGTACCTACACTGCTCATGCGACTCTGCCAGGACCCAGTGGCCCAGGAGATATCTCCGGTAGCCCAGTGCAGTTGCAGTTCCTTGCCGGACCTCCGTGCTTTGGACCGACGTGCCTGATGCCGACCCACGTCACCGTGGACCCGAATGGTGTTCAAGCGGATGGCACACAGCAAGACGTGATCAACGCCTTCGTGTACGACGCCTATGGCAACACCGTTCCTGGTGCAGAACTGGCCGCTACTGCCTCGACTCCGGCTGGAGCGACATTGGCAACGCCTGCGAACCCGAAGACAGATGACAACGGGACTGCGATCCTGGGCTACACAGCGACGACTGCAGGCACATATAGCGTGCCTGTGACGATCAACGGCCAGACTCCGCAGGGTTCTCCGGCGCAGTTGTCCTTCACTTCCTCCGCAGCTAGTAAGGGGACACTGACGATTGATCCCAAGTCGGCCCAGGTTGTTGGCAGTAGCTTCAAGGTGACTGCAAAGGTGACTGACAAGAATGACAACGCCGTGTCAGGTGCTGTGGCGACCTTCCCGGCCGTCGACAACCTGACCTTCGACAATACGTCGTGCACGACAGGCGCCGATGGGACGTGCTCAGTGAATGTGACTTCGACGGTTGTGGGAACGTATACGATCAGCGCCACTAGCCCTGGACTGACCTTCAATACGGTTCCGGCTGAGTTCACCCCCGGGCCAGTGTGTGTACCGGGTGACCCGGGTGCTCAGACGACTGGAAATGTGACGAGAGTCGAAGAAGTCCTCAACGGTGTCTATCCCGATGGTGTCCAGCATGACATCTTCCGGGTGTACGCCTACGACTGCGACGGCAATGCCGTTCCGGGCGCCACGGTTGCCTCGACTGCGGCCGATCCGACCGGTTCCTCTGTGACTGTCCAGTCGGATATCGCTCCGACTGCGGCAGATGGAACCTCAACGATCTGGTATTCGTCGAACACTGGTGGAACCTTCAAGTTCAATGTGACTGTTGACTCCAAGACTCCTCAGGGATCTCCCGTCAACGTCATATTCGGAGGCATAGCTGATCCCAAGCACTCCTCGTGGACGGTCACCCCGGATGGTCCGTTGGTTGTCGGAACCGGTGCTGATAACACCTACACGCTGACAGCTGCCCTGCATGACGCAAACGACAAGCCAGTCCAGAATGCGGCTATGAGCTTCGTGATCAATCCGAGCGGGCCTTGGTTCCCGAACGGTGCGACCTGCTTGTCGGCTGCTGATGGCACGTGTTCAGTGCAGGTCTACTCGACCAAGAGTGGCACGTACTCGATCACGGCGACCACGGCTGGTCAGCCAGTCAACTCGGCTGCGGGTAATCCTGCGGAGTCTCGTGCTTGGAAGGCAGACGCGGTCTGCACCACAGGCGACGGCTGCCTCACCAATGTCAAGGTCACACAGGACGGCGTCAGGGCGAACGGTGATGAGCGTGACATCGCTACTCTGTCGGCCTATGACAAGTACGGCAACCCGGTCCCCGGCGCGCTCGTTCAGTCGGTGACCACAGATGCCAACCTGAGGATTCAAGAAGGTATCAAGGGAACGGATGACAATGGTGTGAGCACTATTTGGTACTCATCGCTCAAGTCTGGCCCTCATGATGCAACAGTGAGTGTGGATGGCATGGCGCCTCGCGCCTACCAGCTCAATGGCACGGAGAACGCTCCAGGCCATGTCACGCTGACATTCGTGGCAGCAGACAATGGAAACCCAGAAACATCCGTACTGAGCATCAGTCCGAAGGAGCCGACCACTGCTGACACGATCACCGTCACGGCGCAGATCAACGATGCGAATGGCAACCCAGTTCAAGGGGCTACCGTGAGCTTCTCGACCACTGGTAACGCGACCTTGAGCCCGCTGGGTTCGAGCGCGGCAGGGGTGGCTGCCTTGACGGCAGTCTCGGGACCCGACGGTAAAGCTGAAGTCACGATGATCGACCACACTGCTGAGACGGTGACCCTCACGGCCACCATCCCGTACAACGGCAAGGACACGAACATCACGAACTCGCCAATGACAGTGGTAATTGGACCTGGTCCAATTCAGATTGACGGTAAGTGCGCACCTGATCCGACTGGTACGAAGGAATGCACGAACCTGTCCGTTGATAAGCCAACGCTGACGGTCGGCGAATTGTCCACAGCCAGGGCGCATCTCACGGATTACTACCGCAACCCGGTTTCTGGAACAACGGTGAACTTCACTCTGGACCAGCCAGGTTCGACAGGTATCCTGGTCACGACACATGCTGAGACAGATGCGCAGGGCAATGCGTTCGCCACAGTGACTGACTCTGTGGCTGAATCGGTCAAGGTTCACGCGACAATCACCGGTCTTGGTGAGATCTACAACTCTCCGCAGACAGTGACCTTCCAGCCGCTCAGGAGTACCACTGCTCCGGTCATCACGGTTCCGAAGGACAACACTCTCACCAACCAGAACCCGCTGCAGATCGCAGGTACGGGTACGGAAGGTGCGACGGTGAAGGTAACGGATACGGACGGCACCGTGGTGTGCACCACAACGGTGGGTTCGGGTGTTCCGGCGCCTTGGAATTGCACGGCTCCGCTGGCTGATGGCGATCATGTCCTGACTGCTACGCAGACGACTGACGGGGTTACCTCGGGTCCGTCGAATGCTGTTCATGTCACTATCGACACTGTTCCGCCTGCTCCGCCTGTGGTGAACGTTGCGAACGCCACGACTGTGTCGGGTACGGCTGAGCCGAATTCGATCGTGACGATCACCTGGCCAGATGGAACCGTGACCGGGAACATCCCAGTGGATGCTAACGGTAACTGGACCACATCGACGCCTAAGGGCATGGAGTCTGGCAACATCAGTGTGACCGCGACGGATAAGGCTGGTAACGTTTCGCAGCCGACTATCGCGTACCTCGATACCAAGATCCCTGCGGCTCCTGTGATCGAGATTGCGAACAAGACAGAGATTTCGGGTACGGCGGACAAGCCTGGCAAGGTGATCATCACCTATCCGAAGCAGGATGGTACGACTGGAACGATCGAAACACCGATCAATCCTGATATGAGCTGGTCGATTCCGACACCGCCGGATGCGACTGATGGAACTGTCCATGCCGTCGTGGTTGACAATGCGGGCAATGTTTCGCCTGAGGCGACTCATCCGCTGGATGTCACTCCGCCTGCTGCTCCGGTCGTCGGCCCGTCCAACGGGACGCTGATCTACGGCACGGCTGAGGCCGGTGGCACGATGCACATCACCGACATGAACGGAACTCCGATTCCTGGCTGCGAGAATGTGACAGTGGATAAGGACAGCAAGTTCTCTTGCCAGCCCAACCCGCGTCTGCCAGTCGGCACCCAGGTGAAGATCTCCGTCAGTGATGCTGCCGGAAACGTGTCGCCAACCGTCGTGATCACGATCCAGCCGCTGACCATCGACTTCGGCAAGCCGAATGTGGCTCCGGGCGATACGCAGACTGTCACAGGATCGAACTTCAATCCTGGTGAGTCTGTCACCCTGACAGTTGATGGCCAGCCTGTTGGACCGGCCCAGAAGGTGGATGAGAATGGTCAGTTGACCTTCACATTCGTCGTACCGGTCAACTCGAAGGCTGGTTCGCACACGGCCACTCTGACAGGTCCGCAGTCCGGTACGGTCTCCGGTACCTACAACGTGGTCATCAACGCTCAGATCAAGACTGGTGGCACAGCGATGCCGGCCCAGTCCTTCCCGATCGGTCTGCTGATCTCCGGTTCCATCATGGTTCTCGCTGGTCTGTGGATCTCCCCGAAGGTCAGGCGCCGCTTCAAGGCAGGTACTCGCTCCTGAGTGCCCTGTCCCTCTAATCAACACTAAAGACCGGATGGTCCGACCCCACTAGGGGCCGGACCATCCGGCGTTTCAGCCCTGTGGCATCTGCGGATGGGGTGAAAGAATGAATCCGACGACTCACGACAGGAGGCTCCATGACTGCGTTGGACAGGGCCCTGGCTGAGTTCCACGCGCATTTCGCTGGAGACCCTGATGGCGTCTGGGAAGCCCCGGGACGGGTGAACCTGATCGGGGAGCACACCGACTACAACGGCGGCCTCGTCCTGCCCATCGCCTTGCCCCAGCGTACCTACGTCGCCGCACGCAGGCGTCAGGACACTGTGCTCGATCTGGTCTCCGCCGGAATGCCGCGGCACTCACCGTTTCGTCTGGACTCCATTGCTCCTGGTCATCCGGCGGGCTGGGAACGCTATCCGGCCGGCGTCCTGTGGGCGATGGCCGAGTCCGGGCAGCCGGTGTCCGGCTTCGACGCGGCCTTCGCCTCGGATGTGCCCGTCGGGTCGGGCCTGTCCAGTTCTGCCGCCATCGAGGCGGCCATCGCCGCAGCGGCCTCCGACCTGTTCGGCTGCGGTCTGCTGTCCGACGATTCGGGCCGTGCCACCCTCGCCACCTGGTGCCAGCAGGCCGAGAACCACATCGCTGGTGCCCCGACGGGTGGGATGGACCAGGCGGCCGTCCTGCGTGCTCGCGAGGGCCACGCCTTGAACCTGAATTGCGCCGATGGGTCGATCCACCACGTGCCCTTCCGTCTCCACGACCAGGGCCTGGCGCTCCTCGTCATCGACACCCGGGTCGAACATTCCCATGCCACAGGGGAGTACGGCCGACGCAGGGCCGACTGCGAGGAAGCCTGCGAACGCTTGGGAGTGGCCACCCTGTGTGAGATTCCCGTCACCGGCCTCCCGGCAGCCATGACCCGCGTCAACAGCCAGCGTCTGGCCCAGCGAGTGCGCCACGTCATCACCGAAAACCAACGCGTACGCCTGGCGGTCTCCGCGATGGCAGCCAACGACTTCATCGAACTGGGCCGGCTGTTCGTCGACTCTCATGCCTCCCTGCGCGACGACTACGAGGTCTCATGCCCCCAACTGGACCTCGCCGTGGTCACAGCCCTGGAGGCCGGTGCCCTGGGTGCCCGCATGACCGGGGGAGGGTTCGGCGGTTCCGCCATCGCCCTGGTCTACGAACAAGCCCTCTCAACCACCCAGGAAGCCCTCCTGACCGCCTTTGAACACCAATCCTTCACTACCCCCCGGTTCCTCGTCGCCGAAGCCGCCCGACCAGCCTGTCGTACTGATTTGTTGCGAGGATAAGACTTCGGTGAATTTCCGTGGCCAGTCGGAGATCCCAGAATGGGCACCTCGTCGTACGGGCGTAATATTGGCCGAATCATTGGGGTGAACTGAGAGAAGCATGACGTGGCGCGGATGCAGGGGGTATTCAGCAAAACCTTCGCATCGCTGAAGTTCTTCAACTACCGGATGTGGTTTTGCACGGCTCTGGTGTCCAACATCGGGGCGTGGATCCAAAGGATCGGCCAAGACTGGTTGGTTTTGCGCCAGCTGACCCCCAATTCGGGCTTGGCAGCGGGAATCGTCACCGCCCTGCAGTTCGCCCCCGTACTGTTCTTGTCGGCCTGGGCCGGGGTCTTGGCCGACCGCCTGCCTCGGCGACAACTGTTGATGGTCACCCAGGCTGCCCAGGGGGTCCTGGCCCTCGGACTGGGCGCACTGGTGTTGTTCGGCCACGCCCAGTTGTGGCACGTCTATGGCTTCGCCCTGCTGTTGGGCTGTGCGACAGCCATCGATGCCCCAGTACGGCAGACCTTCGTCGCGGAGATGGTCCCTCTGACGTCACTGCCCAACGCGATCGGGTTGAACTCGGCGATGTTCAACTCCTCCCGGCTGCTCGGCCCGGCGCTGGCCGGATTCCTGATCCAGGCCTTCGGCACCGGCTGGGCGTTCATCCTCAACGGAGTGACCTTCGCCGCCACCATCATCGGCTTGGCCGCCATGAGACAGGCGGAACTGCGCATCGTCGAACGGGTCAAGAAACAAAGCGGACAGATTCGCCAGGCGGTGGTGTACATCCGCAAGCGCCCCGAAATTTGGCTGGTGTTGGTGATTGTCGGCGTCATCTCGTGTCTGGGCTTCAACTCGCAGCTGACCATCGCCATGATGGCCACCCAGGTCTTCGACCGCCAGGCGGGGCAATTCGGCTTGCTGAGTTCCATGTTCGGCGTCGGCGCCCTGATCGGCGCCCTCATGGCTGCCCGGCGGGCACGTCCACGACTCAGGCTGATCGTCGGGTCGGCCATCGGGTTCGGTCTGACCTCCCTGGTGTCCGCGGTGATGCCGACGTACCTCACTTTCGGCTTGTCAGGGGTCTTTGTGGGCCTGTGTACGCTGACCTTGATGACCGCCGCCAACTCCACGATCCAGATCACCACCGAGCCGTCCATGCGCGGGCGGGTGGTGGCCTTGTACATGCTGGTCTTCCAGGGCGCCACCCCCATCGGATCGCCCATCGTCGGCTGGATCTCTGAAGCCTGGGGTACGCGCTGGGCCATCGGCATCGGCGGTGTGTCCGCCCTTCTCGTCGCCGCTTTCGCCCTGCTTTGGCTGAGATCCCGCTGGCAGCTGACCGCCGGTCTGCGCGGTTTCCCACCCCACCTGGTCGTCAATGGCCCCGAAGAAGACGCCCCCCGCTGAACCAAAGAGCCATCCACAGACAGACTCCACACGTGGGCCTATCGGTATAGTCTTGTACCCGTGGCACACAGGCGTGCTCGATGAAGAAAGGTGCGGTTCATGACGAAGATCTTCGCGCATCGGGGAGCGAGTGGTTACGCTCCCGAAAATACCCTTGCGGCATTCAACCTTGCTCGTGAACAGGGAGCCGATGGGATCGAACTCGACATACAAATGACCAAGGACGACGAGTTGGTCGTCATCCACGATGAGACCGTGGACCGTACCACAGGCAGCACCGGTCTGGTACGCGACCTCACCTTGGACCAGATCAAGGCACTGAACGCGTCGGCAGGCAGTCACACCTACCCTGACGAAAAAATACCCACCCTCGACGAAGTCTTCGACCTGCTCGCCGACTCCCAGACCCTGATCAACATCGAGATCAAGGACTCACTCGTGCCGTACCCGGGCATCGCCGAAAAGGTGCTCGAAAAGATCGACAAACGCAACTGGGAATACCGCATCAACCTCTCCAGCTTCAACCACATCACCTTGGCCCACATCCGCCAGATCGGTTCCCTGGTCTACACCGGTGTACTCTTCCAAGATATCTTGTACGAACCGTGGAACTACGCCCACCAACTCTGGGCAACAGCCCTTCATCCTCATTTCCGCTACGTGGACGCCGTCCCCGAGTTCATCGACGAAGCCCACAACTCCCTACTCGAGATCAACGTCTGGACCGTCGACGAAGTAGACGACATGGACCGCATGCTAGCCCTGGGAGTAGACGGCCTGGTCACCAATTACCCCGACCGAGCCCTAGAACGCCGCGACAGACAACCAGTACGAGCAGCCCGGGCATAACCCGAATCCGCCGATCCATGGCTGCTGCGCGACCCTGTGCCGGCACGCTGGCTCGCCGGTCGCCGCTCAACAGACGTCCAGTCTGCCCTCACGGCAACCGTCGACCCATCGCACCCCCACAGTGTCG
>Ga0123354_10006674_pt1 | contig 17204 bp, 7 predicted proteins | sample TergutLab28metaG_2_FD_97872 | JGI IMG/M metagenome (GOLD analysis project Ga0123354, IMG submission 97872) | Labiotermes labralis P4 segment gut microbial communities from Petit-Saut dam, French Guiana - Lab288 P4 | ecosystem: Host-associated > Arthropoda: Insects > Digestive system > Gut ...
AAAAAAAAAAAAAAAAGGGTGACATTTTATTTACTTTTATCACATTTTATCATTCATGTTTTACAAGTATCATCTATTCAATATCAGAAAAAGACAAGAATTTCAACCACAGACACTAGTAGCAGGATATTTACATGATAATGGCATCCAAACCTGAAGCATGTAGCGAATTTTTTAATTTTTGTTAGAGAAAACATCTATGTATTGGTTGTATCTGAATGAAATAACTAATAATATCAGTCACCAGAACTCACCAGTTTATGATGAAGATGATATAGCAGTATATAAAAAATTTTATTACTTTTCAAAAACAAGAGAAACCAATTAGTTCAACATATTTCACACTGCAGATTTTTCCATTACAGTACTTTTAGTGACTAACTTTTTCTCTGCATATTAATGACAAAATATTGTGCATATAATTCCTGTTTTCAAAGGTTTAATTTCATATCTATTTTTTTTAGCAATAACTGCTGCAGATATGTAAAGTTTATTCTACTCAAGTAACTTGATACAAATTTTATAAGATTAGATATTAATAAAGACACTTAAATGTGTTAAGAATAAAAACATTTAATAAAATAATACATATAACTACATGACAGTCATGGGAACTACCATGTGAACATGTGCTATCTGAAGTCAGTACATGTCTGATAAGTGAATTATGCAGTTTTTATGAAAGGGTTGGTAAAAAAAGCTAAAAGTGACCATATGGTCAGAAAAAACCAATGCCAGGTGAAGGGTGTAAGAAAAAATAAATTCCCTATAGAAAATATTTAACAATAGCACATTTTGATATTAGTACAATGCAGTACAATTATATTCAAAATATTATGCATGTATGACATATTATTTATAATAAAAATCAAGTAGTGTTACACCACAGCATATGGGAATATGTAAAATGACACAAATGCTGTAGAAATTTAAGTGTTAAATTGTACTAGACTGTGGAACACACAGATATATTGATTACTTTATGTCTATACATGATATGTCAAACATTTCTGTCATGGGTGTGTATTACCATAATGAGAACAGATTCATAGATTTTTTATACAAATCAGACTACACATAACAAATGTTTATTGATACTATCACTTGTGACACTTGTTCCACTACTCAACAAATTCCCCACATGTTGTGACATCTGGTTTATTACAATCTTCACTGATCCCTATCCTGTACCAAGCAAATCCAGTACCCCATCACATCCCATTGCTTAAATCCTGCACATTAACGCACAAAACATTACAAATACCTGCAAAGCATACACAACGCGTATATGATGCTCATGTCCTAAAGTTGCAATGCAGTGCTTGAACAGAGTACTTATATTGTCCTTTAATGCTACCAGCTGTTCTCCACTTAATTTCTGAATTTCTGCCTCCAGGCTGGGAACCTTGAACATAACACAACAGAAATGGTAAATTCCTGAACAACAAAACCAACAGTGATCATATTCAGGGAAACTAACTCTGAATGACATCATACAAACTCTTAAAACAAAACTGTTTGATTAGACTGATGATGCCATATTAACTGTAGCAGCTATTTGGTGTCAAACAATGTAACACAATAATCACATCTGTTGATGAGACACAAAATTGTAATTAATCTTTTCCACATTTTCTGGTATATACAATACTTGAAATTAACCATCAACGTATGTATGGAATAACTGATAAAAAAAAACATACATTAAAAAAGTAAAGTTTTAATATTACTTTTATGCAAAAAAGATTAAGAGAAATAATCACATCCATATCCATAATGTACAACAACCAGTTTCAACTTACTTTTGGTTTAAGAAGAAACAGTTCATCCCAAAAGTTTGGGTTTCCTAATGAGGGATCTTCACCCTGTGAAAGAAATAGTAATATATAAGCTACATTTAGAAAGGCGCAGCCTTGTTTTTAATGCTGATATACCAGCATATTACTTTCACACTTAAAATACACACTGTGTAGATACAACCTGAACACAAGACATATCCAGGAAAATTCTTATATCATGAAATCCAAAAAAATTATCACAAACCTTTAGATCTACAGTACACTTAAATGTCTTCTGTTAACAAGAAACAAACTGCAAAAAATGACCAAATATTTCTCAGCACACACTTTACAATCAGTGATTTTACGCAAGGAAGCAAGCCATTTCTGTATAATGTATGCTTCTCCAAAATGTCTGAACCAGCTTAGAAGTACCATGTTTATGTAACTTCAAATAGCAAATAACAAAATACATGTGTCTCTTGTTTACAGTTAGTTCCAACATAATGTGAATTTGTATTATCGGGTATAACACCTCAACAAAAGGCTTGGGAAACACTGTTCCATAATGTGGGTACATCATGAATATGGCCTACCAGTAAACTGACAAGACTGAAAAGATTATGAAAATCTTCAGGGTGACGGTTACCTCACCAGATAGTTACAAATGGGTATTCCACAAATGAAGTTAAGCTGTTAACTACTGTAATGATGCATCAATCTCTATATTTGGATGTTCTGAGTCATCTTATAATTTTAATACAAATGTGAATGAATACAACTGAAAAACAAGTTACGGTAATTGCTAAACCTTACTCACCTTAAAGAATGACTCATAAATCTGTACAACTTTCTCTTTTAGCTGTCTTTTTGAACCAGAGCCACTTCTCTTTCTAGATGTCATTATGGCTAACTCAAGTTAATACACCTGGGAGAAAAAACAAAATGTACAAACTGAAGAAATGTTTGAGATTAATAATGCACTCAGATCATAAAGTTACAACAAAACTCACTTTTGGGTCTACTAAGCCCCTGGAGTTTTTAATAAAGATATATTAGATGGAAGTGAAGGAAATCTGCTGTCATCAGAGGCTGAGATGTAAAGTTTAGGTATTCCACATCAAATTTATTGGAATAATTAAACATTTATTTTCTGCAGCCTGAAATCAACAATCTGCAGCATTAAGAGTTCTGAATGTTATATCGGTACCTTTTATTTCTACCCGTCGATGGCAGTGAATTTCATTTACCCTATTGCGTGGGTTTACTTTTAGTTTCAATGGTAAATATGTATCCGCGTAAATATATACCTTACAGACAATATTGTAGTAGAATCCAGTAAACACAACGAACTACATACTCGAGCACCCGACTGCAAAAATATTCACTAGTGAGATAGAGAAACTTAGATGTATGCATTCCTGTTGCATGAAACTGGTAGATCAACGGCGTTAAAGACAAATTAAGGGCGTCAAGGTTGTTCAACTTTATGTATAAGCCTCTTTAGCACATCTGTATGACATCATGTGCCACTAAACTTTTCTCAGGTTGTGTTTTACTTATGTTTCCTTCGTATATACAAAGATATTAAACAATTACATTGTACTCATCTAACCTAACCTCACAGAAAAATGTCAAATATCAACTATGTGTAAACACAAGAAGAAATGGGTTAACTGAAATACAAAAGTGTCTCAATAACCACGATAATCGTGTTCAGAAGAAAAATATACAGCCTTAAAACTAAATACCACTTTGCAATCATTTACATCACGGATCAGAGACAATTTTTACCATGAATCAGGTTTGTATCTTCTTCAAGTACCAGACCAGGCACTGCAACTCTACAAACAAGATCAGAAAATTAATTCTAAGCGGTTAACTGAATTTATACTAACGTGTAACGATTACAACTATACATTTTATTCCCTGTTACAATTCATAATCAACCCACTACATACGACTCAACTTTAGCTTCTGTGAAACACCAACAAAAATTACCAACGCATCACTTATTGCCTGAATTGGGTACACTGAATTACATGCTCGTTTCACTTACCGGATAGAGTGTGTGGTTCGGTTATAGGATAGTAGGAATAACGAGTTTGGGGCAGATTACATAATGCGGAGCGCCACGGTTTGTACTCCGCACCAAGGGACTGGGGCCGTAAAATCAGGGAGGCTAAGATGCATGTGGAACATATGGAGTGGAAAGCAGACACGATTTTGGCGGGTAAACCAGATGCAGAGATACTTCGAAGACCAAGATGTAGATGGGAGGATAATATTAAAACGGTCTGAAAGAGATGTGGTTGGAACGAATTCATCATCATCATCATAAACATCCAGGGTTGGGCCATTTGGCCCGTTCCGTCTCCAGAGTTACAGTTCTCTCCATCGTTTCTTTGGTCTCCCAATTTTTCTCTTTCCTTGTGGGCTGTAAAGGTATGATTTTAAAGGGATTCGGTTTTGTGGCATTCTTTGTAGACTTTCGGCTGATGGAGCACACCCCTACAGAAAACGGGCATGTTTGGAGGTCCTGAGCTTAACTACCACCAAACTCACTCAGCGAGGGACTGGTTATCCATCCTGAGGACACCCTACACAACTCAGAATCTCCAGAGGAAACGCTGGACAAATTCATTTGGTTTAGAATAAGGAAAATTGGCGGGTTCTTGTGTACGCGGTAATGAACCTTTGAGTTCCATAAAATGGCAGATTTCTCGGCTAGCTGAGGATTTCACAAGCAGGATTTTTTTCCATGGAAGTAAGAAGAATTCTACTGCATGGAATTATGTGGCTGGTTAGGCAGTTAAGTGCAAAAGTTGATATTATACACATGCATGGTAAGTTAGTAAGTGGGGGTGTTTAGACAGTTTACATTTTAGTCAAACAGGATTGTAAATGCTGATTGCTGTCAGTGCAAGAGTTAAAAAGCTATATTCATTGTATCATATCATATTTATTCACCTTCCATTAGATCTTTACAGATATGGAAACAGTCACAATAATACATATTACATAAAAGTGTGCAGTGTATTATTTTAATATGAGTCGTTTACAGTAGGAGTATTGCTTTTGGTTAGAAGCATGAGTATTCTGCATAGATACATTCAAACTCTTTAAGATTTTTTTGTCATCTTTATGGATGGGGTTAATGTTGAAATTGTTAACATCTGGCAGAAGCAGTACACAAACTGTTTTTAATTCTTGGAGACTTCTATGACATACAATTTTGTTTTGTGTCTGTCAGATTAGTTATTTAAGTTGTGTGGTTAAATTACCTCTCCTAATGGGAGAAAGCTTTGTTTACTTACATCAGGTGGAAAAATTCTGCGCAGCAGGTTACCTGATGACAACATTTTGAACAATGGTGTGAATATTTGTGTGGAACTTACTTCGTGTCACCCTCCTAGCACCTAGAATTTTGAGGTGGCTCCAAGATATTTGGGAAGGTTGTAGGTTTGAGCATTTAGGGTTCATTTAGATGAAAATTTGACTTACAGTGTGATATTTATGAATTTCAAAATCTTTTGTCATGTTTGAAAGAGAGTGCTGTATCCTGTGGAGGCTGTCAGTCTTAGCAATGACAACAAGAAATTTATGAGACTGGTTGATCCATCCCTTTGTTCAGAATTTATATTCAAGTTGGCCCAAAACAAGTCCTGATTTTAGTTATTTATTTGTATATTGATGGAGAAGGTTATACCCTAAATTTGATGGTTCTTGGTGATGATACTTCTTAGTAAGAGGACAGGAGATGTTTCTACAGAGGACTGGTTGTCTTGACAGTGATCTTCCTGTACAGGATGTATTGTAGTATGGTGGATAGGTACAGATATTTTGGAGGAATGTGCTGCCTGCATCTTCAAAATTTCAGCTGCATATATCAGGTTTCTCCAAAATGCTGATACTTACCACCAAACTATGACATATCTTAGAAAAAAAAAATTTTAATACTCACCACTGTGAGAAACTCAGTTCTCATGTCTTAGGTTATTTTTGCTGAATATGTATTTCTTAGGTTTTTAGAGGCTGTACTAAAATTATCTTCAATAATTTCACAAATGTCTTTGCACTTCATTTCTCAAGTTATTTCATATGCTTCATCAATGATAACAAACAGTAATAGACAGTTTTATGTGTCTGTGGGTTTCAATGTATCATGCTAGCAGTGGCTCTAATTTTGGTTTACTTTGTGTCTGGAATCAGCAATAATTTGGGTTCCTTATGTCCTAGAAAGATATCTGGTTTGGATTTATTCACAAGCAGTTCTTATAATCATTTTCTGCAAAGCCATTGGAAGCTTTTGAAGATATGTAATGGAATATAAGCTTCACTTCATGAACCATTCTTTACTTCAAAGTTCTCGTTTCCTTGTTTCCCATACTTTTGACAAAACATTATTAGTAATGTAGCTAAGATATGTGTCAATTATTCTTTATCACGCTAGTAGCAAACAATATAGGACCCCATACACAAAAACCCTTTTCAAAGCATTCCTTGCTGAATTGCATATTTAAATATATAATTAACTGACTGAGTCACTGACTCACTAACTGACTGACTAACAAATTCTGTGCAGCAGTTCCTCTTGAGAAGCTGATTGTTCTTCAGCATTTTACTACCGTGTTCATAAGAGCTTGGCACTGGTCCGTAGCCTGAGGCAGATGAATATACTCTGCACTCTCTTGTCCTGTTCCTGTCAGGTCCATTTTAATATTATCTCCACATGTGCACCTTGCCCTTTAACTTGTCTTCTTTTGTCAGGTTTTGTCATAATACGGAGCTGCGTAGTTTGTAACCGTCACAAAATATTATTAGGATCGTAAAATTATAGAGGATGAAATGGGCGGGACATGGAGCACAAACATTGAAAAAAGGAAACACATACAAGGTTTTGGTTGGAAAACCCGAAATAATTATACGTCTGTGAAGATCTAAGCATAGATGGGGAACAATATTAAAATGGATCTCAAATGAATAGGATGGAGAGTGTGATTTAGATGTGTTTGGCTCAGTATGGGGGGCCCTTTGACGGGCTCGTGAACGCTACAATAACGTTGGGGCTCCATACAAGGCACGGAATTATCTGCCAACCTATCGACTGCTAGCTTGTCAGTAACAATCCTGGTCCCTAGAGTTCGTTTAGTTGGTAATCTGCAAGGATGTAGATCAGCTATTGTGTCCTTCATGTCGAAGGTCGGTCACAAAAGAACTGAAACGCTAATTCACGGGCCAAGAGCACTTACGAAAGAAATGAAGTAATTGGAACATGGCATGGCATCTTGAATATCTGCAAGGCTACTTACTAATCGACGAGACTAGACAGCAAATCATGATGTACAGTTTGTCCAGAAAGTCACTCCCTGACCTTGGTTAGGAGGTTCTTTTCTCTCTACCTGTATAGTTAATGGTAGGGGGGTGGGGGGCATGTTAGGTAAGTTTCTGCATGCGCTCTTTACTGGTGCGACAGATCCATTACGTGAGCACAAAATTGGCCACCTGGACAGCACACCCATATACAGCACAGGCCCACAACAAGTAATCGTGGGACGTACAGGCTAGTGATCTCTGAGAACATGTGATACAGTCTCACCTGTCAAATATCCTGGTAGTTCAAGAAACTCGCCCCTCTGAAGTTGAGGCGGCGAAGACACAGCTTGTCTGTTGGATAGAGTAATGCTTCATTACAGCGTGCCCGTCTTGAACTCTGGCAGCGAGTTGTGTGTAGAACGAAATCATTTACCTGTTGCACATGGTAATCCCACGAAACGAGCTTGCATGGAAATTTTTGTAACGTTTTGGCATTATTTTCATTTCCATGTTTGTTTTTTCCCATTATGTATAGGCCTAATGGTTACGAAAATATAACTTATAACCAGCGAGATTTTATGGAATTTCTGTGTTATGAATTGGAGGTTTGCGTACTGGTGGGTTTCGAGTACCGAGAGCTTATAAACATCTCGTTTGTGATTTACACATTACTATGTAATGAGTTATTTCCTAAAACATAACACAATAGACAATGTACGTGTAACGTAACATTGTGGCTCCTTCGCTTCGCCATTGTTACAAATGAAGCGCAATAATGCGTTCTCTGTTTATTGATTAGCTACAATGTACACTCAACAGTATAAAAATATCGATTGTTGCACACAATGCTTTTATGACTTTTTTTTTTGTCGCCGGCAAAAATGAAACATACGCAGGTCTTCGTGTAAAACACACACTCAGAATATGAAACAGTAATTGCTTTTCCTTGGCGACAATGGTTATGCGAAAGCACCTCAATGTTACGCTATACGTACGTGTAAACTGCCTATCTTGTTTGACTGTAAAATTTACGTGTATCTAAAGATGACGTTAACGGCAAAGATTTGTAAGAAGGCAAGCGCGAATTTTATCTGAAACGATCGTCAGTACACTTTCGAAAATATCACATTTCAAGACGCCTCCTTTGGGGATTCTAAACTGTATACGTTTTCTGTTATCTTTCAGAGTTTGTTGTGAACAGTGGCGTACCGAGGGGGAGGGTTTTTTGGGGGGGCTCAACCCCCCCCCAAATTCCGAAGGCCCTCCAAATCGTGCCAAACTCAATCAGATTGTGAAAACTGTTAAAAATTGCTGGATTTAGGACGCCAACACTCCAAGATGTTCGGAAAAGGCAGTAAAATTCTAAAACTACCTAGGTTCGCAATTGTTTTACATTAGCAATAACAAATAAATTGGTTGTCATCATAAATAGTCTTAAAGTACAAAAAATTAAGAAAATTTTACTATATGATTTATTTTCGTTGTTACACCGTGCGTGTTGTCGAGTTACTCAATAATTTACCAGCTACTGTACATATATAAAATTTATAAAATATACACATTAAAACATTAAAATGATCCTACATGTTTCGGTCCTAGGACCATCATCAGGGAGCCATATCGTCCTTGCTAAAGTCACACTATAAAAAGTCACATTAATTTCGCTGTACCAGTTGGGTATTGTGGCAGCATGCCGTCTTGTGTAAGGTTTTGTTGCGAAGAGTGCCCTGCTACGGATGTGCACTCTGTGCTTCGTTGCGTGATACGCATGTCGGAGTATTTTAATGTGTAAATTTTATAAATTTTGTATATGTGCAGTAGTTGGTACAATAATTGAGTAATTTACTATATGAAATGAGATTTCTTGTACCAAATTACAGCTGTCCCCAGAACCCCTGACCAGGGGGCTACCGCCCCCAGATCCCCGTTCTCTCTGTCTTCTGTCTTCAACTGAATTTGTTGAACCCCCGCGAACAAACTTCCTGGGTACGCCACTGGTTGTGAATGTAACATGAACGTATCGGTTGGTTTGTTTGATTAATGACTACACAGGGGCAACTCTTGCTATTGATGAATTCTCTTCCGAATATACTCTTCGTATTTAGCCGCAGTTTGCACGTAAAGGCTGATCAGAGGTTGCCAATCAAGCAGTCGAAGAGAAATACGCGCTCAAAAGTAGTAGTTTTTCTACCCGAAGGTAGCGAAACTTGGCGACCACAAACTCGGCCACGACCATTTCCCTCCGTGTGCTTTCCACCTTGTGTGATTTATTATTTTAATTATACTCCCAACCCACTAACGTGTAAACAACGCAGAATCGAAGCACTTACCAAATAATGAACTGTCGAAGTAGTGAAGCAGTAGATAGTTAGACTGCTTACATAACTATTACGCAATAGTTTTTCCGTAGTCATAAAAAGAGGGCTCCTCTTTCAACCGGTAGTGTCATTCTAATGTGTTTTTGCACCGTTCGCATATATATGCAGTTTGGAAAGTTTGCGTTTGCATTGCGTTGAACTTGGGTTCGATTTTTTTTAGTGTAGTAAGCCTACTCTGTTACAATGCGGCTTTCAGACATAAATTAAATGACATACGCCTTATGCAAGTCTGTAGACCGCGCTGAACGTACGTGCGATTTTCCACTTTGACGACTCAGACTTTGAATGTAAGTTAGTTGTGATTTAGGCCTTACTTATTCACTTACTAACTTATTTGCAATTAGCATGCTTTCCGCCGTGTAGGTGTATGGGGGACTGGCGTTATGGCTGCACTCATTCTTAACCTCGGCATAGTTGGCGTTCGGCTGCGCTTCTCGGCTTCTTTAATCTCTGGAGAATTGCTGCTGGCACGCAGTGAGTAGGAAGCCTTCTGGGGCCCAGAGCTGGTCTGGACGTTTTGGAGAACAGAAACTTCTTTTGCGTCGATCGGAAATAGAACCCCGGATCGTCCAGCCCATTGTCTAGTCACAATCTAATTGTATGCGTTATCTCAAATAATTCTATGTTGGCGCTGTATAAGGGCTGTTAATTCTGAAACATTTATATTGGCAAATCCTAATCCGGATGTCACGTCTAGTAGTATCGTACAAAATTCGACTTTGTTCAGTACCATCCCCTTAGACCTGACATCCTGATCGGCATTCAACTCAGATTTGCACACTTTTTTATGTGTTCATGTGTGGACGTGCGCGTGACGTGTATATCCTGTGTGGTTTGTACCCTTAGAGTCGCATTTTTACGAGTAGAAATGGAAACGCCGTGATAGAGAATGCAGCATAACATAGGCGTAATAATTTATCAGGTGTGTTGTTAATTTCTAAGCTTTTAAAAAGCTTACTATTTTGTCACAGCGACTCGATACAGGCTCGACAGTTTGGAGTTCGAATCGGGTGGGGACAAAAATTTTCTCTTCTCCACACTCGTCCAAACTTACACTGGGGACCACCCAGCCCCCTTTACAATAGGTACCGGGGTTCTTTCCTGGGGTAAAGCGGTGGGGGCATGGCGTTGACCATCTGTCCCTCTCTAGCTATGAGGTTAGGAACGAATTGATTTATATCTACACTTTCCCTCTGTGCCTCCAATGGTACATTACAGGGTGACGTTTCATTAAATATTCAGGTATTTTCCATAGTGACGTCAGGGGATTATATTGTTTATGTGTTTTGGTTATGTTTATACAAGATCACACGGAGTCAAGGGTGGGCGTTCACAAAATGTGGATATTAGGTACTTAACATGTTATCCACACCTTTTGTGTCTCCATTGGTACGTTACAGGATGACCTTTTATCAAATTCTCAAGCATATTTCATAGTGACGTCAGGGGACTATATTGTTTATGTGTTTTGGTTATATTTATACAGCACCACACGGAGTGAGGGGTGGACGTTCACAAAATGTGAGGATTGGGTACTTAACACGTTGTCCACATCTAGTATTATTTTATAAATGTAACTGTTTTCTGCGATATGAAGCATTTTAGGCTGGTAGATATTTACCGACGTTTCGGGGGAACCTGCTGCATCCGTCATCAGGGTCGTGATTAGGACAGCAAGTTCGTCTGAAACGTCAGTACATATCTACGAGACCGCAAGGAATCACATCCCATAAGTCGGTTATTTTCTTGGTTTCCGTCGTCAGGTTTTCGAATCTAACTTAGTGCTTTTAAACTTTTTACTTGTTATTGCGTGGGCCGGAACAGCGTAGTCGCTATAGCGAATCGCTATGGGCTGGACGGTCCGGGGATCGAATTCCGTTGGGAGCGAGTCTTTCCGCACCCTCCAGACCGGCCCTAGGGCCCACGCAGTCTCTAGTGCAATGGGTACCGGGTATCTTTCCCGGGGTTAAAGCGGCCAGGGCCTGGCGCTGAGCACTCATCCTCACCTAGCGCCAAAGCTAATGACAGAACAGAGCTGTAACATTGCGCCCCCTGTGGGCGTTCATGACCTGGTCTAGGGTGAGCTATAACTTTGCCTTTATTTTTTGTCGCGTGCCACCATAAAGAAAGTTATATTACTGCTGTTTATGAATAATAATAATAACCTCATTTCAACATGAGTCCATCGTTGTGCCGTTCGCAGCCTAAACGCTCCTAGATATCATCATTATCATAATATCAAGACAAGAGTGTTTGTGGTACCTACTGTACCAAACCCAGTGATAGTCTCCAGTCGGAGTGACGCGGTGTACTAAAGTCTGTCGCATGAATGCCACGTCATAGAAGACTGGGAAGTTTGTCACACTCATTTGTTGTTCGCAATGACGTATTTCCGGTCTATTAATTTCATATGACACAGTAGCGTCTAGATCACGCAACGTATGAATGACCACCACAACGATATTGTTTAGTCCAGAGCAGAGTCCTAAATTACAGATTTACAAGAAACGTGCATGTCTCAGGAACGTAAATGAGTTACTTTGCACTAAATGCACAAAATAATTGCAAGGAGTTGAGTGTCCCAAACGATGTGCTGCTACAATTTTTACTACCGTCTCCTATGTTACGTTGTCTGTTGCCCTATTTTTACTAGCTAACTTCTCAAAATGAAAATTGTTTTTTCGTTGATTAGTTTTGTGTGTGTGTGTGTGTGTGTGTGTGTATGTATGTATGTGTGTGTCCATTTACTGGTCTCAGGAGAGGGTCATTTTTTTGTGTCCTTTATTGTATGTACCACCAGTCAATTACAGACTATAAGTACACTTAACCTTATATCCTACGCTGATATCGCATGACCTGTGGAGTAATATTCCATTGAATATCCTCACAACAGATATTCTCGTACCTGTGTTCGGTACTTATGAGAATCTTGTGGTTAGTTCAGTTGGTTTGCAACGTTTTAATCTTCTTGGTCCTTCTTCTTCTAGTAGGGCGGGTATAAGTTCTTTGGGATGTGTGATTAGCTTTTCTCGGTATTTGGTGCTTAAGTTAGTTATTTCTGCTTTAACAGTGGGTATCTGTAGATCGGTGTGTAGAATAGTGTTAGGTACATACCATGGGGCGTTGACGATTGATCTGAGGACTTTATTTTGAAATCTTTGCAGTATTTTGATGTTGGAATTACTTGCTGTACCCCAGAAGGGAATGCCGTACGTCCAGATGGGCTTTAGGATAGTTTTGTATATTAGTAGTTTATTTTCTAGTGACAGCTTCGACTTTCTTCCTGTGATCCAGTACATGCGTTGGAGTTGCAATCCAAGCTGTTTTCTTTTGGTAAAGACGTGTTTTTGCCATGTCAGCCTGCGGTCAAGGTGAATGCCTAAGTATTTGGCAGTTTCTCTCTGTGGGATATGTTGTCCATTTAATGTAACTGCGGGACAGGTTTCACGTTTCAAGGAGAAGGTTATATGGGTCGATTTATTTTCATTGGCTTTTATGCGCCATCGTTTTAACCACTTTTCTAAGTGATTAAGGCGGTGCTGAAGGTCTGTTGAAGCAGTGATGGGATTGTGGTGTGAAGCTGGAATTGCTGTACCTTCGGCGTAGGTTGCTGTCATCGTTTGCACAGTTTCCGGCAAGTCTGCTGTGTATATTGAATAAAGTATGGGTCCGAGGATAGTACCCTGTGGTACTCCAGATTGGATGGTGTGGAGTGCAGTGTACTCTTCTTGATATCTTACTTGAAAAGTCCTATCGGTGAGATACGACTTCAGTATCATGTATGCCGGGTGTGGGAATGCACTTTTTAGTTTGTAGAATAGGCCTGTGTGCCAAACTTTGTCGAAGGCTTGGTTTATATCGATGAAGGCCGCTGAGCAGTAGCGTTTGTAGAAGGGGGTAATGAAGAAATCTGTAGACAGTAAAAAACGAGAGACTGGCCACACAACTCAGAAAAAATGATTTGTGAGAACACAATACCGGGTCTGTGACATAATTGTTAGTTCTAGTTATACTACTAACAGACTGGAACAGAGAACGAACTAGTTGAAAATGCATATAATTTAACAAATGTGGAGTTACGAACAAGGAATTTAAGTTTTGCGGTTACGGTGTAGGCCAGAACTGGCGAAATTTTGAGGATGCGTTCCCAAATTGTCTATAAATTTGGAAGAAATTCACGTACCCACGGAAATTTTGAAAAGCAAAATATGGTCTTGAAGTCTTCCATAATTATTATTAATTATTGCACTATTATTAATGCATATTATAATTCATTGTAAAATTAATGCATAGTATAATTATACCGGCCCTGGGGCCCACCCAGCCTCCTGTAAAATGGGTACCGGGTCTTTCCCGGGGGTAAATTGCGGCCGGGGCGTGCTGCTGACCACTCGCCCCCTTCTAGTGCCGCGCTAAAGGAAGAGTAGAGCTATACCTCTACCCACCCTCTGGGCCATACCGGGCCTGTAACGGGAACATTTTACCTTTTTTTATAATGATTATGTTTATAATAAAGATCGCCTCGAGAAATGTGATAAGGAAGAAAATTTGAAAGAAACTGGACCCGCTACTACATCCTGCTTGAAGCGAAGGTTTTAAAAAGTTTTGTCCAATATCAAGTGTTCGCCCAGCCACCGCCAGGCCGGCGCCTTAGTAATAAATATCCAGTCAACACTTCGTACCGTTTCCGATTTGTGTAAAAATATTTCATTCGCACCGCTCCTTGGTAGCAACGGTACTTCGTATACAATCTCTACACAGTCATATATATATATATATATACACGTCTTCACAATGTAGGGACGCTGGTAGGACCAAATAAAAAATAAATAAATTGGGACAGCAGTGAATGCCGCGTGCCCAAAATGGCAGTCATTCCGACTACCATTTTGGACACGCGTGCTGTATGTTCGTCTGCCTTAGTGTAGGCAGTAAGATCATGTTCAGTTCTTACTTGCTACGAGTATAATATAGGGTGTTCATTATTTGGCGCTGCGTAGGCCCACGTAAGCGCTAAACTGATGTAGGCCAGCTCACTTTCACGAGAATGTTCGTGATATCGGCGTTTGAAGACCTTGTAGTTTGTGACAAATTTCCGTTTCCATCAACGAGTCCGACTTTCGCCAGAACTTTATATAGCTCCCGAAACTCATCTGAATTAATTTAACATTTTCTGTTCGGACACAACTGCTTGAAAGGGCGCGACTTGAGGTTCTCACGACGGTGTTGTTGAAGATTCAAGTCTTCTGGGATGTTACACTCTGTCGAATGGTAAACAGATACCGACTTGTCGAAGGAACATATCCCCCGCCCCTTTTTTTTTTCAGGGTCAAGCAGTCTAATAACAGTTCAACAGTCGATACGGTGTAACATCCCAGAAGACTATTATCTTTATACTTCTTTCGACACAGGGAGACACGGTCTGCTTAGTGGGCCGAACAACGGGTTCGAGTTCGCTCAACGCTGCTTTGGCTATGTACTGGTATTTTATTCATAATCAGTTCTTGAGTTTCACGCCGCCATTTTGTGATTCGTGCATCGCCATATTATGCTCGAAGAGGAGTGTGGCTCCTTTGTCGTGTGTGATCAGGCCGGGTTTGCTTCTAGGGCACTTTGTTTACTCGTTTTGAAGTTTTAGGCAGTGGCGTACCCAGGAATTTTGTTCGGGGACGGGGGGGTTCAACAAATTCAGTTGAGGACAGAGGACAGAGAGAACGGGGATCTGGGGGCGGTAGCCCCCTAGTCAGGGGTTGTGAAGGCAGCTGTAATTTGGTACAAGAAATTTCATTTCATATAGTAAAATTTTCTTAATTTTTGGTACTCTAGGACTATTTATGATGAGAACAAATTTATTTGTCATTGCTAATGTAAAACAATTGCGAACCGGCGGTAGTTTTAGAATTTTACTGCCTTTTTTCCGAACATATTGGGGTGTTGGCGTCCTAAATTCAGCAATTTTTAACAGTTTTCACAATCGGGTTGAGTTTGGCACAATTTTAGAGGGTCTTCGGAATTTCGGGGGAGGGGCAGGTTGAAACCCCCCCCCCCCAACAGTACGCCACTGGTTTTAGGTACCCTTCGCCGCTGGTACGGTTTGTACGTTAACACGTATTTCACTGAACCACATGTATGGGCTCATACAGCGCCATTCTCAGGCCTTAATTTCCATTTACCTTAACCGTAAACAAACTGTAGTGCAAGTAAACAAAAGAGTGTTATGTACGTAATACCATAACTACTGCAGAACGGTTCGTTGGTAAGCGTCCAATGTAAATAGATGTGATTAGTCAAATGCACATGACGCACGAATAAGCAGTGGTATCTCATTGATTAGTCACGACAAATTATCGTATTTCGCTAATATTTAACCGCATTGAAAATGGGTTCAAACAGCAATTGTGAGTTAATGGCAGTGAGAAATGTGTCATGTTTTTGTACTTTGTAACCGATTGTCTGGGTGACGAGACTGCTTTAAATAGTTATAATCCAAAGTTCGAGTCGTGCTGTTGTGAAGTTCAGGTTGGGCAACATGAAAACGGCACGAGACAAATTTTAACTTCCTCGGACCTGTTCGTTATTGACCCTAAACGTAAATTTTGTTGATATGTAGTTTGGAATTGAAGCAGATCTACACCACCTCCTCTACAGTATGTTTACCTCCTTCAGGAAGTGCTAAGAATGAATTGTTGTTTTCGTGGAAGAAGTCATTGACTGACGTACCAAATTATATTCAGTAGCCCAGCAAACTCTATTTTTGCTAACGTGATATTGACTTAATCTTACTAAGCGTGTAATAGAAGCCTGTTTACCACGAATCGGTGTTTTGCTTCGTACATTAAAGAGACACGAGGTTGTATAACTTTCCATGGGTGATAAAATTACTTTTTAACGAAACTTCCTGGAGCAAGAATAATGTAGTCGTTATACTGAGCAGGCTGGGGGATGGAAGGGCATAGAATCGTGTTCGAATCCCAGCAGGGGCGAGAGCTTTATCTTCGCAACCTCCTGGTTGGCGCTGGGTCCGACCAGGACGTACCGGCGGTACTTCGCTCGCGGTAAAGTGGGCAGGGTGTGACGCTGCTCTCTCACCTTCATCTTCTTGCGAGATTAAGGTTGCGTATAGCTATACCTCCACTCCCTCACGTAATGTACCTTCGTGGCGTGCACCGGGAAAAGGCTACTCTTACTTCGGAGGTCATGGATTGTAGTTAGGGACTAGTGAGAACGGTGGGCCGGGTAGCTCAGCCGGTATAGCGACTGACTAAGGGCTGGGCGGTCCGGGATCGAATCCCGGTGGGGACGAGATTTTCCGCCCGTCCAGACCGACCCTGGGGCCCACCCAGCCTCCTTTGAAATGGGTACCGGATTTTTCCCGGGGGTAAATTGCGGTCGGTGCGTGCTGCTGACGACTCACCCCCTTCTAGAGCCATGGTCATGGAAGAGTAGAGCTATACGACGTTTGTTCAAAAAGTATCCAGACTGACCACAGTACATAAAGTAGATAAGGCTTATGGGGTTTTAACCCTAATTTTCTTCAACATGGTTCCCTTCCGCAGCTACACACTTCGCCCAACGTTTTTGCCACTGTTGGAAACATTTTGCGAACTCATCTTTCGGGATGTCTAATAGTGTCTTCGTCGAATTTCGTTTGATGTCCTCCGTTGCCTCAAATCGGTGTCCTTTCAGAACTTTCTTAAGCCTTGGGAATAGGAAAAAGTCACACGGTGCGAGA
>Ga0123354_10006675_pt1 | contig 17202 bp, 13 predicted proteins | sample TergutLab28metaG_2_FD_97872 | JGI IMG/M metagenome (GOLD analysis project Ga0123354, IMG submission 97872) | Labiotermes labralis P4 segment gut microbial communities from Petit-Saut dam, French Guiana - Lab288 P4 | ecosystem: Host-associated > Arthropoda: Insects > Digestive system > Gut ...
TACTGTTCATTATGTAATTTTCTGTTTTTTATTGAGTGTTTGTGTTTTGACATGTTCCACATCCTTTTGGTTGTTGTGACCGTGTATGGATTAATGGAGTAAAAATAAATGAGAATGAGAATGCACTACAAACAATGCAAAATTAAACGTCATAGGTCAAATATTTTACTAGCGGAAAAAAGTAATTTTTGGTCTGTATCTCGACTTGCGTTGGAGGGGTTATCTTGAATACTCACGCTTAGGACTTTCTACGCACGTGCTAAGAACAGTGTCAGTTTGGTTGGGATCGGTCACTGTGAACATCTACCATGGAGAAATAAGTAAATTTTTGGCTGTATATTGACTTTGACTGGAGGGATTGTCCTTAATTATTCATTCTTTGCAGTGTCCGCGCAAACGCTACCAACGATGCAAGTTTAATTGATATCGTTTAGTAATTAAGGGAATTAATTTAAGTATAATTTCGATTAATTTTGGTTCACAAATGATTAACCAAATTATGTTGTTTCCTAAAATTTAGCTATGGACTATGCTAGTAGCTAAATAACCTTTGTACAAGGATTGCTCAGGGTCACACAGACTTCATATGGTGGTGCCTTAATTTTTCAAAGGCCTAAGAGTTTCTCTTCTTCAGCATATTTTTCTAAACTTGAACATTTACAAAACATGAAGTCAGGAGAGCTCAGTCAGCACACTGAATACACTTGTAGTTTAACTGCTGGAGGCACACATTTTTCTTTGCTACCATGCCCAAACTGGCTTTGGACCCTATCACACTCCTAATCCCATGGATATCACAGGCTCCTTCTGCAAGGATAAAGCAAGCAGGTGTGAAATTAACCAAACACCTTTATCTGGTATTGAGGTTATGGATGTGTGGACCTGTAAATTCACTCTCAAATATACCTCCCTGATACTGTGCTCATTCAGGCACAGAGACAGTTTTACCCAACAAGGATTACTGCACACAATACAGGTTCTCATAACTATGAAATATGGAATGCAACCTACTGCCTTCCTCTTACTTTGCAGATGGAAGGAGTATGTTACTCAGAAATACCAATACCCATCCATCAAGACACGGTATCATGTACCAGATGACTAAACAGCACATGAGCATGCCACCATGACTGAAATTTGCCTGCCTTGTAGACAGATTGATGTAAAACATCGCCTTATATGCAAAGAACAACAAATTATGACTCAGTCCTCCAATTAGCCAAAAGTTCAGCTCATCAGATATTTTTCCAACTGACAAACCATGCTGCCCCATGCCAATATGCTCCACAATAGCCTGTTTAACTGGCACATGACTTAAAAGACATGGAGTGGCACATTTACAACAATGAATTAAAACCATACCAATTATTGAAACTTCTTAATATTTTATGAGAGCCTACCTTAATTTCTGTAAATATTTTATGTTTTCTGCACAGGGCATTGTAATATAATTATGCAATAAATGCCGATGAAATACACATTTTCTAAATTAATATTTTAATTTTTTTATGTCTTCCACATGTTTCAAACCTGACGGTTCATCTTAAGGAAGATGGTTGTATATACGGTTACAGTAATGGTATGTTTCACATGCTGAAATTAAAATAAAAGGCTCTTATAACATATGTAAGTATAAAATGTTAAACTTTTTAAGTATATCGACATGAAAAATAAACTACAGTAGTTAAATCTATGATAAAAAAAACCTTAACACAAGAATATAAAACCATAAGATGTTACATTAAAAGTTTTCATGAAATGCAATAAGGGTCTCAGAATGTGATTGGAATACTATACATACCATCAGTATAAGCAGTCTAGTAGGTAGAAGAGGGTGTTCGATACTGAGGTCTAGGAAGTTGGTAGGGTGTTGGAGTATTGTTCGGTGTATATGTATATGTATAATATACCAACCCTCCTATGATATAATATGTATAAAAGGCATCATGCACTGTTAAAGACATGGAGAAATTGAAAATAAGAATGGGTTGGAATAATAATGAATAAACCGATAGAACCATTGAATTTCTTGACAATGGTGCAATTTGTAACAAATCACTAGTAAGTAAAAGGATTTTCCCAGCACCTTAAAAACACATACATCACACTATATACATACAATGTTTCAAAAGCAACATGACGATGGAAAATGTCCTGTTACTAACTAATGATGTGTTATAATAAATCTATACTTTTCCACTCATTAGCCTAGATTTTTTATTTATCATGGATAACACACATGTTGATGCTAAGTACTTCATTGTGACCTGTGCATTTGAAACATACAAGCTGCAGAACTCAAATTAGAATGTCCTGGATTGGTTGAGAATGCAAAACATTCAAGTTCATGTTGCAAATTCTGTAATTACATGTACGTACATAAACAAAACAGACTAGACAGTATGGAAGTCACCATGCTACATTGAACACAAACTTCTATGGTGTCCCAAAACCCAGGAACATTTTGCGACTGTATCTCAGCACTGTTGCCACTCTTTACAAAATGAATTCAATGGCCAGCCATATTCACTAGATTGCCAAATTATGAAACTTCATCTGTGGTGATGTTTATTGCCCACTTTAAAATCCCCTAAGGATAAAAAAATATTTATCAGGAATCAGTGTCCTGGAAATCATACTTGCCAACAGCCAAGTATGAATATGCTGAAGAAAATGCTGTAGAAGCAATAATATGAACAGGGTGAAACAGTCATACTCTGATCTTCTGGTTTGTAACACTGTGTAGTCTGGTAGGTTTTCACTAGTGATGTGAAGGATATCACTGCCTCTCTTTTTAGACCAGAACAGACTTATCTACACTGAACACAGAGACAGCAGTTCCTTCTGAAACCTCGATAAAAATGCATGACGCCACACAGTGTCATATTCCAGAAGACTGAAAACTTATCATAACTGCTGATTAAATACAATGGAAGATATACAGATTGAAATTCTGCAACTTTAAAGAGGATTTTATAACATGTATATGCTTTTAAGGGAAATAAGGCATGCATATAAATTTTTCATTGGTAATGTCGAAAGTAAGATATCACTTGGAAAGCCTGGACTTGGATAGGGAAATATGTTATTTTAAAAAATATATCACTTGAGGTATGGACTTGATTTATCTAGCTGAGAACAGGGAACAATGGTGGTCTCTCATGAACACATGTTCCAAAATGTGTGAGAAATTTATTAAGTACCTGACTGTCTATACGCTTCTCAAGAACTGGACGCTATGGAAAGGGTTAACTGGTCAGGTATATTTAGGCATGGATGTTAATTCTGAACCTGACTGGGGAGCGGGATGCCAAAGTTTTAACCACTGGCTCCCACATGCAGTTGTCAATTACCAATTCTTTATTAGTGTACTTATCAGAATTAAAACAGGACTTACACATTATGCAACATGCCTGTGCATGTGTGTACTTGCTTCATAGCATCTAGCAATGCTAATCTTGTTTCGAGAGCATATGTTCCATCTGACCCTATTTTTCAGGGACTGATATGGGTGAACATACATGAAGGAGATCCAGCACACCTCTACTGTTGACATGTGCTGTTTTAGACTTACACTGTGCAGAGACAGGAAACATTAGAAGGGGGCAGTTAACTGAACAAAGAAAGAGTGTGAACCCCTGAGGCTGAATTTATCAAAGAAACACAACTATGTACTCCAAGATCAACTTTATTCGCTGCTAGCCAGATGTCAGCCATCCACACTGCCATGGCTCTCTGCATTTGCACATTCTTATACAAGATAAATGCATGTATAAACAGTGTGGAATATATCACTGTGAAATGTACTTCTAAAAGCACTACTAACAATTCAAGTTGACCTTTGTGCACCATACAATGTGGATGTATTTTCAGGAATATAGAACTCCTCCATCCTGGGCAGTAGTAGGAATTGAAACCCCAGAATCAATGCAGGGTTAAATACCAACTGTCACAGATACAATTTAGCCCCTACCAGCTACATCACAATCATACCTACTTCAGGGTCAAGAAGTGTCATGATGTCAGCATAAGGTCTCCATTCCCTTCATATTCAGCAGTAAAATCTCTGGCTAGCTATGACTTCAGCATTAACTTTTGATAACAAAACATTCCACAATCAAACTTCAGATAGGCAATTCATAAATGTCACATAACTTCAGCTCACAGAAAATAAACAGCCAATTACTTTCTAGTATTGAAGTCAAACCCCAACCTGCATTATCTGTCCTTGGTCCTTCCATGCTTACAACCATTTTGTGAAGGCTCTTCCCTGCCAACAGTAGAGTCACATTACAAGTAAATCTATCACAAGGTGAAAACCTCAAATATGTCTATTAAAACAATACTTATTTTACTACCCATCACAGTTTTGGGCTTCACCCAGTATTTGAAGTCACCAGGGTGCCAACAATACATCACTGCAGGAAAATGTAATCAAATCCAATGAGAAAATGACTTACAAATCTGATCTTCCTTAGTGGCTTCATTAATATTTTTTTTTTTTTTTCCACCTACTATTGTGTATTTTGTACACCCCACATTACCAGCATGAGCAATTCCTCTTGAAAAGAAATTTTGCATGCACATATTATAAATACTATGGAGTACCTATAAAATATGGAATATAATTTCTTTAATGATGGCACTGGAAATGAAGTTTTAGCCAACATATTATAGGAACCTGACATAGGTTATGATCAACATATACCTTGGCTGCTTCTGCAGTTAAATAAAATACTAATTCAATAACTCACAGGTCTCTGTGCGGTGGAATCCATGACTGAACAACATGACAAATATTGAACTGTAGAGGCACATGTGTAACCATTACATACAGCCATCATTATTTTTACCATCCATAGTTACATACCTGTTTACACCTCTGCCATCATAACTGCCACACAGTGATTCATCATTTTAGAGGTTTTCATGTAGCATAATGACTAAGTCTGAAGCTTGGCCAGGATGCAGGTAAAAAAACCTCTTTAAAAATGGTGCTTTTGTGTCTGTAAGAATAGTTGATGTGTTGGTTGCATCACGTGTGCACAACGAAAATTTTATTCTTAATGTTTTAAAGGCAAACATACATTGGATATTCTGTAATAAAGAGCATTAATTTTATTCACAAAAACAAAGAAACTAGAACAATTTTATTTTACATGAACAACTAAACTCTGCTTAAAAATGGGACACAAAATACCAAATTTTGTGACACTTGGATGTTATGGTTGCACTGTGTCCCTGAGAAAGAAGAGTATCAACATGCTAGACTGCAGGATACTGTAACTGAGAAGACCCCTGCTGTGGGAACTTCACATCATAACCTCTATGTTCCTTTCCACCACAGCAACAGAGTCTAATCCTAGGCTGCAGGTCAACACACTGCTTACCTCCCCGAGTATCTGCTCATACCGACACCTCATATTTCACTCCTCAGAGCCAGTTTAAAACATTTCTAGGCCCAAAGCAAACGTAAATATGGGAAGCCTACCTATATGTATAGTCATAAAGAGAAAATGCTGATACAGCACCAGATGTGAATGAAAACTGTAAAAATGTGAAATATAACCAAAATTTTTGGTGCTCCCAAATAAGAACAAACTGTGATAGCTTTAAACTGGCACTGTTGTTAATGTCGGTGGATCAGAATATCATTAATAATGAATTGCGAAGGATGTTGAAGAGATCAGTCCTACATTAGCTTGAGATGTTGGTCCAGCTGTTGCCTGTATGGACTGAGAAAAACCACGAAAAACAGTTAGGATCACAAGTATTTATTTATGCCATGCCAGTCCATTTTTATTTCGCAGACGACTTGGCTCTGGTTTTCAAATGTTAATTTTAAATCTATACAGCTTCTTCATATTATATAGACTTCTTGTATCAGAAAACTCACTATATATTTATATACATATGTAATGTATTTTAATGTCAAGAGAACTCCACCCCAAATTTATGTTTTGAAGTTTTTCTGTACCTTTGTTCTTGAATCAGGCCTGATAATGGCTTGAAACCACAGACGGAACTAGTTGCCTGTAAAATAAAAAAAATTAATGCTGTTCTGCATGACTAATATTGAAAAAACATATACTTGTGACTTGATACACAAGCAGGAATGTCTGATATAAAGAGCAGTCAGGACATTTTCATAACTAAACACAGCAAACTTCGATAGATCGACTGATGGCCCGATTTATAAGCTTGGCGGCAAGTGTTCTTTAACGGAAAAGTGGCGGTAAATAAACTTTGGGAAGGGGTGAAATTCTTGCCGTCCCTACAGAAAAATATTAATTACTTATAAATATTTTCGTTTTTTTTATGATATCCTTTTAATATTTTTAGCAGGATAATCATGACGTAGAAATTAAATTGCCACAGAGAGGAGAATTGGAATTAAATATAAGCCTAAATCCTAATTCGATACCCAATTTCGATTGCCTGCTAAGAAGTGGCGGTTTCGTTGTGCGGTAGGTGCAGAAGTCGGGTAAAGATTTTTACAAACACATTTCGCAGCGAAATTTGCCTTTCTTACATACAGCCTGATCGACAGCCAAAATACAAGGAATTACTGCGAAATGTGGGCTTCGCTAGAAGTGGTAAAATTACCGAGTTGCAAGAAAATTTCAACAGGTAGGTTATGTCAGCTACACAACTGTGTAAGCTTCATAGCTGTTTGTCTTGTACATGGGGCGCCACAACAGGCTAAAGCATGAAAAAATGTAATTCACTGAAATTATTCTTGTTGCTGCAATGCATGATGCATTCTACCATTACCCGAATTACCGCCTGTTATGTATTGCATCACGTTACCAAACATGTCCTTGGCGTAATTTGCTCAGAAGTGCTAACAATGGTCCTGACCGCCGTTTTGACTTTGGGTAGTTGGAATTTGTAACCCTTCCGTAGCTTACGTTTTTGCACCGTAGGCCCATTTCTTTTGGAAGTGACAACACTACAAAGTTATTTATAGTTATAATTTTGAAGTGCAGTATTTAATATTTAGAGGTACACACCTAATTGCTTAAACGAAACAAACAGTGCTATGTCTTGTCAAGGTATTCTATCCACAGTACCCCATGTTTTTGAAATAATGCATACCATATTCCTGTGTAGAGAACGCCAATATAAAATAATAATGAGAAGCATTGTGAAAAAAAATTAGTCTTGCAGACATTGCTAAAAACGATTTTTTGCATCAGTTTATAGCTGCTACTTTACACATACGCACAAAACAGGCCTACTGTGGACTCTTTGAAGTGTCTTATTTAATAACGTTGTTAATGGCTAAGATTACATAGTGTCGGTGACAGATGAGTGCAAGGGTATGGGGCACTTGTGGAATATGACAGGGTAAACCGAAGTCCCTGTGCCACTTTGTGCACCTTAAATATCGTATGGGCTGGGCCTGGGATTGAATCCAGGCCCCCTCGGTAAAAGGCCGGAGACAACCGAACTCTTCTATATGCAGTAATAATATAATGCCATTTTGAATATAAAATACAGGCTAATACTGGGGTGTACAAATCCCGGGCGCCAGGTCGCCTAATATGTGTGGGTCCTGATTACGGAACTTGCTTTGCGTCTTCTGGGATGTGACGCAGTGTAGTCTGATAGAAGTGCACTAGCATTTCATCATTAGGACAGATACGTGAAGGAAAATGCAATTCTACAAGTTGTTGAGTATTGGCCTTAAACTTAGTCTCTTTTAAAGGAAGAATAAACGCAGAGACCATGGGTATATATGCACAGGGAGCCGAGGATACTACAAGGCCTTTCTTTTACCGTCACACCGAGCACGGCAGCTTTATCGCATACAAGGCCTGCATCCACCGAAATAATCCGTAACAGCCGTGGTGCTCAGGACAGCGATAAAAGATTGCACTACATTTCGACGTTAAAGACGGTAACAGACGGGTGGAAAACTGCAAAATCGTGGTAGGAAAGGTCAGAGCATGTTAGTTTCAACAAATATTATGATCAAATCAAGGATCATGAGATCTGAAGTTTTGAGAAATGCGTCGACCTGCAAATATTGTGACTAAGAAACCCGAAGAAAAATACACCATAAGATGGCCTAAGTGCAACATTACGACAATATTAAAATGCACGTTAAAGAAATGGGACATAAGGATATGAATCTGATTCATCTGTCGTAGGAAAAGGTCCACTGGTGGCGTATAGTGAACACCTTCGTGTTCAACAAGAGAGGGGGAATTTTATTATCTGAGCGACTGCTGGCCTTTCGAAGTGATCCGTTAATTTAGAGACCCGTTGTAGCTCAATCGGTTGTCTAGGAGGCCTACTAAGTAGGCCATACACATATATGGCACATTTCGATTGTAACACTTACTCCTTTTGACTTCGTTTTGTGCAACGTTATGATGAACACCTGGTTCCAGTGCAAGCAGCCTGTTGCGAAGGTTATTGCTGGTGTATAGCAAACAGTCCATGTCACACTGCTACGTCTCCTCACCGGTTAGGCCTAGCTACTCCTACATCACGTTGTAGCTCGTCCTTTGATTGGCTACTAAACATACGAACACCTGGCTGCTTGTCCTGTGATTTGCAGTTTCTCTCTCTGCGATCTCAGATAGCAACTGCTTATGACGGGGTGGAAATATGTCGTTTGTTCCTAATTTATGCCACAGGCGAGGCACACAGATTTCGTTTATGACATACTTAACCATTTAAAGCCCCATATCGTGAAAGTACATTTCTATCCAAAGCCCCCACTTTCCGAAAGAGTACTGCTTTTTGGAAAGCTCACATCCTTCGCCCATTGTTCTACTGGTAACAGCAACATGGTGATGAAAATGAATATGGAACGTTGGTTGAATGATACTGACAGGGGAAAGAAACCCAAAGGACAGGTAGAAAAACCTGACCCAGTGCCACTCTGCCCATCATAAATCTCACATGGACTGACTTGGGATCGAAACCGGGCTTCCAAGGTGAGAGGCCGGCGACTAACTGCCTAAACCATGGCCTGAAATATATTTTAAGATTCACCTCGTACCGCGCAGTAAACACACTCCGTCTCGGTTGCTAAAACCCATCAAATAATGTTTCAGGAAATACAGACTGTCCCGTGATCAAAACGAACCATAAATGCATTGTGTGGGCAGAAACTGGAGTTCTTGTTACTAAACCTGACGGTACACATACTAACCAAAATGCTTTGAAGGGTTAATAATCCACTAGTTTTGGCAAATCTAAGGCTCTCACGGTGGCAAATATTTATAGCCCGGGAAACAGTGATACCTGTTTAAAAAATGGACAATGAAAAGTGGGTGCAGTTAGCTACAAACCGGTACAGCAACGGGCAGTGCAATAGATGAAGGCGGTGTTGGAGTGTCAACTCATCACTTTCTTGTTTCTGTAACCGAACTGTCGCACCTGTCCAACCGGCACACGGGGTTTTACCTCTCCCCTTATTCTGCCGCGAACTGAAACCGGTATTCTAGCCCGTAGCCTAGTCAAAATGTGGATTAAGCTAAGCCTACCAATTCATTTTACAGACCTAATGCTTCCTTTAAAGTGCTAAGATAGCTCATTCAGCACAGTGACTAGCTGGCGGATTCGATAACAGAGTTCGACTTCCGGTAATGTCAAGAACATCCTTCTTCGTTACGAGAAGTCTGGTGGCCTGGAGCCCACTTAAACTCTTACCAACTGCGTATCTGGGGAATATCTTCAAAAAGTAAGTTTTCCTTGTCCAGGTCGTGAAGGTATATAGGGCGAACAGACGTAAATCTCCACTCAGTCAACACTGCTTTAATGGGAGTGGTGAACTTCACGCCTCGGCCGCTTTATCCCGGGAAAGAATGCCGGTACCCACGAATAAGGTGCTGTGTGATCCCAGAGCCTGTCTGGACGTTTTGGAGAGGACATAAACCCTTTTCAACTGCCGAGCCTCTAACTCCGGACCGTCCATTCCGTAGCCTAACCACTACACCGAATGCGCTATCCCGGCTCCGGGACCATCTTCACTCATCGGTAAAATGGCCGGTAAATGCTTCCACATGTATCAATATCGAGATTACTATGACGTGTAACTTTGTATCAGTCACATCCGTTCTTCTTCCACAGCTCATTCGGCCCATACTGACCGCTACCGGTTTCACACACTGTGCCTGCTGTCCTACGTATTTCCTTCTCGCACCCGATACATCAACCAGCCAAAACGCGTGTTACTAATGTAGGTACTTTCGTGGCTAGACGACTAAAAAGTAACACAGGAAAGAGGAAGCATAACAGCTCGAGGGAAACATGGAGGGCCCAATCAATGGGACTCCTTTCTGTAGCCTCAACAGGCTGTACTTAACAAACAAATGGACTTCATGAGAGTACTCTTTGATAATTCACGTTCTTAATAGTTGCTTTGCAAGTCAATATATTCGAAGTCACCTGTGGAACATGAAAGTCTGCCACCATGTTCACAAGAGCCTGCCATGGTCCAAATTCTCAGAAAAATGTATCCAATCCGCACCCTCCTATCCCATTTATTTAAAGATACATTAAAATATTAACATGCCACCTATGAATAGGTCGTGTAAGTGGCCACTTTCCTTCGGGGGGTTTTCGACCAAAAATTTGAATGCATAATCCGTTCTCTCCAACGCGTGATACATGCCCCACATCTATCAACCTCCGTAATTTGATTACCGGTACCCTTCAAAAATTCTGCTTGGCTTTGCGCCTAAATCGGAAAAGCACACCTCCCTCACATTTCCGACTAAAAAGCACCCACGTCTACTTATCTGACACCAGCTTCGCAGATAATGCAGCGTTACTAAATAAAAAAAAATGAACATTCCTATTTTGAAAAGTCTGCCACAGTGCAGGCTTTACTGGAACTGCTGGTTTATACGGTTGAATACGACGTATATTCATAAAGTTTCCGCACTTTTTACCCCAAGACACGTTTTCCTTATCTTTCAGACATCATAAACAAGCATGAACCAAATCATACCTTCCTACTGTATTTCTTTGACTGCGAACTACAAACGAAATACCGACGCTTCTCCCATATTCTGTAAACATAGGCACTTGATGTGCGGGTTTTTGTAACCGCAGTACTACCAGACTTGCAGTTCGTGACATTGGTCCATCACCATTTTTCGGCCTGATTAACGACTGTTCACACTTTTATTACGTCTTTACAGGCAAATAATGCGACAGTCTTCAAACAGGCCACGTCCGCCTCCTTTCAGGAATTTATTTCTAATTTCACTCGATGCCGTATGTACCAAATAAAGTTAGAGGAACGGTGCTACATGCTTTAATGATCTACCGATTACACACTTGCAAAGAGGGCATATTCCATTATTTCCTTCAGCCACTGCCCTGACAGAAATATTATCCATGCCATAACTGTTCCACTCCAATCATGTATCGATACAGGGGTGGAAGGAGAGCAACCGATCATGATGCTTTGTGGAGCGAATTGCCCTTAAAGAAACAATATCTATGCCGTCACTCTTCCTCTACAACCATGTACCGGAACAGGGGCGGGAGGGGAGCAACCGACCATGATGCTTTGCGAAGGGAACGGCGGTCTCCAGGCAGCAGAGCAGTTTGAATGTCCACGGCGCCAAAAATAAGTTATCCCACATGTATTTTCAACTTATTTTAAGACGTTTATCTTGTCACGACAATTGTTTTGAAATGAAGTATCACATTTTGAAAGCGAATGTGTGAAAGTGAGTTCATATATAATAGTATTCTGCTGAGGATTATCTGTACGACAATTGTGCAGGTAGGCGTGCCATGTTTTACTTTTTGGCGCCTTCTTCAATTTACATTAATTTTCGTCACACACTCGCTCATTTGCACTACTTAAACATGTTAAAACGCGTGCTCCTTGCATCTAGAACACACTAATATAGAAATGTTAAAGGTAACAACACAGAATGTATAATAAGTTGCCAAAATATTCAACATGGTTACAAAAGTTTTTACTGCCATATTGGACCGCGTCTGTGAATGTCTGTAGCATGAAGTGAAAAGTGTGCCATGTTAAGCGTATCAAAGCATTCCAATGAAAATATACAAAGAACAGAATTACGATATGCGAAGGTGTTTTGCACAGGCAATAAGCGATGAAGAGTTGTAGAACAAAATGAAGATGTACACAAGTAGGAATACATTTTGGAAGATAGGCCAGTTCTATACCACTTACAGTCATACCAAGAAACCACTAAATTCAGTGTTCCTAAGAACCGGGATAGGTCAGTTAGTACAGTGACTTCGCAGTGTGCAGACCTCCTGTGAGGTGCACCCAGCCTCCTATTCATGGGATAACATGGGCCTGATGGCCAAGCAGCAGGGTTATGATGTTAAGCACTTACCTCCACCTTGTACCTAGGTAATGAATATGGGGAGCTATACCTCCACTCACCATACATCTTAATAGCATGGTACTTAATTATGCACAGGAACTTCACCCTCTAAATGTTTACAGGTATAGTTATTAAGATTAAAATTACAGTTATAGTGAAGCATATGAATTCATACTCATACATTTCATTTGCTTAAAACACTAGCAGTGAATGGCAATAAAATCTGTCAGTTAATGGGTCGATAAATGGTAGTTTCTACCTTGGTTGGTCAATTATGCCCTCTAAGTCAGCCACCTACTGAATCTTATGTCAACTTAACAGCCGATTATTTAAGCACCTTGTTTTGAAGCTGTATGAAGGACAGAGGCATAGCCCTGTGCAACTTTAACCTCACTGCTAGACTGAGGTGGGTGTACTCTGTGATACAGTACACAGATCTTAAAATGGAGTCCTTTACTTTCAAAATCCCATGTGGTTTCCCGTTACGTGAGTAGCCTGAATGTACTATCTTTTACTCCCAAAGAAAAGTAATATCATGCAGTACTAATTTTCACAGATCTAAAAAATGCTTAACTGCATTACATGCAGATCCCTTACAATGGATTTAACCCAAGTTGGACAAAACATGTGGAAAATACTGGTCTCATTTGATTTACATGCTCATGAAAGCATGAATTTCAATGCGCTGATTTTCACAAAACTCAAAACTTACCCAAACATTTTACAGATCTCCTGTTCTAATCTTAGCCAAATGTAAACTAAAATAGGAAACAGAGCACTATTTCATTTACACCCTTAAGTAAAGCAAGGCTTTCACTGCATCCATTTTCATGAAGCCCCAAATTACCTATCTTATATTCCAAATTTAAACAAATCAAAGAAGTCTGGAGTGTGTGGGTAAAATTTCATTTATTCCCATATGTAAGTGTGACTGTCAACCAGCTGATTTTCAAGAAACGTGTATCTACTTGCCAACTTTTTGCAAAGGACTCTTACACTGAACATGATGAAAACCTGTCAGTTTCATTGCCGATACTGGGTCTCAGATGGACAGTCTCCATATAAGGGTAGTTTTTCCACTTAATAAAGAAAGTTAAGAATTCTCTGTTGCTACTGGAAAATCAGTCTTAATTTCTCCGTCATGCAGCCTATAGCCTACTCAAAACACATGAGCAATCCCATCTCACGTTCATGAGATAAATATGTAATTTATGCAACATTATGGTTTGTTATATGGACATGATAATCACACATGTGCACTTTGCATAAGAATTCACTGCCAGAGGTGCAGTTACTAAGACATACATTCACCTAAACCCCTTGCATCAACGTATTATAGCTACGCCTGTAGCTGCTGTGTGTATCAGCACAATGTTGTGGTTATACTGCCTACCTAATATGATAGAGCTGGCAGGTTAAAGTCTTCACTGGAAGCAGAAAAACAAATGAGTTTTCTTGGCTCCTGCTGGAAGATACTATAAAATAAATATCTGCCACTTCCTTCAGTATCTTTTGTATATTTATTAACTCATTTTCAAACTCTGTATTTCTCAGCACGTTCTAAATCATAGATGCAGTTCATAATGTGTCAGTGCAAGCTCAGATGCCTCATCAGGCAATGAGAGTATATGTAAAGTTTCTTGGAACTTTACAAATAACACCAAGAGAATTCTAGTCATTGTAACGGTCACTGCAGACGTAACAATTCTTATAAGAGTTTTATATATTTTACTGCATAACATGTCCATATTAGTACCATGAACAGTCACAATACAAATCACAGAGCAGATACAGAACACAGAATAACTGCACAACATGCCATCCCAGGTGACCACTTGGCTTACCACTACTGTGTGTCTGGCCTTGCATCAGCACCAACTCTGAAATAAAAGTTACTGCACTGAAGGCCACATAAATGAAACTGTATAAAATTTCTTCTCCTCCTATTCCTACTTTATAAGATTTCTGGTATGAGATGTAAGGGACTTGTGACATTTAAGTTGTGTTGACTCATATTGTGGTGGTGGTGGTTAGAAACAATGTTGTACACTGATATATGTAGTGACCATGTAGTTTTGGTAAGTTGGTGTGATTAGTGTTGGTTACAAAGGTGGCCTTTATGTAGGTTACACATGAGAAGAGGCTATGACAAGCATGGGTGCATCCAAGGGTAGGAGGAGGAGATTCCCTGGTTGCTGTCCCCCCCCCCCCCAAAAAAAATCATTAATATGATGATATTAAATGTTTTATGTGATAAACACTAGCCCAAATAAGCCACTGAATTTGGCTGATGTCTACTACATCAGTGTTACAAAAAATTAAATACAAAACTTACTACATATTAGATGAAATTAGAAAGACCAAGCACATTAGAATTTGTGACATAAATTATGCGAGTGAGCAATGGAATTTGTGGTTGCATTTGTATGTATAAAAATGCAACTGCAATATTATGATATAGAGATACAACATGTATTTTAAAAAACATTAAAAATCAAACATTAATTATACATAGCCTTGGGGTCAGCCTCCTACAACCCAAAGTAAAAGTATGGGTGTGTATCTTATGACAAGCAATGTGACAGCTTAAGTAATGAATCTGTAGGTCTTTGTAACATCAATGATCTGCGTTGGAAACAGCGTTGATGATGATAGTTACTGTGTGTGTGTACATTTACACATAACCAACTGATATGAACAGAAATACCATGAATGCTCTTTTGTGTAACATTTATTATACAGTGTGTCCCACTCGATACCAAACCTGGCATTTCTTTAATAATTTTACCGCTAATGAGGATATTGCAATGAAATTTCAAGCGGTCTACAGACACATTCCTCTTCATTTCTCACACAATGAACATATTTCTGTTCAAATTTCGTTGCAATATCTTCATCGGTGTTACAATTATTAAAGAAATGCCAGGCTCAGTAGTGAGTGGGACACAATGTACTATAAAATTATGCAAGATAAAACACTTTCTAAGAAAACAAAAAGCCCTCAGTTGCAAGGCAACTTAATACATTAAAAATAGGTGATTTCATCACATTTTCAATCATTTAAGCACCTTGAAAAAGAAAAAACCATAACTTAATCAAAAACAAATTGTTCTATTTATAAATATATATTCTTATGGCAGAAAAAAAAACATTCTGGAAGATATATTTATGAAAAAAAATAGTTGTTTAAGAGTGTGTTATTTAGAGGTGATGAAAACTGCTCACAATAAATAGTAACAGACACAAATTAAGTCAAGTGAAAGAGAAAATGATAGAGTGAAAGTAGAATATTTCAATAGTACTGGATGTCTTGGAGGTGTATTTTAAGAACAAAACTGACTACTGGTTACAGGATGTCTTGAGAGCTGTTGGTCGATGGAAACTACACGCACGTGCAGCTCTCACCGAAAGGTAGGAGAGCGACAAGTTTCTTTTGTACCACAGAACCAAGGCTGCGTACCAAACCATGCCAGACGCGGATGGACAATACTGCAGAATGTGTGACAGTCTACTTCAGAGTATTGCTGCTAATGCCCTAGAATACTCCGAGGTTCCTCTGTGTCCACCTTCCCTGAGTATTGCTGCTAATGCCCAGGATACTCAGGAGTTATTATGTTCGATACATTCTCTTATCTAGATGTCGCTGTGAATGTGCCACAACACTGCAAAAGCAACATCAATCAACTTGCCCTCCACTCCCTCACTTCAGCTCAAAATTGCATTGTACCTGAAAATTTCCTACTCAAAACAGCAAAACAGGTCCCCTGCATACATTCTGCATCCATCTACTATGAGGTTTGAGGGTGTCTACCAGCACTGATATGGTCCAGCCAAGTCCCCAGTTGAACCGTGTCTCTGGTGGCATAACACTCTCCAACTTCCATAGCTGACAGTCAAATCCTACACCACTCCACACGTGTAAGATCACAGTGTTTCATCACGTGACTGCACTTTCTGCTCTACCAGGAGAACCGATATGTAGTCTGACTACATGATCAGCTCCTGTAGCTGGCATGGAGTTACAAGTGCCAGGCTGTGGTACACAAGTTGCAGCAACCCCAAAATGTGTCATAATATTTTGTGTCCTCTCTTCCAGGAGTGTTGTATTTCATGTACTTTATTGTGTTGTAAGTTTCATTGTTGTGGGATGGCTGCATCTTGTGTGGCACCAATCGTGACTGCCTGAATGAATGAACAGAACATCAGTGAAGCAAGTCTTTGCTGCAACAGTTCTAACTGGTTCTTTCTGGCCTCACAATTACTGCCAAAGTGTAATTTTGTGTGTGTTTTCTTGTACAAAATTTATTTCGGATGACAATTAGCCAACATCATTACCTTTCAATCGTTCCCATCTTATTTTTAAAGGGACCACAAAATGCAAGATAATATTTTCAACACAGAAAAATGATCATATGTAGAAAATTTGCAGCCTGATCTTTTCAATGTCAGGTACACAGAAACAAATTCAAGATGCAAAGTACCAACTCTCCAGATAGCACCACATCACTATCTGGAGAGGTGATTGGATGTGGTGAAATAGAGAGATTTGGACTGGCATTCCAAACCACACTGCTACTGTCTGTTAATACGCCCACACTGTGATTCCATCTAACTCACAGCCAGTAAGTGGACTCGCAGTTAAGACCTATTACAGCTGTAACGGTTCTGGGAAGGGGTTCCACCTTGTGCCCTCTATTTTGGATATGAAATCCTCCTTAATGAGAGCCAGGATTTCATATCCTCCCCCCCCCCCCCCCCATTTTCCTGGTGCCCCAACGGGGTGAGGGGGTGTAAAAATAAATGATGCATATGTTCGTGCCAAATCAAAAAAACGGTTCATAAAAAACCCTTCCCAAAATAA
>Ga0123354_10006677_pt1 | contig 17200 bp, 10 predicted proteins | sample TergutLab28metaG_2_FD_97872 | JGI IMG/M metagenome (GOLD analysis project Ga0123354, IMG submission 97872) | Labiotermes labralis P4 segment gut microbial communities from Petit-Saut dam, French Guiana - Lab288 P4 | ecosystem: Host-associated > Arthropoda: Insects > Digestive system > Gut ...
ACTGTTCAAATTATCTACATTACTTTGGCATGGATCCTGTACCCACTGCATTTTTGCCCGCTTCCTTTGATCCAAAAAACCTAAACATTCTTCATCAAACCAGGGTTTATGCTGCTTCCATTCAGGGTTACCTGTGAAAATCATGCAGATGGGAACTGTAAAATTTTTCCACTGAAATTTCAAAGGGTATTCCACTAAAACTAATAACTTCAGTGACATGAAAAACATACAAGCCACTTTAATAGCTGTACCATGGTTCACACAGTTACTCTAGACTCTCACAACAGACAGCAGGGTTCAACATCAGGCCAGTCCATGTGGGATCTATGGTGGACAAAGTGGCACTGGGACTAATTTTTCTTCAGTTTTCACCTGTTAGCATCATTCCAATGCTTCATACTGCAAACACTTCTCTCTCTCTCTCTCTCTCTCTCACACACACACACACACATGTGCACGTATGACATGCACATGCACACACACAACTTTCATGAATGCTGAAGTTTGGAAATGTACTCAACTGTTACAATCTCTACATCAGGATTGCCTGTGGTTCTACTTTCTTCTTTTAGCTTTACATACACAAGGAAACCAAAGCAGTTATAATGGGGCAAATACACAGAATTTCAGATACTCTACAGCAGACGTATCAACCAACAACCAGAGAGGCGTACCTTCCAAATGAGTTTCGTATCTGGCTTCCAATGTCACACTGTCTTCTGGAAACAGGTTCTCATGAGTTTCCATTATTTCAATAAGCTGTTCTTCATGATCCTCTTCTGGTCCAATTGTTGCTTCTCCATCTGTTTCTGTCTCATCTGTTTCTGTGTCTACCTGTTACAGACAAACACCAGAAAATGTACTGCTATATAAACAATAATCCTAACAATACTCTAAAATCAGTTATTGACACACTTACTTCCCAGTGTAGAATAATATAACTTCACACTGTGTTAGATTTTATCTATGAATTTCCATCTTTCACCAACACCAGTAGTAATACAACTGAGAAAAAAGAAGAAACGTAAAAACCACACAATATGTGGAATTCCATTTCGTTTTAACTTATGGTAATATGCACTTTTCTCAATGCAGAAATAAAGTTTGGTGTGGTGTAGATTACAAATACATATAAAAACACTCATTACTGGTGCAAGTAAAATTATTTGGGGGGGGGGGACATTTATCTATAATATGAAAAAGATATTATACATATATTTAAAGTAAAAAGTTACAGAAATAAATCCCCAGTCAAGGGTTCAGATTAGGTTAATATTAAGTTCATAATCATTTTAAGAACAGCATAACAATTATAATAATAACTTTCAATTGGCAAGCAGGCCTTCTTGTTCCTCAATGACAGCACAAAGGGCAAAGAAACTTATAAGAATTCTATTTTAGTAAATGACAAGTGCATTGAAATCAAAAAGTAACAGAATAAGATTCAAGAAAATAACAAATAAAAAAAAAGGAACTGGAAAGAAATAAGGATGAAGGAAAACATGACATGGAAAATTATTCAATGGTGAACATCTTGGGAAAATGAAAGATCTAAGAATGATAATTCAGAATCTATGTGCTTTGAATAAAGATGCATTTATGGAGAAGTGTTTTGTGTGCTAAGAAAAACAAAGTTAATGACAAAAAATAATTCTATACAGCATCCCACGCGTATAAAAGTCACACACACACACACACACACACACATAACAAATATTAATTTTCATACAGTAATTTCTGAACAATAAGCTTATTTTATGTTACAACTTTACAAAATTAAAAAATCTTTGTCTCAGTTCAGTATACAAATTTTAAGAATTTGTGAAATAAGATTTGTAAGTACAATACACACAATAAGCCTGTGAGGCACGTATCATTCACAGTGAAGCTTCGAATATCTCGCATATATTTTATACATATACACAGAAGTTGGTCAAACTGTGGACAAAATTATATGCAGCTGTGTTTCACCCTTGTTTTGAGTTAGGGATAAACTAATACGAAAATGTGTTACACATGGAGTATTATTATTATTACATATAATTCCTGTGATACCCCACACATGGAGGATATCAAATAAATTACCACTGGGGTGCCAACAAAATGAAAGGAACAAGCCAGATGATATATTAAAAAAAAAGGGGGGGGGGGAGAAAACGGTGGACAAAATCAATAAGACTGCTTACACAAGGATAAAGAAGAATGGACTAAGCTCCAATACAGGTTGACCCAAAATGATCAAAATGTGAACTTGGGGAAAGGGGTTGTCAGATAAAAATAAAAAATGACACTTGAGAGGCACCATTCCTTACCCCTCTGTGACTATCAAAAATATTATGCATCAAATTTTTTTCTCAGTGTCTAAATAACAAATAACCATTTATGGCCATCCAAAAGTTATGCTGAATACAAAAACTTTAGAGCTTATATTCACCTCAATCACTGCTGTTTCTAGCTCATGAATTTCCTTCCTCAACATTGCTTCCTCTGCACACAGTTCCTTACTTTTCCTGAGCTCTTCTTCATTGAACAAACTCTTCTCTTCAAGTATATCCTCAAGTTTAACATCCAAAATTATTGCATCAGTACTATTTTTCCTTAAAAGAATAAGAAAGTAATGTTTAAATTACAGAAAAGTAACGTTTAACAACCACAAGAATAAGTAAAAGACATGATTTTAACATACAGCATTACCTCACAACCTTTTCTTCCTGTTCATTTTCATTATTACACTTAATGATGTCAGACTGAACATGCTCTTTCTTCTCCAGAACTTCTTCTACATGCCCTTTTTCTTTGTTATCATCAGAATCCAAGGTAACTTTTGAAAATATTCTATCACCAGTAACTTCTGATTTTCCTTGCTGCTCTCTCTTTCCTTGCACATTTATCTTCTTACTTGAAATCGATGAGGTTTTAATAGATTTTAGTAGCTTCTTATTGTTATCTTCTTTAATGTCTTTCACGTCCTTCTTCACCTTAACAATGTTCGTACTGTTTCTGCGTGCTAACGTCAAACCAGGAACACTTCTCTTCAGTTCAGTAATCTTCATTTCATCTTTAAGTGCTGGTGGATGCACTTCTACCTCTACCAGAGCCAAAGCTGGAAGTGAAGTGGCAGCACTTGGCTGCTGGAATCGGGTTTTTGCAGCATATGCCCGCGAAGCCATACCAACACTGCCCTTTCTTTCCATGTTACGGCACTTAATGTTGCTAGCGCTATGTGACAGGGATGATCCTAACCCATCCACTTTGTTGGCTGGTGATATACGTGACCGAGACCTGCTTTTCACAGTCTCCCAACCCTGTGTATCATCTGTAATGAAAAATTACAATAACAACAAATAAACTCCATGCTGCAATCATTCCTGAGAAGCCAATTATCACTCAACATGGCAAGAAATTCCCAAATTTTATGGAGCCTGGAGGGCCACCACTATCATCACACAAGCCTGCCACAATCCCTACCCTAAACCACATGAATCCAGTCCAGTCTTATATCCCTTGTCTCCTAGATAAGATTTTTAACCTTTTAAAGCCTACCAGTTACTTCATGTTCCACCAGGTTTAACATTAACAAATTCTGCAGGGTGATTACATTGCGTTTATGTGTTTTGTATGGATCCCAGAACAAACAGTAACTTTTGATTTACACATCATGAACAGATTGGTTTTTATAATTGAAATGGAGTGTGTTTACAGCGCGGTATGCACCAAGTCCTTATATAACACAGATACGTCTCATCCTTAAGGAATTAAAGTACCTACTGAAATACATCACAACACATATTCAGAATGTCAGGCACAATGTGTCCATACCATTCTAATTGAACAAATTCATATTCACCTAACAATTTATGTAATTGTTCACAGGACCAGACTTCATCAAAAGTGGGCAGACATAAGACAGGATAATATCACACTACATGAAGGCATTAGTAACAGTAAAACACAATATTAATAACATACCTACCATCTTCATTACAAGCTCCTGTCCTTGGCAATACCTCAACCGAAACTGTCGTATGTGAAGCTTCTTTGCCCTTCACCTTGTCTGCCCAGCTTCGGGCACTGGATGAAGTAGAACTTGTCAAGGATGAGTTAGAACTGCTTCTTTTATCCAAACAAGCTCCAATCCCTGAAGGGCTTTCTACTTTGCTTGGCACTGAAGTTGCTGTGACTCCACTCTGTTGCCCTCCATGACGAGGCTAAACAAAGATCACAGTGTACTTGAAGAGATCTTCAGTTTAGAAAAACAAAAACTGCCTTACTTCACAATACGATACACCAAGTGCAAGGGAAAAATGAAGGAGGAAGAAATCAGTAATATTTAATCTACATCTAAGATAAACTTCTCAATATTTTTGTGGAATTTTTTAAAACAAACAATGAACATAACAACACTCTGTCTACTTGATAGAGTACCTATGTCCCTAACACAATGCATGTTTCTCCATGCACAGGAGCTATGACCATCTGCAGCAGTAAAAGAGTAAAAAAGTAATTTAGTAAATATTAAAAAGTCTAATAAAAAGTATAATTTTTAAATTAAAAGATAAACATCAAGCACAAGTACAGGGCTGTATTTTCAAGTGATTCTGTTGAATCAGAAGATTCAAAGAAAATAAAAAGTGCAGCAGAAAAAATGACAAAGAAAAGTACTAAATGAAACAGGAGTTGTTACTTTACCTACCGGTTGTTAGATTCATAAACACTACTTCCAATGCAGATGTTCAAAAGGAACTATCAAGAGAAGAATATGATAATGACATAAGAATATGGAAGGAAGTATTTGTAAGGTCTCAGAATTCTCACAGACAGAGAGACAAAAAGCACACAAATTCTCAGCCAGAATAACTAGCAGCTTAGTCCAAATTTGAAATGGGTACCTTCTAAATACCTGCTAAGTTTGTTAGGCATGAAAATCTGGTACAGTAAAAATAAGCAAACTGAGTGAAAAAGAAGGCATTCTTAATAGTAAAAAGACCTAGGCCTATGAATTTCCTTATTTCCAACAGGCACTGTCACATACAGGTAGCGACAGGTCTTTCATGTTCCTTTCCTTTCTACACTATGAACCTTTTACATAGACATGGGTTTAAATACAAACAAGAGTATTATTAGCCCTGTAATACTCTCATTTTCCAAGCCCATAAAAAAATACAAAATTTCATCTAACAACACATGTACCAAATTTGGATATTCTACTTGCCAATCTAATTTAATTGATTCAAAACCTACAAATTTCTATATTTTCAGAACATAAGGAATGATTTACTGTCCTAGTTTTCTTCTTCATTAAAGATTCAATTATTGGTTTACTTACAATGATCTGTTATGGTACTGGTCACACAGTACCAGCTTGTAAGTGTCAAGACACATGACAAATTCATAAACTCATAAGAATTGGGCCCCATAAAATGCATTAAATTCTTGGCTACGTGAAGACCTATTAGTTGCTCAAGAATATTTCTGCTCCATTGACTTCATTTGCTGAAGCAGGGGTTGTGACCGAATTTCTACAATTCTGTTCGAGACTGGGGCAGACACAGAAATCTCTCAGAATTGTCACAATTCTGGCCACAGACTAAAACACACAGCTCCCACATATAACACTGGAGTTATAACAACTACACTGATATGCCTGGTGGTTTCTCCAAGGAGCTACACAAGTTATATAATACACAATTCAGGAAACTCTACTTATCAACTAAGTTGTTAAGCATGTTGAACTGCTCACATTCATATTGTATGAGTAAAGCATATGTCACAGGATCACAAGCAAGGCAAAGCAACATATGGACACATTAAGTCGTATCAAGTAACACTGAGACTGAGAATTTGTGGGTAAAACTAAAGGTCAAAATAGTCATTCACTTAAATCTCCTTCATAGCCGACTCTGATTTCACACAGTGATTTCAGCTACTCTTACAATTTTTCAGGTATTTCCACTTTTCTGACAGGACAAACAATCCTCGTATCACATTTTATACAGTTACATGAACTTCCAGAAATATCTTTCCATTTACAATACTTTTTAAGTTTGGGAAACACATACAGATCATTCACGACCAAATACAGTGAGCAAGTGGGTGGTGAGCCAGCAGAATTTGATCTTCACAACAATTCCATAGGGGTGAAGATCCTGTTCTTAGGTGATAGCATTTTGTGGAAGTAATCTACACAATGTTAGCACATAAAAAGACAATATACTGCAGGGGTGTGCCTGAAAAAACATTGGTGTGAACCACAAATTTTCTTGAGCTTCTCCTCAATCCCATGTCCTGAGTTATGCTCAGCTGTCATTTTTTTTAATGAGATGCAAATCTGAACAGCAATTTGACAAATCTTCTGTCTTCAGAGTCTTGCCATACAAGTAGGCAATGGATTCATCACTTACAAGGATGTCTCAATCACATAATCTTTCATAGGAAAACAAGACAAATGTTTTGAATGGTTGGCAGTTTCAATCCCTCATATACTTTCAATCTTTTGGTGCATTTACTTAGCCATTTTTCCAAATTTAAAGCAGGATTTGAAGAATAAACGAAGTTCCATATCAGCCAATTCACAAAGCAATTACCTACTGAAATACTTCTACACAAAAAGGCATCTTTCCATTGCAAAAATGAAGTTACAGAGTGTTTCTAACAATGTCATTTGCTTGAAATTCCCACTGTGCAATCTAGATTCTTGCCATGAAAAGTTCTCAAATGTTCAGATCAGTCCTCAGCTTAACGTTTTTGTTAGTTACAAACTAGTTTTGCTAAACAGGATCTAAATAAAGTATCAATGTAGCCACACAAATCACAAGACCAAAACAAAGTACCTGAACTGTTGTACTGCTCTGAAATTGCAAACTCCTGTCCTCAACAGTGCTAGGCCTATTCCTCATAACCTGTCAAAAATTACACTTTTCCTTAATAAGTAACAGCACTAAATACTACTTTCAACTGACACTTAAGACACAGGATGTGAAAGAACATAAAATCTGTGAGAAATGCAATTATAATACACATAAAAGACGTATGATGCTTTCAATTCACTTATATACCTAGTGAATGGTGTAATTACAGTCCTTTATAACTGGTAAAATAGCTCTCTGTTATCAGCAGGTTTCTGCACTAAAAGAAGAATCAACTGTAAACAAGAACAATGACACAACTGAAGCAAATATGACAGATATGCTGCTTAGAACATATAACTGACAAACACTAACAACATGTTCAGAATTTACTAATACCATCCATCCTTATCTCAGAAAACACACTTTCCTGTATGGAATATTCCACCACTGATGAGGAATTACATCACACTATTTAAAGTAGGTACATTTAGACCTCTGCCTAACAATCCGAAGAAGTGTAGAGGGCGAAAGTAGCACATACCGTAGACCATGACATCAGCTGTTCACAAACAGTCAATTTCACTTTCCAGCCACTTCACCCCAGGGGAAATAACCTCCTAGCACACACTGGAGAGGAAGCCATGTGGCCACTACAGCCAGGGAAATAGTGGTTAAAAGGAAAACCCATGTCCCTGCCAGAAACCAAACCCCAGTAATCCAACCCATAACAAGTCACTTTGGTTACCAAGTTATTCCACCCCATTCAATATGTAAGACTTCACAATACACGGTACATACATGAAATGTGCACAGTAGCCCTTCACTGCATGCAGATATGTCAAATGTCATCCTGAATATATGTAGCTAACAAACTATACACATTTTTACCACATATTTTATCTACTTTTGAGGCTACAATCTTTCTGTGTAGGTAATATATAAACATTGGTGACTGTGGCAGTAAGTAACCACTGTGCTTGGCATTATCTGAGTCATATGCTGATAATCAAAACATCACCAATAAAAGCAAAATGATAAAGAACTCCTCACTTCTTTACAACCATCATTACCCATTACACCACACATTGCTGTTGCACCTCTCTCCTTTTTGTACCTCTATGTAATTAACATGTTTTAACAGCATAACTAACAAGTAACTAACAACTCACAAGCAACTAACAAGAAATGTAAATAAAGTAACTGGTTAGATGCATGCCCGTACTATTGTAAAGTTACTCTGCCTTTCCTCTGCATGAAGATACAGACAACTAAATTTCTTTACCTGTCTTGACAATACTGTTGGTCTTTGTGACTTCAAGACTGCTGCACTTGACTCTAATGGCAACTTCCTCACTGCAGTTCCTCTCCCAGCAGGTACCACATCTGCAGAAGTCCGGCTGCAAGCAAGTCGAGGACTACTGGATGGTCTGGGTGCTATCAGACTGGTATGTGACAATGCCTGATTCCTCGAATTGGCTGGACTACTAAGCCTTGAAACAGTTGCATAAGCAGGTCTCACAGAAGCCTGTGGCCTCATAGTAGTGCCACCAAGCGACATGCGGACTCCAGCACGTGGTGGGGCTACTGGTGACCTGCCAGCAGCAACTGTTTTATGCACAACACTGATTACTGGTGTAGGTTTGCTAACAGCTGCTGCGGTTGTAACCACTGGCTTTTGTGGGATTAAAAGAAATCTTAAACCATCAGAATCCTCAATGCACTCTTCTAGATCTGTCTGAGAAGCTTGACTAACCATCACAGGAACCTCAGGTATGACAAATTCACATTTTTTTCCACTCTGTGCATCATCCTCATCATTATTTTTCCTATTGTCATTTATATCAGACCTATCTTTAAGGCTATCAAGACAAAGCTCTGTTCGTTTCTCTGCATCATCTTCATCAGCATTCTCAGAGTCTTTACTTGTGTAATCATATCCATTTCCTTCTTTCTTTGTAGCTCCACAAGTTCCATGAATTGCACTATTTTTCCCCACAGTATTAGCAACCACTTCTCCATCATTTATGCCATCATTTAACTTGACATCAACAATCAGCTCTCCCACACCACTTCTGCTGTGACTACATCCTTCAACAGCTGAATCTACAATCACACTACCTAAAGCAAATAAAGAACTTGATTCTGATTGTTCTCCACTCATTTCCAAATTAACTGCAATTTCCAACCTATTACTTGCATCATTATTTAGAGTACCTGTACCTTCTGTTATATCATACGGTGCTTTTATGTTAACAACTGTCTGATCATGCCTACTGCTCTCATTTGCATTGTTGAAAGGCACTGTGTTCTGTACATCCACAATATCACTGCTGATAGCACTCTTAATAACACAAACATTATCTGCTATTGCATTATTACATGTTGGAGCACTGTTAGGCTGTAATGAACTGCACTCCATTTCCTGTGTGGTAAGACTCATATCCATTTTGTCAGTACTTGTTTCAAGTGGTATTACATAATCCTGCACAAATGGACCTGGTGACTCTGTGCCTGCACATACAGGGACACTTTCCTCCCTCATCTCCAAGCTTTGCACAGTTAAATTTTCTGCATCTTCGCTATTCACGTTCAAAACACTACTAGTGTCAACAACTGCAGATTCCATGCTCGACACAGGGCGAATCTGAAACAAGTAGTGAAGAAACATCATAAATAGTTTCTCATCTACATGTGACACAATATAAAACAAAAAGAAGCCTGACCAGTTTCAAACTACAGCATGATTTATGGCTTTTTCAGCTGTTCATAATCACAACTGAAATTACTAAACACATAAAAAACAAGGTTTGTAGGCCTTTAGCACTATCCCAATCATCCAGGCTACAGGAGAACACAGGAATCATGAATAAGGACAGAAGATATCCAAAATTACCACAATTTTAAGCCTGGTATTTCATGAACTATGAACTCCAAACTAATATCACTAATGCCATTTCAATTCATTAGAAGGAATGAGATCTTCAGTTCCTGCTACCTTACTACCTGTCTTCCGGAAAGGTTACTGAATATTAGAGTCCATACAACAAACAACAAAATAACACACAAGAACAACAGATAATAGCCTGCTTCAAAACTTGTCTGTGTACATAAGAATGTTGAGTTTTATAAACCTCTGACATATTCAACAAACAACAAACAAGTTCTGGATACAGTTTCTACAGTCAAACCCCATACTGTGTCAGTGTTTGTTCACCAAAATTTGCGGTGGTGGTAATAAATCAAAATACTGTAATTTTTTAAGCTTGTAGAATTTACTTAAGAAGACACGCACTGTATACACAACATAATACTGTGGTGAATTCAGATCTTCATTTAAACAAAATGGCCCAACTGAAATGTGCATTAAGGACAGGAAAGATCCAAATATAAGTACACTGCCTATCATGTCAGGTGTTTTTCATGACTTTACAAACGTGCCTAAAAATTCCACTATAAATAGTGGAAGTTATATCAAGAATTCAAAAAAAAGCATTTTAGTGAAACTCAAAATTTCTATTGTTAATCACATGATCATTAATAATTCAAAACACAACCACAAGTTCTACTCATTCCACTTACTCTGTGAGCTGTGTTCGGTGTACCCTTCAGATATTTTAAGAGCCCAGTGCCTCTTGATGCATACAAACCCATTTTATTGAGATAAAACGCATAGTGGGCTGGTAGTTACTAAAGGTCTTAATTCTACAGCATCTGACATATGCCTGCATTTTATGTAAGTGTTCAGCTCTTCCTCACAGAGAACACCTTGGGTCCACTTCCAATTAGTGGGAAAGAGAAATATGAAAACTGTACTAATAGTTGTTATGTTATTCTTGTTATCAATGATTATGACAACAAATAGCAATTTTCACGAAAATGCAGTCAGTAAAAGTCATACTTTACTGAAGGCCATAAAAGATTTTGTCCCAACGATTTTAAAATTTCTTGACCCACACAGCTGTTATTTGGTATTGGAGATCTACCATATTGGAGTTAAGAAAATGTCAGTTTCATTGAATCCCATGCAGTAAAGGCCACACTTCCACACAAGGCCCTAAAAGAATTTCTACTCATAATTTTCACATTTATTCTCAGATTTGGGTGATATTCAGTACAGAAGATCAACACATAATACTGTTAAGCAATTATGAGTCTGACAGAAATCCATATAGTGACAACTGGATTTTACTCATTACCGAAAGTAAATTCCTGACGCAATAACACAGTTCCACATAGAATGCTGTTTACTAATTGTGAGTTTCATAAAGATCCATACTGTAAGTGTCATGCTCTTTATAGGAGCACAAATGAATTTCTTCCCACAACTTCTGCACGTCTTGACCAATTTAGGCCACATTCAGTACTGAGATCTACACCTTAAACCTGCTGGAAAATTATGGGTTTTACAGAAATCCATGCAGTGCAAACTGCACTTTACTCTAGTGCATAAAAAAATTTCAACCTGCATTTTTCACACTACTTCAACAAGTTGAAATCTGGAATGGAGATCTCCATGTCAGACGTTATTCACTGCTTATGGGTACATATGTACAACCAAAGTCTGTTAGTGGGGGTAATTCCACACCAGGGGCTCTTCAGTGTTCATAAGAAATTTCTGTTCACAGACTTTTGTAGGTGTTATGGGAGGATGACATTGTACACGGGGATGCTATACCCGGGGTTTGACTATACATCTTAAATACATTCAACACATAATTAATGAGTACCAAACACAGTGCATAAATACAATTCCTACTATAGATTTTACAGCCTTAAATTGTGTAGCATTAATATTTTCTTCAGATAGTATAAATTTACAACCCAGTGACAAAATTCAATTCAGATTATGAACTAGCACTTGGGACACATGTATATATGTTCATGTGATCAAATTATAGTCAAGCTAAAATTCTTTGGTTTGCAATAGCAAATACATATAATTCTCATCACCACCACCAACTGCATTTTGTCATCATAATCATCACCAATACCACCACCAGCATCAACAAGCGTCATCATCATCATCATCGTTTTATTGTGTTCTCTTGTGAAGAATTTATTTCTTAAGTACAACTGATGTGCACAATACATTCCATGGGTGTACCCTCAAAATTTCACAGACATACCATGTTTGAAAATGTTCACTCATTAATAATATTTCAGAATGTGTACGTATGTTTATGATCTCCATACCAAAAGCTATATATACAGCTACAGTAATGTAACAGTTATCAAATGAAAGCTAAATACACATTTACATTAAAAAAAAATTAATTTATCAAATATTGCATTCTTTTCTGAGATTTATTACCATGCACTGTTTTACAACTCTAAATTCAGTGATCCAGAAACACTCCCACCTCACAAATTCATACACCCATTATGTTTTCATGCATGACTCTAGGATGCTACACAGAACAAGACTGGGATGACCTACGACAGTAAAAATGCCACACCTAATTTCATAGCAACCAATATGAATTCAGAATTAAATAGGAAACACAGGCATAAACAAAGTTATGACTACTTCTTTCCTTAAGATCACAAAAGATGGTATATGCAGTAATGCTTCTGACTTGAGTTCAGTAAGTGCTTGGTTCACATCTTGGCCATACTGCAATTCCAAACAAAAAAAAAATTGTCATAATCCCAACCCCCCCCCTCCCCCCCAAAAAATAGTTGCTGTCTACCAGCATTTTGAGTATCTATGACCAAATTTTATCATGCAACATCATCACCATCTTTCCATCACTCAGATCTCTTGCATGCTGCCTTGACTCCAGAGCAAGGAAAACATGCAGATATGCTGATGTGCTAACCACCATGCATTCCACATCAGTTTCATAAAAAAGGATCCTTTATAACCATGGCATAGCACATCTCCAGTCTGTAGAAGGCTTCATATAAGGAAGGCAGGTACAGCCATGTTAAACACAGTCACACACATCCAAGAACAAATGATCCTGCAACTTCAAAGTTAACAACTTCTTATTCCAAACATACTAATCTGTTACAAAATGTAACAGAATGCTTCTGGCTGAATGTCTTTCTATAAGATTACAGACTGCCACAGGAAGAACACATAACATGAAGATACTTGGAATATGAACAAGGCAGTATGCTATTGTGTATATTTCATTTTGGAATTCTCCTTACTTTATAGGACACTTACCTTCCCTGGGCAGGATTTTCTAACTTCCCATGCCAGTGACGTTGGTCGCTGTGGCGGAGGAGTGTTCTCATATTCCCACTTCACTTTGAACCACTCAATGAGACTGTGAAAATCACGGGTGTAATTTTCAAGCACGAGAATCACCTCCTGTACAAATGATACATAACAAAACAGCATAAAGTCTCTGTTTTAAGGAGCAAGCACAACTCTGTGGTTATCATTTATACCCTCATTCTTACTGAACTCCTTATACAGCTTGTTACACAACAGACCCCAGAGCCAGTGTACAAATGGTGGTGCCTGCTATATTTGAAAGTCCTGGGCAGCTAACCCACAGTCAGCAATTATGCACACTCAGCTACCCCAAGATCCAAACCGTTATGAACTGCAGAACATTCACATTTATAAACCATTTACATTCACATGAATAAACATACACATACCACCCCTACCAAAATGACATCTTGGTAACCTAGTTACCAATTGCCTTTACTGAAGAACACCAACAAGTAATATCATTTGCTGCCTAACACTTTACCTTGAACTACACAATGACACTGTATGTATCAAGTCTGTGACACGGCAATCTTGTGTTGCTTCTAGGATTCTCCTATGTGCCTTAACAATGATGGTTAAACTTAGATATAAGAGTGTTGCACTCTATAATTTGGGCAACTTCAGACACGCTGAAGTGGGATATTCCTCAAGAACAGTAATATCAGATTTAATACTCATTCAGGCACAGTAGTTAGCCCTGTGTAAAATTGAGCACCATACTATGAAATAAGATGGGGGACAGGAAGTAAAACTGCATGCCTTCTTAAACTTGCCAAACTACTCACAGTGGGGCAGGCAATATCAGCAATGTACAGAGCACAGCAAATGATACACCTTCCAACATGGCTTTATCCAGTCAATTAATGGGAATTGTTCTCATTAACCTCTTATCATTCCTTCTCTTCTCTTTGCTGCCTATTCTTAGTCATCTGCTCTCCTGTGGCAGACCAGTGGTGAGAACCCCTAACACACATTCAATTCACACAATACCAGCAACACCACCATACATTCTACCCCTCCCACTACTTCCTGATTGGCCTGGTAATCTTTCTAGACAACCAATCACTGTATGCACTATACTGATACATTCAAACACAGCAATCTGTTTCTGATATTTTTCTTGGACATTTTTCAATACTATGTTTCCTCAAAACATCAGGCTCCAATTAACCATGGATGCTGCATCATATTCCAGAATAAAGAAACCCTCAGTTGTAATTAAAACCCACTCCCTCCACAGGATGATTAACATGCTCATGATCCTCTTCAGGATCAATATATTTTCCTGTCTCTTTCCTGCAACCTTCTGCCAGTCCCCCAAATGGTCTCACACATGTTTCATGACGTCCAACAAGCCCAACAACCCATTTCTTCTACACCTCACCAAACCTGATTCTAGTCCCCATCCTTGAAGGGACCGTAGATGTTATTCCTTTTGCAAGGAAAGAGTCTTCTATGTCAAAATTAAACCTAAAATTACAAAGCCTGCAAGAGTATAATGAACAATCGCAGCACAGCAGCACAGGAAAATACATGGATGTCACTGTCTCTCAAAGGGGTGTATCAGCACCGTGTGACAGCTCACAACACATGGTCTATTCTAAAGAATGACAAGAAAGAATATAACAACAATAAAATGTACACCACTGGGAGCACAGTCCAAACACTTGTGATTACTCTACAATCTAGCTGATGTCAACTCAATTTACTTCAAGTTTTGCACATATCTGAAGAACAGACTGGGGCCATGTTTAAATAAAATACAACTCTAATGCAACCACAAGAATTTATTAGCCCATTATTGTTTAATGCTTTCGTTGGTAAGTAAGCACAAAAAATTTATCAAGCTCAGTCTAGTATAAATAAAATTCATTCATGATACACAACTAACCTTGCACTCTGAAACACTTTCATCTGTTTCACATGTCTGATATATTTCATCCACTGCCCTCTGCAAGTTGCCAAACAGGAAAGCCCAGTATCTTGCTTGCAGTTCTAAAATAAAACACAATAATATACAGCTCCATCAAGTAAATTACATAAAAATGTGCATCAACACAATTTAGAGACAATTAAATTGTATACATTGCCACAATAAATCACAAATATAAGACAAAAACAAGAAGTTAACAGAAACAACATCTTAAAAACTTTCACAGTTAACATCAACACCAAGAGATATGAAATTTGAGAGTCTCAAAGTAATAAAAATTCAGCCTGTGATATTCTGAGTAATGACACCATGTAGGTGGGTGCAGAGTTACCAACATACCTCAGACACTTACTGCCTCAAGAACTTACACACTGAAGACATAGGTGGCATTTTCCTCCAAACAGTTGTTAACGATCTACCAAACTACAGAGTGTCATAACTCAAAAGGCCATAACCCATAACATCATCATCTTCATATATTAGACACTTCAGTCTGTTCCACTTCCAAACAAATCTTGAGGAAAAAAGAAGCAGACTCCCCCACAACACTAGTACAACCTTTTTACCATACAGCACCATACTTCATTATACAGTTCTTCAAATACAACAATGAAATTCAATATATTCACCAACAAATGCACTGAATAGAATACAATAAAAGTTACTTACTTACTTGCTACATGAAGTTGAGTCCTTCTTGAGAAGCTAACTGGTTTTCTGCTAATCAAGAAACTCCCCGCATTTTATGGAACCTGACGGTTCATTACCACATTCACAAGTGCACGCCACCTGTCCCTGTCCTGAGCCAGCTTGATCCAGTCCATACACCCACATCCTACTTCCTGAAGATCCATCTTAATATTATCCTCCCATCTATGCCTGGGTCTCCCATGTGGTCTCTTTCCCTCAGGTTTTCTCACCAAAACCCTGTATAAGCCTCTCCTCTCCACCACACACGCTACATGACCCACCCATCTCATTCTTCTCGATTTTATCAACCAAACAATACTGGGTGAGGAGTACAGATTATTTAGCTCCTCTTTATGCAGGTTCCTCCACTCCCCTGTTACCGTGTCCCTCCTAGGTCCAAATATTCTCCTCAGCACCCTATTCTCACACACTCAGCCTGTGTTTCTCCTTCAATGACAGTGACCAAGTTTCACACCCATACAAAACAACATGCAGAATTATAGTTCAATACCATAAAAAAGAAATCATAAAATAATATTCATGACAAGTTTCGGCACCGGAGTCTACTAGAACAAAGGAATACAAGTCCAAAACGTAATCTAAGTATTGATCGTCCTCACTAGTATCATTAACATATTAAAATTCTACAATACATGAAATTGACAAGCATAAAATTACAATGTTGGGATATTAAAATGATGTAACAGTAAGCCTCTTGAAGTACAAGTTTGCAGACACTTATATTTAGTCTGGAATATTTCAACAAAAAACTGCCTTGATTTCTGTGATCCCAAGGGACCTTGCCCAGATGGAGTGTGTGAAGTATATACTGTGTGAAGCAAAATAGTGTACCACACCACATGTCCTGACACAATATACCAGCACAAACACAACAAACTTCAGAAGTAACAACACATCCCTCAGAAATTAAACTTAATGATTTTGTACAATGGCAAATAATAGTGCATATACTTGTCACTCATCCAGAGGCTTACTGTAGCCTTTCAATTACTTCATTTTGTTCCATTTTATTCAATTATCTTAATTTTTATATCCATTTTTCATGCATGCACCCAGAATTTTTTACTGGGAGCCTGACATCAATGATATTTGATTTTATGAATTATGTTATATAAATCATGTTGTAAGTACAACCACAACATAACACTGTTTGTGACAGCATTTATACACATACAAATACAACTAGATGTTCCATGTCTCAGCCACCTAATTTAAATTACGGGGTCTAATCTTATTGTTTTCAATGTCAACTAAGGCACTCAAAATGTTCCATCCTATTTTTAAAAATTCTAATGGACTAGTCACCAGCAGATTTCAATGGCTGATTTAGACTGAAGGGTAAAAAATGTAAAACATTTGATATCATTTTGTCTATAAAATCTCTGTTTTTTTTTAAATTTTGATTTAGAGGGTGGCTGCAGCCCTTCAGCTACCCTCCCCCCCCCCCCCCCCCCCCCCCCCCCCCCCCCCCAACAAAAA
>Ga0123354_10006678_pt1 | contig 17198 bp, 9 predicted proteins | sample TergutLab28metaG_2_FD_97872 | JGI IMG/M metagenome (GOLD analysis project Ga0123354, IMG submission 97872) | Labiotermes labralis P4 segment gut microbial communities from Petit-Saut dam, French Guiana - Lab288 P4 | ecosystem: Host-associated > Arthropoda: Insects > Digestive system > Gut ...
GCATACTGATTGGGCGAGAGGAAAGAGGTAGAAGCTCCATTATGGGCAGCTGATGGGCCCCGTTTCCGTTTTGGTCGTTGCACTGGCTGAAACTCTTGTGGAGTGATCCGAGAATCAGTCATAGTCGTCGATAGGAGGGTGGCCGTCTGTTGAATAGCGGTACGGGAGCAGGCCGTATTACTACTAGGAAATAACACAGTGCTTAAAAGGATTTCATAGTTGCAAATCTGTTTTAGTACTGTGGAAGCATGTCTTATGCGATTTTGGTCGTGTGGTTGGGTAGCGTCTTACCGACGTTTCGAAGGAACGTACCGCCTATATCTTCAGGGTTGTGAGTCCCTGAATTCATTCATAGCACTAAATATTCAGGCGGTACCTTTTTTTGACACATCTAGAACAAATTACCCAACCACACGGTCCAACAACCCAGAAGTCAAGGTTCCTTAACAAACAGTCGGTGGACACAACATATCACTTCTTTTTATCGTTAAGAGTACGTGTATATCACTTCTGCTTGTTGTGTGCATCTCATTTATTGTGCGTTGTGGAGAATGATTTATTTTATATGAAAGACGAGAACCAAAGCAATTTGCATAATATTTGGATGTCAAAGCGTATGAATATGCTGTACTGTACCACATTATCACCTTAAAACCCAAAGCGAAATTGGAGTATTGATGAGCATTAAATCTGGTACTAAGAATTTCAAGAATATGGCTCTCTTCGCAGAAGGATCTTAATCTTGTGGTAGAGGCCAGTTGAAATGTGATGGCACACGCACAGAAACCAGATTTTGTCTTTCGGCGAAACGGACGAGCCCATTTAAATCGGCGGGGGAGTCAGTTCAGTCGACTACTGGCAGCCGAGGTGTGCGCATCAGCGGTAGTAATGTTGGATACACCATGTTCCCAGATAGTGTGAAGGGCTACCCACTCCATTCTCCAGTTTCCCCTTCACTCCTCTCCCCCCCATGCGTCACCGTGTGCCGTCACATTTCAGCTAGAGTCTACATGTGCAGCAGGACCCGGGAGGCAGCACTGCCATATACTTCTACTATACATTTATGTGGAATTTATTCACGTTTCTTGTATTAAAATCCTCCCCTCTTTTCCAACTTGAAATTTGGCCGGAAGAACTTTTGTCACGAACCTATTATGTCTTCCAAGAGATAGCCGAAGTACGAAGTGCATTTTGTTTCGTGTTGTGAGGTGTTTTACTGTACTGCTGTAGTGTGATGCAGTAAAGCTAATTTTAAATTATTTTATACTTTTAACAAACCTTTCTCTGAAGAAAGAATGTGGGAAAAGTAGATAAAAGTGTGATTCAGGACTTCATAAAGATACCTTTTAAAAGTATAGCAGAAAGACTTAAAAAAATAAAAGGTCCACGACCCTGTCCCCCTTTAAGTGATGTAAGGGGCATTAACAAAGAAAATAATTGAGCGCAATTTCTTTTTGAATAAAAAAATTAGGAATTTTAAATTTCTGTCCTTTGCGGATAATGTAAGGGTTGTGTGTGATCACGTTTATATTTTAAATTATTATTATTATTGTTATAATTATATTGTTATTGTTATGCTGCCTAGGACAATGCCGGATGATTGACTTTTAATTCCTTGGAGGGTGAAGGACGGGTCAAAGGAAGGCATTACTTTACTCTTCGGCAAGACCTCACCTCCGAATCACGATTTTCCACTATCAGCTTATGAATCCAGCTCACCACATTCCTCTAACCAAAATGTGATGCAGCAATGGGACACACTACACACACACACAGACGTTTCATAACTTCTTCCTCTACTCAGTTCAACATTAATTCTTAGTTCTCTCTTCCATTTGTTCCACTTTTATACAAGGTTAACGTCACTGTCTGAGGACACGCCGGATCTTTTCAAAACCTCCTCTTATATCCTACATTAAAAAAACTGAAATGCAGCTTTCTGTTATAAATATTTGGCGTTTTTAGTTTAAACGTTCACTGGGAAGGGTTTGATTTATTTTCCAAGAATTTTAAATGAATCACACGTAGTCAGGCACACAGCCTTCTTCTTCGTAGTTGCACCGTGCATGTTGATAGCATCAAGTCCTTTATTTGTCCAACTAATGCACACAAATTATTATAAAATTGTTAAACAATAAAAATCATTAAAAATTATAAAAACTGCTCCAACATGTTTCAGTTTACAAAAACCATCATCAAGGAGCTCTCAGCTTGTGCTTCGCTAAAGTTACAATGTTGACTTCAGTTACATATCTTTATTTGAAGTTATCGGTATTGCATATGCAGCCACAATACCAATAACTTCAAATAACAACATGTAACCGAAGTCAACATTGTAACTTTAGCGAAGCACAAGCTGAGAGCTCCCTGATGATGGTTTATGTAAACCGAAACATGTTTGAGCAATTATTTTAATTTAAATGATTATAACTGTTTAACAGTTTTATGGTAATATGTGTGCAATAGTTGGAAAAATAAAGGACTTAACACAGCTTTCTTATTCAGTCGAATGGAAATATCCCCTTTGATGCTGAGGTGTTGTTTCAGCATTCACCCAGCATTGAATTCACCGGTATTTCCATCACTCAGCGACCCGTTTCATACATTTGGTACTAGCAGGAGGCCGAAGAAATTGAATTGTCAGGTGACTCGATGCTGTTAGTCCTCACCAAGCACTATTAAAAGGTAAAGAAGTCCCGTTACAGGCCTGGAGTAGCCCAGAGGGTTCCAGGAAATTAAGGTTCCCAGATTACATGACAACGGCACAGGATGGTGGTAAGGTTGTTAGCCTTACGTACCGACCGCCTTTTTCCCTAGGAAATGCTCCTTTGGTACTCATTTATGTTAGAGGCTGAGTCGATCAGAAGGATTGTCAATGAAAAATTCAAATTACACCACCTTGAATCGAACCAGCGACCTTCCGATTTGTAGCACAGCACCTTAACCATTGTGCCACCGCGGCCCCCTCGCTAAGCATTATTACGGTGATGAAATCAAGGAGAGAGACAGAGAGAGAGAGAGAAGTGGACAGTGCGTGTGGCGCATATGGGGAGAAGAGAAACAGGTACAGCTTTTGGTCGGAGAAAATGCAGGAAATGGCTCGGAAGACATAAACTTTGAAGGATTATATTGAAAAGAATCTTAAACGAGTGGGCTGGAGTGGTTGAAATGTATTTTTATGGTTTAGAATATTGAAAATGGACGGGTTGCTTTGAACTAACTTCTCAAGAACGGCTCTGCTGTATGGAGTTAGCTGGCATTGACACACATTTTTAGTGGTCTACTAGCCGCCACTAGCACCATATGAAAGGCAAACTCCGCTGACAGTTCTGTTTACTACACCCGAACGACTCGGGTGTCATCAGGATTGTTCATGTGTGTAACTGCTGCCCATACAGTCTAGACCAGTGTTTCTCAACCGCCGGCCCGCGGACCGGTAGCGGGCCCTGGCATCAATTATACCGGGCCGCGAGAGGTTCTCCTGGAATTTGTCATTTTAGTTTTCTAACTAATTTTCATGAATAAATGTTTTATAGTAGAAATATTCTGAGGAGAATAATATTCATGAATGTGTCGAAAAACCCAGACCCAAATGTTAGCCTGAGGAAACTACAATATGTTACAATATTTCATTAGTCCAGTGATTGATAACTAATTTAAATGTAATTTTATATTTGTCAACATGCCACACCGTATACATAAGTGTACCAATACTCTTTTATTTATTAATACTATGTTAGTTTAATGTATAAACTTAAAAAAATTATAAAGGTATTTACGAGCAAATTTGTTGGAAACGGGACCTCGTCTTATGAAAAAAGAATTTACCGGGCCGCGGTCTCACAAAGGTTGAGAAACACTGGTCTAGACGACTATTCTGCTTGCCGTGTCTGGCAGTTGATTGTCTCTTGCTTGAATGCACACTCTAGAACCTATGTTGAACATAACATAAACAATCACATTACTCAAATTTAGAAGATTTTGTCTATTTTGTCATTGGCTGTTGAAATTTTCGACATGATCCATGTTCTCGGGCTTAAAAATCCCACAATATTTCGAAAGCTGCATACACCTATGTCTTCAGGTGGAACAGGGTAACAGAAGAACCACCCGGACAGGTCCGTCGGATATACAGCTACTGTTCAGTTCTGGTAGACTCCAGTTGAAATGTGATGGCACACAGTGACACACGGAAGGGGAAGTGAAGAAGAAACTGGCGAATGGAGTGGGTAGCCATTACCCTTAACACTACCTCGCAACATGGTGTATCCAGCATTACTACCGCCGATGCGCACACCTCAACTGCCAGTAGCCGACTGAACTGAAGCTCCCGCTGATTTAAATGGACTCGTCTGTTTCACCGAAAGACGAAATCTGGTTTCTGCGCGTGTGCCATCACATTTCCAACGCAGTCTAACTACAGACTTGGAAGACATTTAAGGAATGCGCGCAGGGTGGGGTGGGTATTCGTCTGGCGAGGGTAAATGATTCAGCAACTTCTACCTGCGCAAAAGCTTTTATCACTCACATCAGAGTGACTGTGTCGGCTTCTACTGTTCTAGCGGTCTATGTGTTTGGGACTGGTACTTTTCAATGACATCTCGTAACACAAAACAGGTACGGTACTCGCCTCATACCCTACACCTACTTTTTCCTTCCTTTTTCCCCACTTATGCACCCCGCAAATTTCATGATAGGGGGAACTGGACTGAAGCCTTAATTGCTTGTCAACGAATCCCGGCTCCAAAATGTGAGATTTTTTAAGGCTGAAACGGTGCTCAGTTCCCAAAATTTCACGTACGACTATGATGATTAAATGACGTTTGATCTTTATTCACAACGAACTTTTAACTACAAAAACCGAATGTAGTTAAATTTCATTAGTTTTGTCTATTAGTCAAGTGTGTACAGAATATTTTAAAAAACGAGTAAATTGCTCGTAATACTGTGTTGTTAGGAACATTTGGAGTCACCATATTGTCTCTTGTCTCCATACGGACATCATCATTTAGAAGGTAAAGTGTTCCCGTTACAGGCCCGGTGTGACCCAGAGGGTGGGTAGAGGTATAGCTCTACTCTTCCATGACCGCGTCACTAGATGGGGGTGAGTGGTCAGCAGCACGCCCCGGCCGCACTTTACCCCCGGGAAAGACCCGGTTCCCATTTTACAGGAGGCTAGGTGGGCCCCAGGGCCGGTCGTCCCCACCGGGATTCGAACCCGGACCGTCCAACCCGTAGTCAATCGTTATACCGACTGAGCTACCAGGTCCACACATCATCATTTAGACACACACACACACACATATGTATGTATGTAACCCAAATTCTTTGGATTTTCTATACAATTTGATAACGGTGCACTGTGGGCAGTCAATAACAGCACACTGCTTTGGCCTGGCGCTGCCGAGTCGCGATGCAAGGACGACTGTGCAGGCATTTGCACTCCATGTGAAGTACGAGCTGTACCGCGGCTCACGACGGACGGTGGCAACTGAGTGGATGGAGCAGTGTGACAGGTGTAGCAGTGGGGATCCTGGTCTTTGCGATTTATGTGGCTGCACTGGCCAGAGGTCTAACAAAACGAGACCAAGAGACACAGTAATAATTCCAACCCATCTTCTCCCTATTCCAGTACTGTCACTCACATCCCCCTCCGCCACCCCCGCTATGTACTTCGGCATAAATCCTTCTGTATATCACGAGGTTCGTCATCCGCTTTGTGTTCTATGACATAACTAATGTACAGTGTGTGTACTCGTCTAACACAACTATATTCATTGGTAGAATATAAAGTATTTTCTACATCAGGTACAACACATATTTCGGCGCTTGATAATGGCCATCTTCAGGTTGTATATGAAATACTTATTAAGCAGTTACACAAAACATACATGGGCCGTTTTTATGGGGTAGGGAGTGGGTAAAGTGGTCATTATCAAGCGCCGAAACATGTAGTTGTACCTTATGTAGAAATTACTTTAATTCTACTAATAAATATAGTTGTGTTAGACGAGTACACACACTGTACATTAGTTACTTCTGTATATGTGTATAGTACATATATATATATATATATATATATGCGTTGCAACGAAACACAGAACGCACATCCGTAACAGGGCACTCATCGCAACACAACACAACACGGCATGCTGCCACAATACCCAGCTGGAATAGTGAAATTAATATGACTTTTAATAGTGTAACTTTGGCAAGGACGATATAGCTCCCTGATGATGATCTTAGGACTGAAACATGTCGGAGCGTTTTTAATGTTTTAATGTGTATATTTTATAAATTTATATATGTGCAGTTGTTGGTATAATAATTGAGTGACTTGACAACATGCACGGTGTAACAACAAAAATTCATAATTTGTATTCGTCAGTAATGTTATTACGAATTTAAAATGAGGAAGGACGGCGTTGTCGGGGACTGTGACCTGCTGGGAAGAATAAAGATGAAGTTAACGGTAAAGTTCGCCCTAACCTGCCACAAAGACATGAGGGGGAGGGGAACAGGTGTACCTTTACCTTCCCTTCACCCTCGGCGGTAGATGTGGATGGGTGGTCAAAGCACTCCGGAAGGGCGAGGAAAATCTCACCCCCACCGGGGTTCGAAACCCGGACCTTCCACTCCGTAGACAGTTGCTATACCGACTACGCTCTATCGGCATACACGGAAGAGGAAGATTGTTAATGTAAGGTACTGCAAATTTGAAGTTATTTTAAATATTAATCGGTTTTGAATCTGATTGAACGTGTTCATCATAGCTATGAAATATCAAATCGAAATTTGAAAATTTACGACGTGTGTAAAAAGTTCCGAAAATTATGACAAATTCGAAAACAATGAGTAATGTAAAGTAGCATTAGTAATAAGCCGAACATGCTAGGCGAAATAACTAAGAACCCACCGAAAAGGACGTATGTATAAGTTTCGAAACATTTATTTCAAAAATGGATGTCATTAAGTGTATAAAGGCTATTGGTCTTCACAACAAAGCCTGAACAGCACGATATGAAAAGTGAAGTTCGTACTTGAGAAGGGTGGTACAGAAAGTGCATCATACATTACGACAGTGCCACAAAACGACGCGATACGTTAACAGGATGGAAGATATGTATTTATTGACGATGCCATTACAGGCGCAAGCAAATTATCATACGTTCGTGCGGAGCCTGTAGAATTTTTACCCTGTGTATGTACCTACATAACACAGAACATTATACAAAACACTATTTTTGGCAGTGCATAGGGTAAAGTTATTCCTAGAAAAGTCCATGAAATTCCAGAGAGAAAGTTGAGTTACAGAATTGTTCTCTCTTTAGCGTCGGCTACATGTTGGTGTGTGGTCAACGCACTCCTCGGCCTCTTTGCCCGCGGAAAGAGAGCCGGTACCCATTGCGCAGGAGGATGGGTCTGGATTGGTAAGGAAATTCTGGTCACCCGATCCCTGGACCCTCCAGCCCGCTGCGAGTCGCTCTACGGACTGCGGTAACCCGGCCCGCGACAATGCAGAAGAATCTGTTGCAATACGCGATTTGTCCATCGCCTCTGTTCGAAAACAAGACGACGTTTTGGAATCTGTATTTGTTTCTGTTATCAGACGGAAGTTTCGGGAGGCACTTACCGAGTTGGTCCGACAGACGGAATTGTTCTTAACTACAGGACGGCCAATACGAATCTGCTGCTAGTACTCGTATATGTGCACCGATTATCAGGTTTTGCACTCGTGAGGTAAAAAAATACCATAAATTTACAGTTACACATGTGGAAATCCCGATGAAGACTTTCACTCGAAGTAAAAAAAAAAAGTATGCATCATGCGGAAGTGGTACACCGCGTGCAATCGCTCAGCAGTTCTACCACCACCGAAGAATGGTCCATTTACGCCACTTATAGGCCTATATGCTTGTAGCCGAGTCATCCGTCAGAACAGCATATGTTAGAACGTAATGACGCACAAGGTAAGGTATTTGTCATCTCGAGTAAATGTTTCTGATCATCGCATTTCCCCACATGTTACTGCCGTTGCGAAATGCGTACTTCACTCACGCAAACTGTACACGTCAGTCATTCTGAGTGACGTCAATTTACAACGAACCGTTTCCTGACGCAGAAGATAGTATGAGCGGAAACGAATTACACATTTCCCGACACTTGAAATGTGGCAGTGTGCCAGGACTACAGCTAATTAACGCAAGGTGTGAAGACACGCAAGTGAGTGTGACCAAGAGCTACAAGCTGCGTTACTGCTTAAAACAGAGAAAGTGTGATCATGCCGTAACAGAACGGACTGGTACAGGCTGCTGGCTGCTGTCTGTCTTCAGTCTGTCAAGACAACTGATGGATCAGAACCTCGGTTCAGGCTATTCCCCTTTCATCTCCCATTCATTGCATACAGGCTAATGAGCCAGCAGCATGATTTGCGGTCCTGCATGGAGTTTCCAACCCCCAGTGCTTTGCATGCTTTATTCACGTTCATGTCCATGAAGTTACGCGTAGGAACATGGATTGTTGTCTCCACTTGTCCGTCGAGCTGTTTCTTTGCCTTATCCTGCTCCGTGGGTTTGGTTAGTTGGTAGGTAGGTTGATTAGTTGGTTAGTTAGTCAGTCAGAGAATTACAAAGTTATAGTTTTGGTTATCTTTTCTCCTAGCTTGTAGAGAGCAGAGAGAATAGCAAAATATTCTGAATGGAATTATGACCAGTATTATGACCAGTATTCCCAAAATCTACTCGTCATTCCTGCGTGACCTTATTTTGATTCCTATCATTCACAAATATTTGAAATTTGTCCTTTTTTTAAAAGATTTCAGCAGCTGCCTTTGTATTAACATCCTTATGAGGAAACATGAAAATTTATTTGGATTGCTCAGCCTCATTCGTGGTATTAAATTTAAAATGAGCCCCTATAAAAAGCGGACATGTTTCGTCTTTATAAAAGCAATCTTTTTATAGTGGAGACGGAGCTCTTTCTCTGTGAGGTAAAACTGAATTTTTCGTATGACCAGGCGCGTTCGCAAAATTGCGAACAACGAATATTAACTTTGTCATGTCTGTCGGCCCGTCCGTCTGGCCGTCCACATGCAACATCTCGGCTACCACTGGACAGACTTTTCATTAAAATTTGATATTTGAGCGTTTTTTAAAATCTGTCGAGAAAATTCAAATTTCTTTAAAATCTGACAAGAATTACGAGTACTTTACACGAAGACCTGCCTACTGTACATTTATGATAACAACTCGCTCAATTCTTTGCAGAATGAAGATGTTTCAGACAAAATTTTCAGAGGAAATCAACACACGCATTTTATATTCAATAAAGTTTTTCTGAAAATCGTGTCTTTTATGGGACAATGTGAAAGAATATAGCAGAGCCTGTCAGGCCACAGATGACGATGTAACACGAAGCAGAAAAGATGAGATTTGCATGCCGGATAAATGAGGCAGGAATACAGGGATACAGTTTCGATTTTTCATGGCAGTAGTGGTTACGCGAACGCGCCTCAATGTTACGTGTATACGTACATTGCCTGTCTTGTTTAGAAAAATGTCAGTCTTAAAAGTTTTCAATTTAGTGGTTCTTTCTTATATAAATTAAACTAGTCCCTTAGCACAGTTTTGTCGGTTCATTACAAGTATAAACACCTTTTCATTCACAAAATCTGACGTCATCCAGCTTTCACTTAAACGACCAAAGTTCCAGATTTTTAAACTTAATATTCATTGTCGTGGAAACCTGAAATATAAAATATTATTTACACTAATGTAGAAAAACCAACAAATGTACACAGACAAAACATGCTTTGTTATATGTTAATATACACCTACATTTTTTTTGTGTTCACGGGACCGTGCATCGAAATTTTATATCAATAAATGTCCAGAGAGATGCAACTATACGCAGCTTATTTTATCTGTAAACTGCTCTACATGTTTCGGGTGGTTTCTCCACCCATCATCAGCAGCACAAATAACTATATCTACAGCGTCTGGTATTGGTCAACCGTTGTTGCTAGCGGTCGGTATCGTGGGGGGGGGGGGGGTTTTGCTGGGGGTTTTGGTTTTCTGATGATGGGGGGGGGAAAGCCCCGAAACACGTACAGCAGTTTACAGATAAAATAAACTGTGTATAGTTGCATCTTGTTGGACATTTATTGACATACACCTACATTTTGACGTTTTGCTGACCGTGCATCTCAGTATATTTATCTCAGTATTTAACCAACTTGCAATTTTGACCTCCTGATAATGAGCATGTGCTCGAAACATGTAGAGGCATGAAATAAAACTTATTGTGAAACAAATTTTGTGCATTATGTTTGTTAAATACTGAGATAAATACACCTACGTGTTTTGGTTTCTTTTATGCTTCATCTATTCGCCCTAACATCAAATGGTTTTACTTATGCAATGTAGGAAATTGCTATATTTTATCAGTATTCTTGTAAAGCACCCTGATGATGGTCGCAAAAGCGGCCGAAACATGTAGAAGAATATTGATTTAAGGTAAAGCATATTTTATCAGTGCGTATTTCTTTGTTCACTTCATAAGAGTAAATATCCCTTAATGCACAGATATGAAACATTTAAAATAAAATATTGTCCCCATCTGAACCAAGATTGTCGTTAAAAAGCGTCTATCCTCCACAACCCTAACTGCCCTGTACCCGCAAAACAATATCGTATACTATGAGAAGATCATGACTATAAATATCCTTCTTGCCTTAACAGATTGTTACGGGAGTGTAAGGCAGGGGTGGGTGGTTACTGAACTAAACAGCATCACAGATGGCCCACGGTTATTGCATATGCATTTATGACTTATTTTTCCCATCCCCCAAATTTAGCGAAGGATGAGACTTAGCTTGACCCATTGAACCGTAAACCTGATATCAAAACCCTAAGAGGGTTCATCCCTCTTAACATTTCCTATAACAGGGGTAAACAATAGCCCTGACGTTGACAACCCCCCCAAAAAACTGACTTACGTCAGAATACTATTACATATCGCCAAAATATCTCAAGACTACTTTCGTATAGATTTCTGCGACAGACGGGGTTTGCAAACCTTCTGGTACAGAAAGCTCGGAAACCCCGTGATCAGGGTGTAGGATGTTTTGGCTTCGGATTGGGTTCCACTAGCCGCAACACTGGAGGAGGAGGAGGAGGAGGAGGAGAAGAAGAAGAAGAAGAAGAAAAAGAAAAAGACGAAGAAGGAGAAGAAGAAGAAGAAGAAGAAGAAGGTAAACTGTCGTATTGTCAATTTGAAGTCTGATGTTGTCTGGTCTTTCTTTTCATTTCTCCACCCAAACAGGCGCGCGTCGTTTTGAGGGTACTACAGTCTGGTGTGTGAAATTCAAGTTTAAACTTGCGCCACTTCAGAATCCAGTGCATCAATGAATCTTACTTCGAACATCTAACTACCAACCAACTCCTTGGAGCAGAGTCATTCTTGAGAAGCTAATAAGTTCTCTGAAATTCAAGAAATTCCCAGCATTTTACGGAACCCGAAAGTTTGTTACCGTGTTTACAAGAGCCAGTAACTTCTGTCTGTGGTGAATTGGGTAAAACCAGCCTGCGGTTTTCCCTCTTATTTATTTACCATCTTGTGACACGTTGTGTTATACAGAAAGTGCCAGAGGAATTTGTGTAATTTTAAAACTTTACTTCTTTAAGGAGCTAAATGAAAATATTGATAGGTAAGAACTAATTTTAATTTTCGTGCAAATTCTTTGGCGATATGTGGACGGAGCAACCTGTTGGTCGACCGGCGGTCAAAGTAAGGAATTCGTTAATCTGGATCACGGAACCGGCACGTGCAAGAAGAAACTATATATATCTCATATTCTACTTAGAGCAGATAACTTGAAGTTAGTTAGTATTTCAAAACTTGACAGATTTATTTACAACAGCATGGTTTTGTTAAAAGATTTTGACCCTTCGCCCGCTTGTCCTTCTGATAAGACTAGCATGAAGATGAAACTAAGTATGCAGCATTGGTGGAATGATACTGGCAACGGAAAATCGAAGAACGCAAAGAGAAACGTGACCTAGTGTCACTTGGTCCACCAAAAATCCCACATGAATGTTCGAAGATTGAAATCGGTTTTCCTTGATATAAGCCTGAAGTCCGTCCAACTAGTAGCCGCAACACGGTAAAAATCTGTGTCTCCATTACAGAAGACAGTACATTTATGCTGTTTAGGCAAAGCATGCATTTTCTTGGCGAGAATCACGTGATACACATGGAGTGTAACATGTAAATGAAACACCAAGGATTTTTCAACGTTAAATTACGTGAAATATAGAGTAACCACTCTTCTTTAAAGATATGAAAACCGAATAGCGCTGCACCTATACGTACTACAATCGCAAACGTGCACACCACATTTCGTTTGGGCCAGCAGAGAGGGAATTTATTTTTCATTTCCACAAAGACAAACATTTATTGAATTACGCTGGTCAACAAAGATTTTGTCCCATGAGGAAAGAGTCTGTTTTTGATGTATTTTTGGAAGCTGAATTCAAATATGTTTCCAGAATTTCTCTATCACCCACACCTTTCGCTGGAATCTTTTGCGCCAGGACACTAAAGTGTGTCTTCACCGTGGGCGCATGAATAATTTAAGGATTTATTCTCCCAGGAAGATGGTGTCCTGTTTTGCAATGATGATTGTTCCGTTATGGTAGTTCTTGTCCATGAATATAACCCAAGTCAGTGGCGCTTGTTCATTGATTCGTCAAGAGTGAACGTGAAGGTGGTTCTGCTCCACAACGGAAGTAGATTCCTCTCCGCTCCTTTGGCTCATGCAGCCTACATGAAGGAAAGATATGAAAGCATGAAGCTACTGTTGGGAATAATTGAGTATGACGAATTTAAGTGGAATTTATGTGGTGATCGCAAGGTTGTGGCACTGTGACTCGGTATGCAACTCGGGTACACAAAATACTGCTGTTTCCTGTGCGAGCTGGACAGCCCGGACAAGAAGAATCACTATGTAAATAAAATGCGGCCTAAACGAACATCACTGACGCCAGGGGAGAAAAATGTCGTCAGTCCTCCTCTTATTCTTCCAGAGAAAATTTATCTGTCCCCTTTGCACATAAAGCTGGGCTTCTTGAAAAACTTTGTGAAAGGTATGGATAAAACCGGCCGTGGATTCCAGTATGTGAGAAATACGTTCCCAAAGGTGAGTGACGCAAAAATCAAGGAGGGTATATTTATTGGACCCCTCAGATCAGGGAACTGATGCAAGAAAAATAGTTCGATGAAGACATGAATGAGACTGAAAGAAATGCATGGTTATCATTTAAGAGGATTTGCAAGGACTTCTTAGGAAATCACAAAGCAGTGAACTATCAGGACGTTGTGCAGGACCTGTTGACTTCGTACAAAGCTGTGGGATGCAATATGAGTCTGCAAATCCACTTTTTGGAGTCACACTTGGATTTTTTCCCAGAAAATCTCAGTGAAATTAGTGAAGAACACGGTGAAAGATTTCGCCAAGACATTACGGCTATGGAAAAGCGGTACCAAGGTAAGTGGACCTCAAGTATGTTGGCAGACTATGGCTGGACACTGAAGAGGGATGTACCTGATGCCAAATAACGGCGAAAGTAATAAGCCTCTATATTTGAGAGGAAAGTTTGTGCCTGTTTCATGAGCACGTACAGCACTATTTTGCACACTTGAATTCCTCTGTATCTTTGAAACCCTGCCCGATAGAAACATTCTGTATACATAACTGAATTCAGCATGAAAAGTACTGCTACGTTCATCTATTGAAGTTCGTGGGGCAACAAAAAAGTTAAATGTTGTTGACCAGTGTTATCAGTCATAAAGGACATTAATTTTATTTAAAAACAAAATAAACAAGCTGAAATTTAACCAGTTGTTTTGATTAGCAACTAAACTCTTCTGAAAAATTACACACTTAACAAATGATACACAAAGTGCCACACAGTGAAACATTAGGTTGTTCTTGTGCACATCCTCAAACGCACGCCAATGATTTCAATATGAAAGTCTCTTAGAGAAGCATTTGTTCACCCCTGTTGTTCTGTGGTGGCAAAGAATGAACCAAACTTATCTACTACGTCACCATTTAGCTCTATATCCCATAGGGTATCCCCGTCTGCATGTCGTAACGGTGTAATGGTGCAGCCGTTTAATTCTGGAACATTCGTCAGTAGGGAACATTTCGGGCCAAGTCGGTTAAGAAACTGATTTCCTCCTTTGTGAGGGGAAAAACACTTTGGGGTTTCAATGGTTTTAAAATTGGATAAATCTCTCAAATTTTCATGCGTATCTCTTAATGAATCCCTAAATTCCTTCAAGATAAGTGCCAGGACGTTTATCCGTAACCCATCAGCATAATTCGGTGGTAGGGAAGCAACAGTACATTTAGCCTGTTCCAACTAGTTTTTCGATTTTAAAATGTAACCGGCTGAAAGATGAAATAATTTGCTTGTCGGATAACAGACGTGGGTATGTTGTACGCAACTGTGTGGTTATTTTTACGCATTTATTCCGAGAATCTTGACTTTATTTTATGCTGTTACTATGAGCAGCGTAAATTGTATACTATTGGGTCAATGCCAATGTACTACCATCTATTTATGTGCTGTACGTGTCTGCGTAAACAAGCACGTACATGTGTACATACATACGTACTTACATATATACATATACACATACTCACGTACGTACTTACAAACATACATGCATACTTCTATCTATCCGGTTTTTTTAACAGCTGTCGCCGTCTTCCGGAAACCAAACGCCATTCCTCTCTGTTTCTAAATTTCATGTTATCATGGCTGCTTGTACTCCTTCCATCCATGTTTCTCTTGGACGTCCTCTTTTCCTTCTCTCCCGTGGTATCCAATCCATAATTAATTTTGATATTCTCTCCTCTGGCATCCTTTTGACGTGGCCATACCATTGTAGTCTTTTCTTCTCTATGATGTCTATGATGACATACATGCATACTTACGAACATAAATACATTGATACATACATACACGTACGTACATACACACACACGCGCGTACATAAATTTGCGGTTTTGCTTAGTTCAAAACCAAATACATGCGGAGGAGAAGAATATAATCCTACGCATTCTTAATCTAGAAACTAGATCGAGGTGAGTAGTGAGCTTCAGGCTCCGATAGCTTTACCCCCAGAAAAGAACCTTCGGTACCCGTTTTATAGAAGGTGGGTGGGTCCTGAGTCGATCTGGACGTTGTGGAGAACTGGAAGTCTGCTGCCCTTGCCCACAAATATGTTTTTGTAAGAAATATTTGGAAGTTCTGGCCCTTAATAACAACTGCCTTTTCCGAAGGACTACAGTATACACTCCGGCAGTTAGCATGTACTCCGTGCACGAATTAATCATATGGCTGATAATTACAAATTTATGGAGAGTTTTCAATGACAGTAGAGGAAGGAAAAATGTAGATATTCTCACTAAAATCTCTTAGAGAGTGAAGGCAGAATTTGCCAGATCGGGGTGTAATATTGGTTGTCATCAGTGGGAAAATAATATCACCACATATGTCAAACATCTGGATTTCTGTACATCATGGTAGGCGTTTTATTGACTGCTTCACTCTGAGTCTGCAGTTGTGGTCTTCAGAGGATCAACAGGTGTCCGCCCCCAAACTCCAGCTGTACGGGGAGTTTGACAAGCGACACGAAGTAACTTCGTGACCAGAGTTTATAAATAACAGTTAGTTGCTTGTCATGTCAGGTGAGTTTCACGACAAACTTGGAGGAAATAATACACCATTGTATGAGATCAGCAGGTTCTGCAAGGTTATTTGCATGTATGCCTGCTTCACTTGCAAAATCGCGTTACGCCGACGCCATAGACGCCCATATTTATCTGAAATTCCGTAGTTACTCTATGTACAAAAAGTGTAACATTCAAAAATTGTGCGTTCTGCTGACAAAGTGCAATTAGTCATGTTTTGTATGGTTCTCAGAACAAAGAATAATAACTTAATTCTTCTATACGGAGTTAACTTGTTGGTAGATGTCCGTTCTATACGAGGTAGAAAATAACGCCTTTTATGAAGGCGATGTCTGTCCGTCTATCTCTCTGTCCCACTGTCCGTCTCTCCGTCCATCTCTCCATCTGTCTCTCCCTCTGTCCGCTCTTTTATTTGTGTCCTAGTATCAGTGATTAAACTGTTGGTCTCATTTTCTTGAAATTTGGTATAGGAGTTCTGTGTTTACTTGGGGCTTCAACGAGTTTCTCCGTGTACGTACTCTGTTTCTTACCAAATTTATGTAACATCCAATGCAGAAGGTCTTTATGAAATGCCGGTGAGGAGCTGTGAGTTTTGTGCAAGTTCGTGGTGTTGAAATCTTACTTTATTGAAAGGCGTTAATGAAACTTTGTCCTGTTTTCTGTACTTTTCGCCCTATTTGGTAGAATTCTGTTTAGAAGGTCTCCATACACGTATGTTGAATAATTACGAACTCAGTACAGTACAGAGCATACTATGGGCACGCGGTGACGCTTTTGGTTGAGGCACTTCGCTACAAGCCGGAAGGTCGCGGGTTCGATTCCTGATGGTGTAATTGGAATTTTTCATTGCCAAATTCCTTCCGGTCGCACTACGGCCCATGTGGTTGACTCATCCTGTAACAGAAATGAGTATCAGGAATATTTCCTGGGGGCTAAAGGCAGCCGGCGCGTAAAGCTTACAGTCCTACCACCTTCATGTGCCGACTGTCTTGAAATCTGGGAACCTCAACCTCCTGGAACCCTCAGGGCCTGTCCAGGCCTGTAATGGGATTGCTTTACCTTTTGCAGAGCATACTTGAATCACGGGTTTGAAGAAAGTTTTTATCCGATTTTGACGAAATTTGGCATGAACGATGCCCATAACAATTCCTCTTGAACACAAGGGGTTTAAAAAGCAAGACAAATGAGGATATCCTATTCAAGCGAACACTAAACTAAGACACGATAATTATATTAGTACGGATATTACGCCTTGTGTGTACCATCCTGACGGATGCAGACCGCATATACTCCTCCGCTACATATATTTCACCTTGAAGAATAAAAGACCAACTTGATGTCACTTGCTATTTTATTTCACTTCTTATGTGCTCAACATGTTTCGGACATTAATATATCCATCATCAGGAGCTTGCGACTATTCTGTTGAATTACC
>Ga0123354_10006680_pt1 | contig 17195 bp, 5 predicted proteins | sample TergutLab28metaG_2_FD_97872 | JGI IMG/M metagenome (GOLD analysis project Ga0123354, IMG submission 97872) | Labiotermes labralis P4 segment gut microbial communities from Petit-Saut dam, French Guiana - Lab288 P4 | ecosystem: Host-associated > Arthropoda: Insects > Digestive system > Gut ...
AAAAAACCAACCCAAGCGCAGCAACGAGCCGCCAAGATCACAAGGGGGAAGGGGGGGGGGGGGGGGGGGGGGGAACAAATGAGAAAATGACAAGAGTAAGGAGAAGGGATATATAGGGGCAAGGTATCTTAGTTTAACTACAAAGAATTTTAAATACTGGATTATGCATATCCAACAACACATTACTGATATGAATCCCAGAAGTGCCACCTCTCTAAACATGATCTCTCTAATTCACTCATACATCTGTCATTTTTAGACAGCTTTAGAATGCATGTGGTATCTTCTAAGTTGCCATAAGCATCTCCAGTTTCTAAAATATGCTGCGTATATTTGGACTTAACATGTGTCAGACTATGGTTTCTATGTGTTCTTTGTACTGGGTGTTAAATCCTTTACCATTGTGACATTTCTTATCTCTCTTTAGTGTTTTAATTGGTGATGTCAGTTACTAAGAATATATAGCACTGCCTGTATACAGAGGAATATCAGTACAAAGCAGTGGTGAGAATACAACAGCAACAGCAGTAAACTGTCCTACTGCCAGAAAAGTAAACACCTCAACTACACCATGGGAAAAGCCTGAATTCTTGCACTGTATTAGTTGATTATGCCCCCTCCCCCCCAAGGTGGTTACCCAAATGAGGGAGAGGCACTAGATGTCGGACCAGGGGCTCGCACTTTAATGGGCCATCGGTCCTTAGGGCCGCCGAACCCGGTATTATTGACTCTCGTGGGGAGTAATTAGTACAAATGTGAAATAAATAAATCCAGATTACATTATGCAATAAAACTAAAAAAATGTATATTGATGAACTCAACATTAAACAAAAAAATGAGAATAACAACAGTAGCATTCAGAATAGTACAATGTCAACACTATGTTTGGAACTCACAGACGATCAGTAAACAATACAATCAGCATAACCATCGGCTGAAGGTAAACTTACAATGTGTACGTTATACATTAGAAAGAAGCAATACCTCAAAAAAATACATAATTTTGACTCAACAAAAAAGAAGAAACTAACCCAACTTACAGAAGGTGAGTCTGCATCAGCTCCCCAACACAGGCACTAGACAGACATCGGGAAATGCCCCCCCCCCCTACAAAAAAAAATAATAACAATAATAATTGCCAAACCAAATTTTACCTTATTGACATCCCCGGATGCCTGCGTAGTCCTCACGAAGAAAACTCAGGGTGCAGTCTCCCTCTCTTTCAGGATGCCTGGCCAGGCCAGAAAGAAAACGCAGATAACTTAACAAAATCACCAACATGAATGCCAGACCCCTATCCCGCAACCAACGGAGAAAACTCGGGTGGTAACACCCTCACCCTTCACTTTCCCACGATAGCCAAATCGGCAGACGATAGCCAAATAAGGAGCAGGAGAAAGGAGAAAAACCAGTACCGGTCCAACCTCCAGGAAACAACCTTGAGCCGGCCAGAGACAGACGGCTCAATTTCATGATTCCATGTGCATGTATGTCTTGCCATATTGTATCAGTTCAAAGAAAGTGAATAATGCTTTTAGTGTGCCTTAGGAATATTACTGTACAAATTTACTATTACTACCTCATTGGTTTAAAGCCTATTGTCTTAAATGATATTCATACTTTGCAACTTTGTAATTTGTGTTGACTGTACTGAGCTGTTAATGTTCAAGCCAACTGTAACTGTACACTCTGGAATAGAGGTTTTGTAATTTATATGCTGGAAAACTACAACTGACAACTGGTCTGACAGGAATTTCATGTATTTCAATTTTTGGTCTAAAATTTGGTACACCATGGTTTAAAGTAACATGCTTCCAATTACAATTCTTATCAATAATGTACAGAATTAGTTTACACATTAACACTTATTTCCTTTTGAAACTAATCAGTCATTCTTGCATCTCTGGGAATTTGTGATGTTTGGTTCCATATAATAAATCAATGTACTCTTGCTACATACCCTGACAGCTTTATAATGACTAGAGTATTCCCTTTATCTGCCGCTGAAACAATAATGCCACCATCATGTACTCTCACATTTATTCCATTAATTATGTATGTCATTACTTATTACAGGGTTCCTCTTGCAGCTTTTATTGAATTTTACCAATCTGTAAGTGTTTAGCAACCTGGTATCTTTGCAAGTCTTTAACTCTCATACACTTTGTCAACAGCCATTTCTGTTATTCATACAAGGTTTTCTATCCATTCTATAGGTTTCCCACGTACGGTGCAATTCACGCCCCTTCTCAAGCAATACAATTTCATCTGCAGTGAATTCTATGCTATATTTGTCATCTGCTCTCTTACATAGTTCCACATTTTCATTTTTTAAATTCCTCATCTATACACTTAACAGGTATTTAATTCATGTTATCTTGCTTACTATACATGTCATTCTCTACCTTTAGGCTACTATTTTTATTAAAATGCAACCAAACCATACCCCATCCTTTAGGGGAAAGGATGCACAAAGCCTGGTCTGTGTGTCTATTTTCATAGATAAATCTGATTTTGGTCCTAAGTGTTTGGCTCCTCTGTCTGTTCTGTGGAAGATGAATTATGAGGGACATTACCTCTTGCATATTTAAAACTGGATTCTTCCATAAACAAGTTTTCTTAATATATATTAGCATTACAGATTAGAACTTGGTGCTAGATATTGAAATATTTGTTCAAGTAAACAGTATGACTACATTACTGATCTCATATTTAACACATCCTGTTATTAGTTAAAAATCAAGTTTATTGACCTCCTTCACCCAACTACGTTTACCAAGAAGCAAGTATTACTGGCTAAGCAATACGTTTGGGTACACACAGAACCATCTTCAGGCCCACATACTCACTTTGTAAGCATAAAATTAATGTGTCATATACCATATGTAAATAAAGTTAATATTTTCCATATACAATATTATACTGTTTGATGTCAGTGGCATCTCATGTGCTGAAATCACATTTACATATTACAAAGCATACCAAGATGCACTATTCGCAAATTCAAAACATAAAATGATAAACATCTTGTTTCTTGTGTTATTTGATAATGCTGTTAATTGCTAAGATGACACAGTGTCAATGACAGATCAAAACGAGACAAACAATGCATGTGTAATGTAACACTGTAGCATATAATGTTCATACCTCTGCAGCTACCATACAGGCCTGACACCATTTCACTCGCACACTGTGCTCTTACAGCGATTTTATATCACTGGCCCAAAAAAAAACCTGTACTTAGGTCTTCACATAAAGATTCCAGTGCTTTTTTCCAACTGTAACCAAATTTCCAGTTTATGAGCAGATTTTAATGAAAGTCTCCACTACCAAATGTCACATAAATCCATCCAGTGGGAGCAGAGTTCATACATGCAGACAGACAGACATGGAAAAGGTACCAGGCTCTTTTCACAAGTATGCAAACATGCCTAAAACTCTGTATGGAGCACTAGTGGAATAACACTGGATGGGGAAAAACTGAAGTACCCTGAAAAACCTGTGCCACTTTCTCTACCTCTAATCCAACATGGACTTACCTGGGTTTCAACCATGATCTCTGTGTATGTTAAACCATCAAATGATGAAGCAAATTTCATATACCAGACCCACAAATATCGGTCCTTAACAGCCTCCTGGCCTGCAGCCCAAAAAACATATTTTACATGTTTAGGCAACAGGGATATTTAACTGTATTTTTAAAACAAGCTGCACAATCACTGTTCTTTTCCCCACAAAATGATGTGCATTTCACAATTTTTTCCTTTTGGTTCATATAGTATTCATACTTTATATAAAGTGTGCGATAAAATTTAGAAGTCCACACCCCAGCTGATAAAGTCCAGCATAACCCTACAAAATTTAGTCGTCTGGTCAACCTAGACTTTGAAATTTGTGCAGCCTTGTGCTAAGATGTCATAATGATTTTAATACGAGCAATAATACTTGAAACTTAGTATACACTACGGTTATAGTTACTGATACGGCTATGAGTCTGAAAGCTGAACTCACATCATACATGATACAATTGGTTAATGTTACAGAAAAGGCATATGTGAACCTAAAGGTTGTAACATGTGCAACAAAACATTTCACCCAGTCAGTAATTCTTGCAAACTGGTAAATGAAGGAATGTGACAAAACAATTATTCTTGATTTTTTACTAAATATACAAGATGCACAACTGTAAGACTGAGGCAGATACTATTTTAAAATTATTTCAATTCTGGATATACAAATCAAAATTCAATGTCAATGAAACACAGAGGTAGGATGGGACATATTATAATCAGTTCCATCACTTCAGAAAACTTCAGAAGTTGATGCTGTCATGTTGGTATTTCTCACCACACAAAACATGTTAACGTATTTACGAACTTCAACAGAATCATGCAAAAGTGCAGAATAAAATATTATGACACACTACTCTATTTGTTGATTTTCATCTACCACCACAGGGGTCCACAAATTTTCCAAAAAATATAGGAGCCACCTCCAAATTCTAGGCACCAGACAGGTGATATGAAGCAAGTCCCACATCAAGAACTCACAATTGTGGAATGACCTATGAACCTCACTGCTTTATGGCGCTATTTGCTCAGAGCATGTGTACTGATATGCAATTTTAGTGCAGGAGGTAACAAAATTGCAAGAACTATTTTGGCCATATTAGATGCCAGCTTACAAAATTTATTTACCTGTGTGATCAGGTTCCTTGGATTTGTGCACCCCTGTCTTAGTAAATGGTCACACTATCATGTCTAAATGTTCAACGACATGAAAGTTCATTACTGCCTACATCAGCACACACACACATAGCCTCTTCCAAACTGAGTTCTCCACAGTGCTTCCTCTTCCAATATTCAGTATTATAGTTCATTAATTTATCTGTTCAGCGCATATATGTTGGGAACTTGACTTCAGCTTGACAATGGGACAAACTGTACATTACACCGGACGAAAGCAACGTAGAAAGTAGATCACATATTATGATTACTTTTCCACATTCTCTAACAAACATTATTTTTCCTACAGAAACTGAGTGAAGAACTGTAAACAGTTCAGTACTAGACCAAAAATAAACTATTATATAGACTAATGGGTTTACATAACCTATAACCTGCATAAATGAAACTCACTTTTATCATTATCATCACATTCCCCTCCTTTATTGACAGACTAATCTAATCTACATGTTCTGCGGTTTACGTTCGCGTACACTTAGTAAGCACTACGATGATGAAGGCACTATTTACAACACCTCTGTAAACGCTGATTATCCTAAGCCTGAGGTCAGATATTTATACGAAACAAATGTTTATTACATCGTGTAATTACACACGTGGCTTCGACGACTGCACCCACCACCATGACATTTTGTGCTAGTTTTTAAAATTATTGGACGCTTGCAAATATCGAAGTAAATAATCAACTAACTTAAAATATAGTTACCCTTTCAGTTTCATTAGTGGATAATTTTCCGCATTTAATTTCTAAGAAATTTACAATTTTCTCGATGCACTCAACGCCACACACCACCATCTTGCAGCGAACGAAAACGTACGGATGATGAAGTCATGTGATCAGTGCGGTATTGTATGTTACTGCAAAGAAACAAGGCTGAACAAACGCGGTTATGAAACACTACAATAATGTTATTTATGTACATGTCCGGAACACATTCACACTTCTACTATGTTCCTTCAAAGTGGAACACCAGATGTTCTTTCCTAATTTGCTACTATGTCGACCTGCTCTTTCAGTGGAACCGAAAACGAAGGCATATTCCACTACAAAATTTACCATGCGCACGCTATAAGGTTGTATTGGGGAGTGTGGTTCCACCCATTAACCTAGGCAGCAGAAGGCGGTAAACGTTCAACATTATGCCTAGTAGCTTAATGTTCAGGGAAATACCCTCTTATACCTATTGAATTGGGCTGGGTGAGTCCCAGAACGGGTCCGGACGCTTAGGACAAAAAAATACTGCCCATCGTGAGACTGGAACAATTACTCGATTGTCCGGCCCTTAGCCTAGTAAGTGACAAGATATTTAGGCAGATAAAACTTTTTTACTTCTGTCTGAAATGTTTTTCATGTTTATGCATATTGCATAGCAAATACAATAAATTATGAAATGTATGCATAGTGAAAGTATTTTAGCATGGTTGCTTCCCTGCAAACGACTGTGGCCGCACTCTTTACGGTCTCCTCCTCCTCCTTCTCGTTACCCAGTAACAGTGCTGCAATCTATGCGCATGGCCACACAAGCTCCAATGAAACGTATCTGAAATAAGGGAAGTTGTCCTTGTGCATACAATTATGGCATGTTGAACAATTTCACATCACGGCCGTTTTCCTTGCAGGGAAAGAGCCCTAGTACCCGTTGAACTGAAGATTGTGTGGTCGGTTGTGCCACAGGGCAAATTTCAACACACTGGTAAACATAAAAATGTCTTTCCCATCCCAGAAATCAAACTGTCTTCTAGGTTTTCCTGCCCACAGCAGCGTCACTATGCTGACTGTCCTATTCTGGCTTCCTAGTCATTCTTGTATTTCCATTCTTGGTGCATGGTTCTTACATTATACAGTGATACCTCGGCTAACGAAGATAATTCGTTCCGGAATCACATTCGTTAGCCGAAACACACATACAGACGGAAAAGATAAGCTCCTGGAATGGCCCAATCGTTCACGTTTGCTGCTTTATGTTAGTTCGCGCATCCACTAAAACATTCCTTAGCCAAGTCCGAAAAACAGCAAAAAAAATCTTCGTTAGCCGAAAAATTCATTAGCAGGGTCACTCGTTAGCTGAGGTATCACTGTACAAAGTTCCATTTTATTCCCCTAACTTGTGCATACATCTTACACATGAAAAACTGTGCATCTGCACAGTAATTCATGCAGACCTGCTGGTAAACTCATCTGTACAATTTTCTCATTTAAATAAAGACTTGCCATTAAATTTGTCCCACCTAAATTACATGTTTTACATAACTGCACTGCCAGTAACTGAGTAGAACTGATGGTAGATGAAATAGATTTGAGTACAAAATGCTGGTGTCATATTCTGACAGAAAAATTAATCAGAGCAAGACTTGTCCCAGTGGCTCTCAGTCCATCAAAATCCTACATGGACTACCGTGGTGTCAAATGTGAACCTCTGCATGAACCATTGCCCAGCCCAATCTAAATTACAACTGTCATTACACAACAATTTGAAACATTCTCCAACCAAATGTCATTAAACTTACTCAACATTTCTTCAGTCATTGTTTGTATATGTACAGATGGACAGACAGACATGGATTTAGTGTTGCTAACAGGTGCTCCTATGGCATATGAATGCACCCAGCAACTGAAGAAAAATATCAGTCTAACTGCCCAGACACATTCAAATTTGTAGAATAACACTGGGCTTCAGCAACCTCCAAAGGAACTTCTCACCAAAATACAGCAAAGAAAAACGAAAGATGTGGTAGATAGGCAGATATTGCATGCCTATAAAGCTCATCATATTTTATTAATGAGAAACTAACATGACAAATATTCACTAGGAGGAAAAACTGTATCTTTGATCTTTGATTAAATGCAGGTTATGCATAGATTAAACCAGTATTAGTTGAAGGTAAAGGTAAAGTGATCCTGTTACAGGCCCGGTGTGGCCCAGAGGGTGTGTAGAGGTATAGCTCTACTCTTCCATGACCGCGGCACTAGAAGGGGGTAAGTGGTCAGCAGCACACCCCCAGGAAAGACCTGGTACACATTTTACAGGAGGCTAGGTGGGCCCCATGGCCAGTCTGGAGGGGTGGAAAACCTCATTCCCACTGGGACTCAATTCCAGACCGTCCAGCCCATAGTCAGTCGCTATACTGACTGAGCTACACAGCCCACAAACCAGTATTAGTTACAACTTAAAACTGAAAAAGTTCTTACTCTGAACATTGCTTCATGCTTTCGGATGATAATAATTTTGGATTTCAGCTCCAGTTTATGAATTCGAAAAATGTAAATACAGTTCATTATAAAGGAGGGACAGGTAAAATTCAAAATAACTAACCCCATTTTTTGGCTTGTAACGAAAACATCAAAGATGATGATGATGACAACACCAGCAGCAACAATGAAAAAAACATCATGGAGGATAAGGAGGAGAAGCAACACCTTCTTCCCCATCCTTGGAATTATGAACCTTCCAGTCATCCTAATTGTGGTGGATTTTGTGTTTATTTTACATGGCATGTATGACTGTTTACAGTTAAAAATATTATGTGATTCCAGTAAAAAATGCTACAAATTATGTTAAAGTATATGTTTGAGACAAGTCCTTTGTATTTGTTTGAATTAGTTGTCATTTTTTCAAGGCATGTCCTCTATATATATACGTATTTAGAATAAATATAAATATAGTTATACATACAGAAAGCATATGAAATGAAAGTGAAAAATAAATCAGCACTGAGGAACTGAGGAGACACAGTGCTGAGTACAGTGATCAAGTGAGAGAAGGTATAGCATGTATAAATAGCTGTGAGATTTTAGGTTCTCACAATGGTAACTATTAAGATAACAGTCTCCTTGGATGATGCAGGAAGTCTTCTCCACACACTCCAAGACCTGGTGTTTAGCCTACTTAATACAACCATCACATATGCTTTTCCAGAGCACAGAAAACTGTCCCTTTCAGGGCCTTTTCACTTCCCCTTTTCCCACTCCCTCTATATTATTTACCTTTACTGTGCCTTAATAAATTATAATCAATTTTCATATTTTTATTGTGACATTGTCCTATCATTAATTTCTCCTCTGTTGTTCTGTTACAGGCTACTGTGTCACTGGGTGATTGGTGTCTGGTATCTCAAGATAGTGATGTGTTCTTTTCATCAAGGGTTGTAAAGTCCACAAGGAACGACATGGACATTGTGTCCCTCAAAGATAAGACCACTATGCTGTCTCAAAACATCTGGCACCCATCACTCAGTGAGAGACTTCCACATCCCAGAAGAACAGAAGACTCAGATGCACCAATGTAAGTGTGTTAAATCACATCATTCCTTTTGTTCACTTTTCTACAAATGACCCTTTCAGATCCATACTTTTCTTATAAGTTTTCCTTACTTCTCTTTTCCTCTGCTAGTCTTCTGTCTCCCCATCTCTCAATCTTCTTGCTTGTCTGCCTTCTCATCCCCAGTATGCAATTATTTCATTTCATTTTTAATTTTATTTGCCCATTTCACTGAATTTCTCCCTTCACTTTCCCTTCTCTGCTTTCCTGATCGCTACCTTCAGATATAGCCCCCTTACAGTCTGTTTTTCATATGCACCCTTATTTCTACCCCATCTCCATGGCTCAGCCACAGCCCTGTCCTGGTCCACCCTCTCCCAATATATGCACTATTTTCCACATGCAGCTTAATCACCTACCTGGAAGATGAGGGCAACAGGATTCTTTGGAACATATTTTGAAACCCTAATGAACTTCCTCAGGCTACACAGTCACATACCAGAAGATGACAATCCTCATAACAATGGTTGATTATTCACGTGGTATGTTGTTCCATGCCTGCTTTAAAACATACTGTGTGGAAACCATTGATTTCTGCAGTGTTGTATCACAAATACAGTGTTTAATTCTTTAAAATGTAAAAAAAAAGCATCACATCATTAAGATGTGTGGTACAGTGAACATTTAGTTCCATACACCCTTAAATCTGTGCACCAAATGGATGTAGCCAGCTTTCAGTGCTGGCCACTTTACTCCCACAAAAAGGGTGCCTGGTACCCACTGGTAATGAGAGTGGTTGTCCTACAGAGGTAGTCTGAATGCTACGCAGCCAACAGAATTTCTGCTCCAACTATTAGTCAAACATCATTTCCTTTGGTTAGCCAGTCTGTTTGTCAATATACTGAATGAGCTATTTCAGCTTTTTGAAAAACATACACAAAGTTCTTTTAACAGAAAGTAAAAACTGCACAACACAGAACCATCATTAATATATGAGTGACCCTAATTTACACCCACAAAATTAAACCATATTACACAAGAAACCTGTACATTCTGTGATTAGCCGCTGTCTGTTTGAACATCCACTTAGCACAAATACACCTATTCAAGGGCATGCCATTGCACTATATAAAAGCTGACAAACATGGTTCAGCTTGTGTAATATTCCTCAAGTGAGTGCTAGAAGAAATAATATCCATTGCTTCACTTCAACACTGCAATGATCCACGTAAGTCAGTTTATTGAAAGGCAATGATAAATAGTTCATAGTCTGTCATAAATAAGATTTAAGATAATGGATCATAAGGCACTGTGAATGACACAGAGAACCTTTGGCACTGGCGGTACATCCTGAGTAGAGCTCACCGAAATTCTTGGTTAATTTTAAATTGGTGTTACATAAAACACACAATCATACAAGAATTCTCTGCCATGAAACTATGAGACAAGGTCAAGAAGTATAATGCAAATATAATGCAATTCTTCTTGCTTCACTCTCAAGTAAACAAATTGGTCATATAATTACAATAAGGCCACAAAACCATAATTTACATAACTTTCAACCTTATTCAAGTTTAAATATATGCTGCCCATATGGTTCACTTTTATTACAGCATAGTTTCCCAGAAACAGTGTGCAACATTTGTGATTATAGTGTTTAACATTTTTCAGACAGGTGAATATTTACAAATGTGCTTGAATATATGTTTATTTCACTTAAAGTGACTGTCAATTTTGTCTGTTTTGATCAGAATTAACAATGATCATAAACCTTAGTGCAGACTACACTGCAATTTAATTTCTTAAGATGCTGATAGTCACTCAGCTAGTCAAAAAATATCAAGGCTTTTATGTAACGTGAAGTTCATTGTTGTGTATACAGATGCCTGCTATAATACCATATTTTGACACAGTGAAACCAGTCAGCATTTTTAAATGACTTTTCTAAATAGTCATTTATCATTAACTTCCCACCTACACCTAGGTCGCCCAGGCTGTCTCTTCCTTGTGTGTTGTATTACAGAAATTTTGTATGCATTTCATTCCAACATGCATACTAAATGTCTGTCCCACTTCATCCTCCTTAATTTGATCACATGAATAGTATTTGGTAGAGTATAATTAGGATTGCACTCATTATACATTTATTACCTATCTCTCAGTCATTCCATCTCTCTTTTATATCCAAGTACTTTCTTGAGCATCTTGTCCTCAAATGCTGTCAATGTGTTCTTCCCGTAGGGTAAGAGATTAAAGTTTACAACCATATAAAAGTTGCATATATATAGTAATCTACATGTTCTGGTGCAGGAAATTTGATATGGTTCTGAACTGAATTGTAGCAAGCATTTCTCTTTTTTAATTTTCTATTAATTTGTTCATATATGTAATGGTGATTTATTACTCTACCATTTTTTAATGATTTACTGGTTTCTGTATTTTAAAGATCCAGCACAAAATGACACATTCAGCCAGCAGACAACTACATCCTGTCTATAAATGGATAGGATGTAAACAATGTATTATTTATAAATGTGAATATTAGGTTGTTTAAACTTAGTATTATATGATTTATGTCTAATTTAAGACAGGCTCATTTACACAAAGTTCATGAAAGTTCATTCAATAAATAATTGAACTGCTATAGATTAAATGGTCAGGGTAGGGAGAGGAATATTTTTCATCATTATTTGTTTCTTGGTTTATTTAATGATGTTTTAGCATTACTCAGGTTAGTGAAAAAAGACAAATGACTGGATTATTACAATTAGGAATGTGGAAAAGATACGAGAGGAAATAGCTGGATCCAATTTCATATGCATGAAATGGACTACAAAAACCAATAATGAACCTCAGTCAGGTAACCAGTTTCCAGATGAAATTTAAACCAAGCACTTCTTGAATATGAACGAAAATTACTGCTGATGTTCAATAACTCCATTTTCTTTATGTGCAAGAATGAATCTGAGAAATTAAGTTAATACTATATGACGTGAATTCCATTTGGAAATGTTGAGTGCTTCCTCAACAAATCTACATTGGATAAACCTGTAGTTATGGTTATCCAAGTATTATATTGCTGTTAATAGACAGTGTCAAATTTGTCATGTTCCTGAGCATATCAGCTGCATGGAATGTACTGAAAGGTGCAAGATTTCTATGTGATAAACCTGCTGTGCTCAGGGACATTACAAAAGGGACACTATATAAGATGGCCAGATGTTGATTCATGTGTACATACACATATGTAGAAGGGGTAAACAGAAAGTAGTGCCTCCTATTTTTTGTTTCATGCTGTTTACAAGTTCCACATGTGAAAATTTGACAGAATTTCAAAACAACACTCCTGAAGGCAAAGTTGTTTTTCAATGTGTCTCCTTCTGGTTTAACAGTCTTCTTCCACCTTTGAACAAGAGCACATATTCCTGCCTAGTAACAGTTGGTCTCCCTCCTCTGAAGCTACTGCCACAAGACATCTTGCAATGCCTCATCACTGGCATATTGGTGTCTTCATAGGCTTTCTTTCAAAGGACTAAACAGGTGATACTCTGATGGTGCAAGGTCAGGACTTTTGGGTGGATGTAGCAACCATCCATCCAAAATTTGTGATGACCTCTGGCACACACATTTGTGTGCAGCCTAGCATTGTCATGAAACAGCAACACATCAGGCATTTTCTTTTGGGATACAATAGACAAAGGCAAGCATTCTGACTTCTCAGAGTTTCAATACAGCAGTCAGAGTTCACAGTTGTCCCCCTTGGCAAGAAGTGCACAAGAATAACACCTTTCTCATCCTAAAAGCTGAAACCACAATTTTTTCAGCTGACAGTGTACTGAATTTATACATCTTTGAGATGCAAGTCCATTGATTGCCATTTGGATTCGGGTTCTAAATGGTGGATATCCACATGAAAATCTATGACAGCAAGCCCTTCCAGTGTTGTAATTGTTCAAAAGATCAGCAGCCTTGGTTTCCTTCTCTCTTTATGTATATCTATCAGCAATTGTGGCATCCATCTAACACAGACCTGGTAATGGCTAACCTCTTAAATAATTTTCATTGCACTGCCTTTACCAATGGATATGAGGGAGCATAAATCGTTGTTATTATGTGACAGTCCCCACAAGTCGTTTAATTAGCTGGCAGATGATATGAGGCACGACTGCAATGCACACACAACCACTCTGTGGTTTCTCATACATTGCTGCTTTGCCTCTTTTGGCTTTTTGAATCCATCTTACCCATCATCAAATAGTACTATTATCCACAGTAGCTTCATCATACACTAGCAAACATGCATGAATGCAAGTTGTATTCCCATTTTCGGCAACCAAAAACTCTATTGCTGTTCATTGTTTCAAAAAATCTTTGCAAAATTAGAATCAACTGTAGTGCTGCCATCTGTCTGGCAAAACAGCTGCAACTAATAAAATAGGCTCGAGAATGTTCAAGGGCTTCAGTGACATAGTGGTTATTCCAAAAAGGCATACAAGGAGACAAAAAAATAGCAGGCATTAACTTTTGACTTCATTTCGTATTTTTACGTGATGTTGACAGTTTCAATAGCAAGGTACATATTTCTCAATAATTTTTGTATGCTGTTAGTAGCAGTAACTAGAAAAATACTAGAACTGGCATTATTTTACATGATTTGTAGGTGCTGTGTACTTTACTGGTGCTGGTGAGTGCAAGTAACAGTCAGACTGTAACTGATGAGTCTGCTACCAACAATGCAATGCAACAGGCATCAACTGGCAACCTACCGCTACAGTCTTCAGTGACCAATAATCCATTAATACAATCTTCAACAAACCATAATCCTGAGCAACACAAAACAGTTACTGAAAAGCTATTACCAAAATATTCAGTAGTCTATAATCCATCTCTACAACACTCCACAACAGATAACCCATCAGTGCAGTCCTCATATGAGACACTAACCACCACAGAAACAGAAAATACATCTACAAAGTATGATGACCTTCAAACATCAAGTCTAGTATGGGGCTATATGATGCCACGGTGGGGTTGGGCCGGTAGACCTTGGTGGCCTGGTGGATTTGGATGGTGGTCTGGTAACCCAGGATGGTGGTATGGTGGACCTGGAGGGTGGTATGGCAGACCTGGATGGTGGTATGGCAGACCAAGATATTTCTATTGATCAAAAAAAGATCTACGTTACCCTCAGTTCTCCAAATGATAAAGTTCTTCTGCCTCATCTTCCTCTGTCATCCACTGTTTATATATGAAGTCTACTAATGTGTCAGAATTATCTATACATACAATTCACAACAGTCATTTCATATTTATCCTTTATACCACATACTTGGAAGGAACTATGATATTATTACAAATATTTTTATGTATTATGTCTAAAATCAAATAAATATGTGTAGTTTAATATTCATTTAAAATGTCTGGCACTGTAACAACTATTTTGGAATATTTAACAAATTTACTATGTTGAAAGTTTTGAATTTGATAAAATTATTAATGTAATATTTAGGATAGTCCTGTAACTTTCTTAATTTAGAAATAATAATGATAAAATATTTGTTTCCTTGTACTGAATCACGTGACCCTTCATAAACAAATAACAGATACATTGAATTTAAATATTAACTACGGAGACTGGATGCAAATGTTTGAATATTTTTGGAATAACTATTAACATTGGAATTATCACCATATCACATCACCCACACCTGTTCTAATTATTAAAGTACTTAATTACTGTTTTTACAACTTCTTAGAACTTAGCATCAATTCACTGGAGTCCCTTTTGACCACACACTGTCAGCATTATGAAGTTAGAAGCCCAGCAATGAAAGTGTGTAGTCAGAAAAAAGAACCTGTCTTTTACAGTACAATAGAATGTACTGTAAACAGATGGAAGTTCAAGATATGATATGATTGTTATTCCAGCTTATCAGAAGAACATGCTTATAGAAACTATCTCTCCGAATTAATAACAGTGTGCATACACAACTACATAGAATGCTTGTCACCAGGCTAAAGATACTTACTGGCAAGATTTCAGCTGTTTACATAATTATATTTTTTGAACATTAATTAAACACTGAAACCATAATACACTGATGAACATACGACTGACCTCTCAGTCCAGTGGCACAGTTGTATGTAACTGCAATTTATTTACCGTTTTGTACTGCCACATGGCCTAAAGATAACCATTTTGGTCAAAACAAATAGCTACACATGGTCTGACTAATTGATGCCAAGTATTAACAAAGCCATTGAGATGGTCATCTAGCATTTATTTAATATCATAAAATACAGCAGGATGCCAAGCATTAAATTCTTGTCTAATGATAGGTATATCTCAGGCCTTTTACTGAATATTATACAAGTAAGTTTTTTCACTTTATGTTAATCACATATTTTGCAAACAAATTCAAACTCTCTGTTGGATTCCATTTGCAGAATATTCTGCTGGTGAGTTACACTACAACATTTCAGATTAAGGAAATTACTCCACATGGCAAGAGATTATTGAATTAACAATAAAACATAATGCTACATTATGGGAAGAATCATCTATTGGTACAGATATCTAATATCGAATTCCTTCTTGTTATTTTGAAGCTTTGCATCCTGTTGTGTCAGATCTCAAATTACTCCATTGGTATAACAGTCTGAAACAACTGTATGTAAATCTATATTGTGGTCCAGCAGATTACGTTAAGCAGCTACACCTTTTGACAAGCATACAGTAACCTTCAGGCTGTATATTGTACAAGAATGTAATTTTTTTCTAATATATATAAACTTGTGAAGATAGAAATCTCAACCTATATATGAAATTATTTTTCAAAATATGTCAGTTAAAAATGTCAGTATAATAAATTTAAAAATAATAACAAATTTGAAATTCCAAGGACTTTACCCTGAGGATGAGGCATGCTGATTAAAATGGAGTTTGGTTATGTGTGGTAGACTCTTACGATCTGTGAATTTGTTTCTTTGATATTGTCTTAATTGAGGGTGGTATGTTTACACAATCTAATCCCAACTTACACAGGGTGTCCCAGGAGGAATGTGCCAGACTTCGGGAGAGTGTTCTTTATGTTAAAGTATACTGATATAACCCAAAACACCTGTATCCAAAGTTGAACGGTTATGGAGATAATGGCCAGAGAAAAGTGGGGCTTCTTGCGGTTCCAAATACTGCAACCTGCACAGCTGGTGTGTCACGCGACAGTGCTAATGTCCTTGAGACTGGAATGCAGTGTTAATAGCGCCTGCGTGACGGTTAGTCGTTTGCACGGAGTTGCAAGAATGCCTTTTGTATTTTTCCACGTGGAATATTGTGACATGCATTTTGTGTATGGATTTTGCAATGGCAATGCACATGCTGCTGTTGAAGAATACCAAAGGGGTTTTCCCGACCGAAGGATTCCGTCTAGAGGTGTTTTAACTCGTATTAACCAGGCATCGCATTATACTGGCTGTCTTCCCAGTGTTGCTGTGCGGTCTGAATGGGAGGTGGTACGAACGATTAACACACGACAGAACATTCTTGAGATGGTTCAGAGAAGTCCACGACTGTCCACTCGTAGAATGGCCTCTCGCATCGGCGTATCACGTATGCAGGTGTGGCGAACTTTACATGAAGAAGATTTATATCCTTACCATGATCAAAGGTTACAACATCTGGAACCAGGCGACCATGCTCAACATACGGATTTGTGCCGCAGGATAACAGCACATCCCAAACTGTTAAGTGTCATTTTATTCACAGATGAGGCGTCTTTTACCTGGGACAGCATAAATAATTCACAGAATGTGCATATGTGGTCCCATGAAAATCCACATGAAACACGTGTAACCAACTTCCAAAGGAGATTTTCTGTGAATGTATCGTGTGGTGTGCTTGGTAACAGGTTGAATGGACCTTTTGTGTTTCACAACAATTTAACAGGAAACACGTATGAAGCCTTCCTGAGGAATGAGTTACCAGGTTTGTTGGAAGACATACCATTAATGGTAAGGAGCCAAATGTACTCCCAACATGATGGGGCTCCTCTACATTACACTCGGCACATGAGGGAGTACTTAAATGAATCCTTCCCTAACCGCTGGTTAGGTCGTGGTGGGCCCGTTGCATGGGCACCGAGGTCGCCACATCTTACACCTCTTGATTATTACCTCTGGGGCCACATGAAGA
>Ga0123354_10006681_pt1 | contig 17195 bp, 9 predicted proteins | sample TergutLab28metaG_2_FD_97872 | JGI IMG/M metagenome (GOLD analysis project Ga0123354, IMG submission 97872) | Labiotermes labralis P4 segment gut microbial communities from Petit-Saut dam, French Guiana - Lab288 P4 | ecosystem: Host-associated > Arthropoda: Insects > Digestive system > Gut ...
CTCTCAAGACCACCACCCATCCAAAAACTCGGTGCAGAAAACCATATGCTGCAACTCAACATCTAATGCTCCTGATGATAGGCTTATGTACCCGAAACATGTCGAGCTAAGAATACATCAATATAATTACCTAGTTGTATCAAGTTGGCATTTCACTTTATTTCATGAGGAAGATGCACGGTCAAACAACTCTCAAGTTTCCAGTGCCATTATATTGATTTGGAGTTAATGACAACTTTTCAACTGGTGAGGTGCATAATACAGAACTAAGATTGGTTGAGTTCACAATAATTTGGATATAAGCTGTAATTGTCAAGGCCTTTCACACATTCTATGAGTTTGTTTAAGAGAAAGTCAAAAAAATACCTTAAAATGGAATACAAAAATCACAGAAAACAAAACGCCAAACACGACGCACAACATTTGCGCCCGTTAAGTAAACCATTAAGAGATCGTAACGTATTTAAAACATCGAAATATTCATCTTTAGGAGGAACAACGCATTAGCCGTAACAGCACACGTAATACGTCATGTGCCTGTTAGGTCTCCATTTATTTTTACTGATATTTTTTAACGACGCTGTCCATAGTCACATGGCACAGTGTTTACTGATGGGATTCTTAGTGGACAGTGATTTTCAAGGCTGTAGAAAGAAGCGCTGGGATCCTAATTTGAGGTGCTATCTTGGTACTGGATTTGAGGAATTGAGTAAAACCACGAAATACCCAAGGATATCCGGTGTCCGAGCCGGTGTTTCTAACCCACGTCCTTCCGAATACGAGGCATATGTAAGACACCGTCTACATGCAGCTCAGCATATCCCAGTGAGTGCAGTAGCAGTGACGGTCGGGTCTCAGGTGTTCCAGTGCAGGCACACAATAAAGAGTCTTGATTGAACTACTGCAAACATAATTCAGTTCTGTTACATACCAGACACTCATTTACGCCCTTCTAATCAACATTACAATTTAAATTCTAGTAATTTGAAGTTGGGAGTATTGGACATGAAATTTGCTAAACCACACCTTCGCACCTTACAGTCTTCTCTCATTGCGTGGCAGTTGAAATCGTATTAAATATACGAATTAAGAAGGAGTTTCTTAGTGCCATTGGTTACCAATTTTGCTTTATTATATATCAGTAGGGACGCCTAAAAATACGCAGAATGGATTTAAACTTCAATTTAAAAACCCTAGCTTCTGATCTCTGCTGATTATGCTAATTTACTGGCCAAAACGGACGTACCACAAGGACAAACACCGAAGCTTTATTAGTCGATAGAAAGGAGGTGATTTAAAAATAACTGCTGGGAAAATTAGGTATTGTGTTATGTTGCGTCAAGAGATTCGGGACAAAATCGTCACATATAGCTAACTAATAAACCTGTAGAAAATGTCACAACGTTTGATAGTTGGGACCAACTTTAAAAGTCAAGTTCCTTGCGTGAATAAATTAAGAGCAGATTAATTTCAGAGAATTCCTACAACCAGTCAGTCAAGAAATTTTTGACTGTCCATCTGCTATCTGAAAATATAAAGATGAGGTAAACATAAAGATAAGAACAAAAAACTAAATACTCTCTTTGTTTTTATGGGTATGAAGATTGCTGTCTCACACTGAGGGAAGAACGTAGACTGAGAATATTAGAAAATAGGGTACTGAAGCAGGTATTTGAGCGTAAGAGGGAGATGGTAACGGGGCACTGGTAGAAATTGCATACAGATGAGCTTTATGATCTGTATTCAACAAATGTAACTAGGGTTATCACATCAAGAGAAGTGTTTTGGATGGTACGTATGACATTTGTGGGGGAGAAGAGAATTGTGTTTGAGATTTTGGTGGGGAAATCTGAAGTAAAAATGCCACTTGTAAGACATAGACATAACTGGAACACAATACTTAAACTAATCCTACAGAAATAGGATGGAAGCGGGTAAACCAGACTCGTGTGGCTGGTGGTTGAGAACAAGGTCATGAAATTTCGAGTTCCTTAAAATTCTGTGAATTTTTTTAATATCTCTGTAAGTAGACGCTTTCCAAGGACTCTGTTCCGTGCAGTTGGTTGCTGACTATAAGGACATAAAATAATAATAATAATTATTATTATTATTATTAACTGCAATTGGGTTGTCACCCGGTGGCAGTGGTTATTTTACATGTAAACAAAACATGAAAGTGGTTACTACTAAATTTAAGTCGGGAGGGCTACATGAGAAGCATGTAGTGGCAACTTTAAATCTTGGGAACCATCTCAGCATTTGCTTTTAGGCACAAGGAAACAAAGAAAAACCTGTGTCGAGATGGCCGGCCGCAGGACCTTCCGAATACTAACTTCTAGCCAGCAGTCCGGCATCTAAAGTAAAAAAAAAATGTTCGAAGGTGGACCCTCCTCTGCGTGTCGCCACGCCAGTTGCAGGGTGCATGTTTAGAAGAGGTCGATGGAACAAAGAGAGTACAGAGTAGCGGAGTAGAATAAATTTGCGGACTTCTTGGGGGTGGAGTTTTGTGGTTGTGTCAGCTCATTTCAGTAGCCGGTGGTGCAGTACACACATACACAATTATACCAAAATATTTTATAGGTACTCATGCAACGTAAGTGTACACTAACTTGGAGTACAAAAAATACATGAAACAGAAAAAAATCGCGTTGCAGTGACAGCCGTACGATATAGGCTGAGGTAAGCCGAGTCCAAAGTGTGCTTTGGAGTGATCTCCCCCCCCCTTCTCTTCGCCCCCCGACAAGAGTTGAGACAGAATTTCCATTCTTGAACAACCACGTCCGCCTGCAACAAGTTGTGTTAATCTCTCTCCAGCTGTGACGAGATAGTACGATAGGGTGTCAAGAGTCAACGATACTTAAATGCAAAATGTACACTCTAACAGGATAGGGGTAGGCTCAGCTGGGAAGTTGACAGTTGCTTAACTTGTCATAAATTTACCCACTCTACGGATTGCCGTGTTGAAAGCAATTCCACTATGTTCAGGTAGTTAAACCAGGTCACAACAATTTTTGTATAATTCATTTTAATATTATCTTCAACTGTATGCCCGAATGAACTGGATTGATCTGGCACAGGATAAGGACATGACTAGCTCTTGTGATCGTGGTAGTGAACCTTCGGACATAAAATGAGGGGAATTTCTTGACTAGTTGATAAGCTATTAGCTGAAAAAAAAAAAAAAAGGAATCTTCTCCGTGGAATCAGTTTATGCCTGAGTCCCCAATTTTTTTCTCTTCTACCAAAATGTTGAACATATTCTATGCTTCTCGTATGTGACCTGTATGGTCTGCACAATTGTTAATTCCATATTTAATCCCACCAAGTTCGTGAGGGAGAGAGTGTGAGTTGTTAGGTATTGTTAATGCAGAATTTTCTTGAGTACTGAAATTGTAAGCCGCAACACATTCATGTATTCTCTACAGTGGCATAGAGTACACGTTAAGAGTGCCTCCAGAAAAAAGCGATGGCCTAGTAGATTAATATATTTTAGGTTTACAACTCCTACATACTTTAAAATACATAATTCTACTCATCCAATATCTTTCGCGTAGGAAGAACATGGAATGAAACAGTCATGTAATATTCTACCATGTTATTCCGAAATTGACCTGGAAAGGCTTTTTAAAACTTCGGAAAAATCCAGTCAGTTTGGCTTGTGTCTATGCTGACGTAAGTAACCTAGGATGTCTGTTATTACACCTGGGAGAGAGAGTATCGTTCGATACCTGCTGCTCTCAAAATGAATTCCTTTACCAAGGTAATGGCTTCCTGTTACATAAACCATGAGGTTTTAAAATTTAACCAGCTACAATTTTCTGTAACACACTATAGCTATGTCCTTTGAGGGGGAGTTTCACGGTACCGCTCACTTGCTTTTTCTGGCAATTCTCTGAAGATATCAGGAAATGAGTTTTCTTCGTACCTTCCCCCATGCGTCCAGTGGAATTAATCGGTCAACATTAACGTCTGTCATTCTAAGTGGGCAAAGGGTAAGCAGCACTTTTAACCGTTATATAGATCTGATGGAGAGTGAAAAGAAATGGTCAACAGATACTACACAGATTTTGCAAACAGCTCTGTCCTCCGTGTTCAGTTTCTCTACAGCAAGGGTTTTCAAATCTTCAAAAAATCTAAGAACTCTCTCAAAATTCGAGGCGCCAGTAGAATGAGCTCCCGAAAGACGTTATGAAACTCAGTACCATAATGAGAGCCCACCGTACAAAATATGTCACCCGCGAGAACTGACATCCGCATTATTTGCTTCCCTACTCTGCAGTTTAGGTGGGCCGGTTAGCTCAGTCGGTATAGCGACTGACTAGGGGCTGGACGGTCCGGGATCGAATCCCGGTAGGGACGAGATTTTCCGCCCGTCCAGACCGGCCCTGGGCCCCACCCAGCCTCCTGTAAAATGGGTACCGGGTCTTTCCCGGGGGTAAAGTGCGGCCGGGGCGTGCTGCTGACCACTCACCGCCTTCTAGTGCCACGGTCATGGAAGAGTAGAGCTATACCTCTACCCACCCTCTGGGGCACACCGGGCCTTTAACGGGGTCACTTTACATTTTTTCACTCTACAGTTATTCATATTACAGATAAAATAACAAGTAGTTTTTCCTCGTTTTTTGTTTTATCATGCTATTTTAAGGTCTTAATAAAAGTACATTATATCCGTGACATCACCGTACCAAGGAAAATGGTGTAATGGGAAAGCTGTATAGTCACATTTCAGAGGTACCAGTTACGAAGCTCGGCCGAGACCCTGATTTTTCCCATTGTTTTCGTCCCTCTGATGAGTCGTAAATGACTGTACCTCAGTCATGTCAACAGTTAGCCGCTTGTCGTCCTTTAGCCATGCTGCCATAGACGCTACGCAGCTTGATACAATGACAGCGACGTAAAATCAAGTGCAGAACTTCAGCTTTTGAGCCACTTGCCCGATTTTAATGAAATTTGGTAAGGGCGGTTTAACATTTGAAACCACGACATGACAAGTGTGCGAAATAATTCTGAGCCTATCTGTCTGTTACTGGTAAGTAATGAAACAGTATAAACTTTCTTCGGGTTAATTCTGAAATGTTTAACGCAGTAAGCAGTCTCTCATAATGAAGATGACAGTTTTGTGGTGTATTATGTTTTGCTGAAAGAGAATGTTTTGCTGGTATTATGGAGGGAGTTTGTACTTCCGTCCCAGTGGGAGTCCAAAACACTGCTGTGATAAACTTAAATGGCATATCCGTAAGTAAGAGACACGTTCATCGTAATAGTAAAATTAAGCAAAAGTAACACTTCTGAGAACATCAGTAGGATAGGGAAACTGTGCGCAGAAATTTAGGAGATCCAGGTTTTTAATGAGACTTGTATTTTGACCGTTTTACCAGTTTACTTTAAGATTGGACGATAATGAGAAAAAATGTTTTGGGTTTGAACTAATATGCTGGGTTAGTAGTCACATGAACTAAAATCGCTCTTTGAAGAGATAACAGAAAACTTTTAAAGCGATTGGCGGTTCGAACTGACGTCAGCTGTAGATTCACTCTAGGGTGCCTCACGATTTTTCTGTGTCGTGTTCAGCAAAAGACCGTTGGCAGGATTCAGAGCCTGGATTGATGTAGTGGCAGGCGCAAGTGATACTGCTTTTAGAGTGAAGTACAGAATGGTACCCTGCCTTGTGAACTGTCGCTAAAGTGTTCACTGGCTTGCGTGCAGAGTAACCAAATTTAACCACCTCCACATTGCCTTCAATATAGACAACCAATTACCAAAAATCGCCTCTCCCTTAATGTAGATAACAATTTACCATCACTTCCATTTCCCCATGATGGATAGCTAATTAATACTCCCACAACAACAGCCTTCACATAAATAGCCAATTAACACCCCGTCAGAACAGCCTTCCTATAAACAGCCAATTAACACCCCACCAGATCAACCTTCATATAAACCCTCCACGACAGCAGATATCATACAAACAACCAATTAACCCTCAACTCCGAAATCTTAATAATAACATCCATTTAACTCCAATCACAGCAGTTCCATACATTTGTTCCATGGCGTTGTAGCCGCTAGTGGGTCAGGGCCTCTTCATTGTCGAGGCTTCACCATAACACTCAGACACACCACACTCGGTAGGACTCCTCTGGACGAGTGATCACCTCGAAGCAGAGACGTCTAAATTACAAAACTCAAAAAGAGGCAGACTTGCACGGGCCCTCGACGGAATTTGAACCCTCAGACACACACCTTGGAACGCGTGGCCATTGGCATCCTCCCTAACATACATACACAAATAACACCCACCACAGCAGCCTCCATATGGACACCCATTTAACTCACCAACACCGCATCCTTAACAATGGCAGCCAACACCTAGTTTCATTGAAATTATTCTACACCGATGCCGATTTAAATAACCCTGTGGATTAACCACCCTCATACCTTTCAGGTATTTTAGCACTTTCCCTTTCAGCGCATTTCCTTGTAAACCACCACTCAGCTACATGAAAGCAGATAGTTTTGACCATTTGATACACTTTGCTAGCACAAGCGTTTTTGGCTATTTGATGTTGGAATTAAGGACCTAATGGGCAGTGCAGTAGGCAGACATGTGCTTTATACTATGCCTTCTGTCCGTGGTCGCAGTGTAGTATAGTTACTGATATGAACTGTACAGCAGTACGAACAGACACGCTTTGCATATTGCATTTCCTTAATGAACCTCTTGCAAACAAAACATAAACGCAAGGAAGAATAAGATGTGGCTCGTGTCACTTAACTACTTAAGGTACACTTATAATGCATTACAGTGTAACATATACATTTCAGGTCTAGAAATTTTAGTCGATGTATTTATTCTTGAAATAACTTGAAATGTCAACTTGATACAACTACGTAATTTTATTAATGCATTCGTAGCTCGACATGTTTCGCGTACATAAGCCCATCATCAGGAGCATTAGATGTTGAGTTGCAGCACCTTAAACATGACCCACGCAGCGTCTCTCAAGACCACCACCCATCCAAACCTCGGTCCAGAAAACCATATGCTGCAACTCAACATCTAATGCTCCTGATGATGGGCGTATGTACCCGAATCATGTCGAGCTAAGATGCATTAATAAAATCACCTAGTTGCATCAAGTTGGTATGTCAAGTTATTTCATTAGGAAGATGCATGGTCAAACAACCCTCAAGTGCTTATTCTTATTCAAGACACGCAGCAATGTAGATATATCGCTAAACTATGGTTTCCTACAAAACTCATCAGCTTATTAAGTACCCATTCATCATCCCATCGTTTCTGTGTTTCATATGTACTGTTGATGAGAAGTTACTGCAGTAACTTTTCGTACTGAAAACACTACGACAGTAATACGAAGCACGGACACGTGACAACTAGCTCTTTATAATCTTGCCAAGCGTAGTTAACCCCTACACAGTAAATCTTTCTTCAGAAAATGTTACAAGGAATTCTGTAATCTAAGAATTGTCCCGGTTCAATAACACATATTTTAAGGATCTCTTATCGCCTTCTGAGATACTGTCAGAACTAGGAACCCTATCATGATTTGATGCGGATATTGTTTTATGATTTATACCGATAATATAAATTGATAAGCCGACAGCGTAAGAACACAGAACAGGTATTCGAGATTAATAAATTTTTGATCTATAAGTAGGGGTATTATGTTATCTGGCAACCGTGGCCAGACATTTCCCGTTGGCACGCCTTTTAGTACAACATGAGCTGACTCACTGGTTTAGAGGAGAGGCTGTCAGCTGTTTGCGAGTTACCTGCAGTCGACATGGGGATTTGGAGCAGCTTGTGGTTTCGTATACAATATTAGCCGAACACCGTACATCAAGAAGTGGTTTAGTAAGTTCAGAGGAAGTTTGTTCCAAATTAGAAAGCGATTTTCAAACACGCGGGAAGGTTTCTGGGTGCAGGTTACATTCCAAACGGGAACAAATCGCGTGGAAGACATGATTTTGACGAGGAAAAATTTTACGGATTTGGTACTCACACAGCGAACAGTTCTCTGTGTCGTTCTTGTGGCGAAAGAATAATCAGTAAGGGATTTTGACCTCTCCCTTTCAGCGGATCTGAACATATGTGAGTTTTTTTAATGGGGAATGTAGAAGGGTAAAGTGTACGGTATAATTGTTTCATTGAAGACATTCTGGAAGAAGGTGCTTGGGAAGTAGCCTCTTCAACTTGACCAGCAGAACTTAGACGTGCAGTGGGCAATGTGTTTGTTAGATGCCACGCGTCTCTCCGAGAAAATGCAATCCACTTGCAACGTGTTTTCTTAACGGTAAGTAAAAAAAAAAATACCATTACAGCAACAGATTAGAGTAAAATACGAAGGGAACACTTGAAGAGACAAGGACATAGATTGAAGGAAAATATGAATAGATTTGTATATTTCAGGTGATTGTCGAGTGGACAGTTTGATGAAGACGAATATATATATTTTTTTTAATAAAGGGGGGGGGGACATTTCTTGACTAGCTGAGTTCTTGTTACATTACTCTAAGAGCGACTATATGACGTGTAGCTACTTGGCCTCGCTATGTCTCCGCTATGTCTCCGCTTTACTTGTATACCAACAGAAAACTTACAATTTTTTCATAAAAATTCTTGCCTATATTTAATTTGGATTTTCCGTGTGGTGGTTGTGACGTCACATTGACTGAGCAGCACACAATTTCCTAGGAATACTGATATATTCAGGCTTGCAAATAATGTTTAAGTATATACATTATTGAAATTTATATGCTCCATATCCGTGCATTAAGGAATATATATATATATATATATATTGTGTAATAAATCAACAAAAGCACATAAAAAAGATATGTTTTATCATATATTATTTGCGGACATGTTTCGGTCGCTTCTGCGAAAATCATCATCATGGTGTCATACATGAATACAAACAATTTACAAACAATTGCACAAAATGTAAAATTAAAACCAGCCGATGGTACAGTGAATGTTTGAAGCGCTCCTTGCTTAGGACAGTAACTGCACCATCGGGCTGCAGGAAGTTAGTTCAGTTAGGTGAAGATGTAGGTCTTTAAGATGTGACTGCGTGCTGTTTGGGTGATTGGCTCTCGACGATTCGAAGGAATGTACTGCCCTTATCTCCAATGGTCAAGCAGACAAATTACTTTGTTATAATGCAAGGAATATGGTAATGATACTTCTGAATTGCACCTTGGTTCCCAGGGACTGTCAGCAATGGGGTATTGACACTGCAATGCTGAATACATAAATAACAAACTGTAGATATTTTCATTTACTCTCTGACGGCCCCCTGTATATCTACCGACCTTGAAGAAGAGTCATTCTGTAGAAGGCATTTATATAAACATAAGTATTTTTTCTATTTGGCACTTGCGCTTCTAGCACTATGCACAAGCCGCCTGCAATGTTAGGTGGTTTATGTACGCTTGATAAACGGTAAAGTGATCCCGTTACAGGTCCGGTGTGGCCCAGAGGGTGGGTAGAGTTATAGCTCTACTCTTCCATGACCGCGGCACTAGAAGAGGGTGAGTGGTCAGCAGCACGCCCCAGCCACACTTTACCCCCGGGAAAGACCCGGTACCCATTGTAGAGGAGGCTGGGTGGGTCCAAGGGTCGGCTGGACAGGCGGAAAATCTCGTCCTCACCGGCAATCGATCCCGGACCATCCAGCCCGTGGTCAGTCGCTATACCGACTGAGCTACCCGGCCCAATGTACGCTTGATACTGCCAATAAATGCCCCGGAAATCACTAAATCTAGTGTTCTGTGGAAGTAATAATAATATTTGGTGAAACAGATCTAAACTTAGACGCTCTCGGCCAGTGTCCCGAAGCACTGGCTACTGCAATAAATTCTTCAGTCCTAAAGGGTACGCACCTACTGACAGTGCGGTAGCGGCTTGCGTCCAGGTTGCTTCGTGAGGCTGCGTTTTCAATAGCTGGAAAATAATACGTGTATATTTTAGTGCAGTGATGTGTGACTGGTGACAGTGCTGCGTTTGTTGTAGGTGAATGGATATTGCGCTGTGACATATAATTTCTTTTATTGGCCGGTTTGCGTTCCGTGTCTCACTGTTTATCTGTTTACCTTCATTGAGTGCCGCGATAGGTCAGTGCAATTAATGGTTTTAAGGATGCTGGCCGGAAGACCAAGACCAGGTTCGATTCCTGGCAGGCAATATTTTTTTCTACTCAGGATTCAGGCCACGTTTGCAGGCTGCTTAACTTCGTATTAAAATTATTAGGAGCTCATTTTTAGAGGATACAGAGGTCGAAATGTTTGATCACTCTCATCTGTCACTGCCGAATTGAGAATTTGTGGAGCTACCACTCTATGTCCTTATACATCAGCATGTCGAGATATTTCGTGAAACAAAGGAACCAATCTATTCTGAATCTTTACCCTTATTTTTAAAGCGAGTTTCAGGTAAGCCATCTAGATAAATGAAATGTTTTGAATGTGTGTGTGTGTGTTTTTATGTGTTTTATTTTCCACTGCTGTATCGAGAAAAAATTTAAAGCTTTTACGTGCTAGAATTATAAATTGAATTTTCGAGTTCTGCTGGTTTTGACACATCGTATGAACTTCTTTATGCATCTTCAGATAAGAATATCCTGCCCTGAAGGAAGAGGCACAACGTCCCTACGGAATTATTTGTATGGGTACCAAATTATACGGTTTTCAAATCCCATACGAGGGGAAATACAATACTCCCATTTGCTTTCTAATAATGTGAGGCTGAACTTGCTGATGTGCTTCATTACTCTCATATTTTACTTCGATTCATTGAAAGATTCTTTCAGGTTCAGGAACGGTGTTGGATTAGACACTACACGATAGTCAAATTTTACTGCTTTGGATTTCTTCCTACGTTATTAACCTTTTAAAGCCTACCGGTCACGTGATGCACCAACAAGCTTGACATTCAACAACTACACGCTCTGCCCACACTGTATGGATATGCTTTGTATTTATCTGAGAAAAAACAGCGACTTGTGCCACTTACAGCATAAACTGGTTGGATTTTATAACCGAGATGAAAAGTGTTTACAGCGCGGTACGGACTGGGTCTTTAAATAAAAGTCTTTAAATGGTTAACACAGTAAACCATCTTTATTAAGTACCGTGTTCCTTGAGCAGCTAACAATTACTGTCCCATTAAATCTGAATATTTACCGTTTTAATGAAGAACCATTTTAAGGATTCTATGATTCCATAGTCTCATATGCGAAACGAAAAAAAAAATCTTACGATATCATCATTTAAAAACTGAGGTGCGATTGGAGAGGGCGTACTGACTTTCATCCAAAATTTAGGGCTGCTGTAAATCGCTGGGTAATCTAAACTGATATAACGACTTTTGTGTGCAGATGACGTCGTTATATCGACGGTAAATACAATAAAATAAAGAACATGAAAAACTTTACAAATCTTACTGGCTTTACTCGTTAACACACTGACTTCCACTCTGATAGAGAAATCAGTTTTCAAAATAAATTGATTTATAAAGCACAACACGTGTGCTGATGTCTTGTCTATCCCCCACGTCCTGTTATTTTGAATGTGTAAATTCTGGCTCGATTCCAGTATGTCCATGACCTTCGTAGGCAAGCTGAACCAGTTTAGATTTTATAGAAGAACCTCTTTTAAATTCTGCTTTTATTCCCGAAGCCGTACGACTGTTAGTCTGCCTGTTACACCAACATGCACGTCGTTTCTGCCACGTATTCACGAAATATCTGTACACATGCTGTGTCATCTGGTGTGGATTCCTTTCCGGTGTGGTTCTCATAAGTAAACGCCTAAGGGCCTGCTTCTTTTTTAAGACTCTTCCAATGGTGTAACGATTTCCGATATGCCTGAAATTTGACAAGGAATTCGAGTTTGTAGTTGTCACTGCGTTGCTAATGGGGACTCTCGTTTTTCTGGGATATGAAGGCTTGTAGACTGATGAAATGCCAATTTGATGCAACAAGGTAATTTTATTGATGTACTCTTAGCTCTACATGTTTCGGGCCCATACGGTCATCATCAGGAGCATTAGATGTTGAGTTGCAGCATATGGTTTTATGCACCGAGTTTTTTTATGGGTGGTGATCTTGAGAGCCAATGCATAGGTCGTGTGTACGGTGCGGACGGTGCCGGCACCGTCCACACCGTAAACACGACCTACCCATCCAAAAAGTCGGTGCAGAAAACCATGTGCTGCAACTCAACATCTAATGCTCCTGATGATAGGCGTATGGGCCCGAAACATGTAGAGCTAAGAGTACATCAATAAAATTACCTTGTTCCATCAAGTTGGCATTTCACATTATTTCATGAGGAAGATGCACGTTCAAACAACCCTCAAGTTTGTAGTCTGATATATAGGAATCAACCTTACAGAGGAGCATCATTCCTCCTCTGTCAGTATAGTCCAAGAAAAGACACAATATCTTGCAACACGCTTCTCCGAAACGTCGGTACACTTACGCCAATATAAAGAGTTCTATACCCCAAAATTTTCCTTCACATACAGTAAGGCACTGACCGAAATTGCTTTACCTCATATTTAGGAAGGCTGAATTTTGCGAGCCCTCGCAGAAGGCACAAGTTTGGTTGTTATGGACACAGTTCTGCGCATGGAATGAAGGTCCAGAGGCAGAATTATGAGACTGCCTCTTCAGAACGATAATTCAAGTATTGTTGTAAATATGCATCGCTGTTTTAAAGTTGACGCTCATTTTTTTGAGTTAGACGATAAATTTTAACAAATGCTCTCGATTGTTACTTAACAGAGAGGAGATAAATTCAACAAGGATATATTGCATGCTCTCATCTGTCTCTCTCTCCCTGCGTTTTATACGTCTGAAAGAACAGATAAAGTAAAAGTAAAACAATCCCTGTACAGGCATGGACATGCCCTGAGTGTTCAGATGGTTGAGATTCCCAGATTTCATGGCAGTTGGCATAAGAGGGTGGTAAGGTTGTCAGCCCTAAGCACCGACGGCCGCCTTTACCCGCAGTAAATATTCCTGGTACTCATTTCTGTTAGAGGCTGAGTCGATCTCAGGGCCATAGTGCGTCCCACAGGGATCGAACCCGCGACCTTCCAGTTTACAGCGCAGTGTCTCAACCAGCTGCACCACCGCTTGCCGTGTGTGTGTGTGAATTAATGTGGAAAAATACTTTAGATGATAATATGGCGCATGCGCGTGTCAGGTTAGATAACTATGGTAACAATCACTTACTCAAAATATGTAACATTTTTTGCTTTCACACGATGAAAATCGTTAGGCGAACGCGGCTCAATTTTACGTTATACATACATTGTCTTGTTAGTAGTTTTTAAAGACATCCCAAGCGTGTTACATGCCCAACCAAACCAATAAAAGGAAATTATTTTGAAAATATTTTTATTTCGTGTACGCAGGCTTATTCCGTTTTACTCGGTACTGAAATTGAAAACAAGATAAATGTTTGCTCCAATGACCTGAAATGCTGCATGTCGCTACGTCTGAATGCGTGGCTAACAGTAGCCCGACCGTAGGGGTCACGTGACTGCCAGTTGGCCGTTTCGCTAATGTGCTCGCAGAAATAAAGAGTTATTTTTATGTCTCGTGGTACTAAAGGGCACGTAGACAGTTTTATAAACAGCAGTTTCTATTTGAAGTGTGTGTACTTCTGTCATACTGGGAATTCGAGCCATAAACAAGAATACGTGCGGTCATTGAATGAAGGTACAGATCGACCGTCTGAGGATCGAATGATATTTGAGAGAGGGCAACGGTGGACATTCAGCACAAAGAGTAATGATGTCTTGTGAGAAATACAAGAATGGAGAGGGCATAAGGAAATAAAGTTTCGGAATCGTTCACCTCTTCTCTTCTTTATTTAGAAAAATTGCCGTTTTTCACAAATAAAAACTTTTATTTTATATATATATATATATATATATATATATATATATATATATATATATATATATATATGTGTGTGTGTGTGTGTGTGTGTGTGTGAGTGAGAGAGAGAGAGAGAGAGAGGGAAACTGTTGCTTACCACATCTTTCAGCCGAATTGGGCAATCTCGAGGTGCTACATACTTGTGTAATATCCAAATATACTAAAATCAGCTGGTTAATTGGAAAACGAGGGCTTGTTAAATAAACAACTTATAGTTCAGTAATTGTTCTCAGTATATTTAGATACTACGTATTACCTGGCGATGGGGCGATCCTTCGAAAGATGCTGTAAACAAAGGTTTCTCATATGTGTAAACTTTTAGTTTACATCAAACATGTTTTTCCTACATTATTATTATTATTATTATTATCATCATCATCACGACCAACATAATCCCAAAAATGTGAATCAGTTTATGGGCTTTCTTTTTTTTTTGTCCATCTCCCTCTGCCTCTTCTTTTCAAGTACCTTTTTACTCTCACTTCTTTTCCTTTTCCTTTATCTCTTTCTCTTCTTCCTCTCAGCTACTCCTGCACCTCCATTTACCTAGCTTGTTTTTCTCAATACTCCCACCCTCATAACTGTTAGATCACAATTTGCGTTATACCAAGAGGGGTATCTTTTTAGTCCACCAGCTGTTAACTTTCAATAATACTGCGTCCTACCCACACAGTGTCTTTGTATGTTCTGTATGGATCTCAGGAAAGAGCAATTATTTGCTATACAGCACTAACTGATTTGTTTTCATAACCGAGACTGTGTGTGATTACTGCGCGGCACAAACTAAATATTTAATACAGTTTAGTTTCATCTTAGTCTTTAAGTGGGTTAAACAGTTTTCAAATAAAATTTTGCATCAGTAACAGTCAGTGTTACGTAATTCCTGAGAGGAGATACAAATATTATAAGTGTGTATGTAGCTATATATGTACATTTATTAATTACATAAAGGTTTCTCTTTTTGGCCTTATTTTAAAGAGATTTTTCATTAGAACTTCGCATGACAAGGGATGGTATTACTTCAAAGATTCGATAAATCTGAGAGTTCATAAGGGAAAGATTTGCGATCATATAAAAAATATATTTCTGAAATAAACTTTGTCTTTAATGTTAATGTTTCACTGGATTTTTTTCCCCGATCTTACACGCATTGTATTCATAAATATGACAATTGAATTTCTGGAAACAACCTCACAGTTACGCTTTGATCCCCTGCCCGTGTTTCGATGGTTGGCCAACTCACACATGTCAGATCGTGGCATGTGATATAATTTGTTATCGTGTAAACTATTTCCTAGACTGAGAATATGCAACATTTCCCTAAGTTGCGACAAGAAAAATATTTAATATAAACATCTTAAATCTAGCGGTTACTATCTGTACCACCAGGTTCACTATTCAGACCCTCCACATACTGCCTAGATAGCGAATTTATTGTTTATTAACGTTAGAACGCAAAAGGCTTATTACATTATACAACATTAAGTGACTGTTTCTATAACCGTTTCTGAATCTTTTTATTTTGCAGTACGAGCAGAACTTTTATATATAATTTTGGTTATTTTTGTTCTTTAAACAGTGAAATTGAATAGCAAAGTTTGATTCCCTTCTCTTTGTGGAGAGCAATTGCATTCCTATTCGAAGTTTTATATATTATACAGTTTGGAAATATACAGTTTGGAAATATATTGTACAGATTGGACATATATTATAAAGTTTGGACATATATTATACACTTTGGAAATATATTTTCAGTTTGGAAATACATTATACAGTTTGGAAATATATTATACAGTTTGGAAATATATTATACAGTTTGGAAATATATTACAGAGTTTGGAAATATATTATACAGTTTGGAAATCGTCATTAAAATATTCAGTACTGTTTTTAACATTACTTTAGATTTCCATCTGAAGTCGCAAGAAGTTCGAAGTAAGCGTGTGAAGGTATTTTATGAATTATTAATAACATTGTGGAATGTCGTGTTTTTCTCCCCCTGGGTACACTTCGTTCTAGAGCAGCGTGGATATGCAAGCTGCCGGGGATTGAGGGCCTTGTGAAGGCAGATTTTAATTCGATGCCAAAGACATGCCTGTTCAAGTGGTTGCAGAGGATAGGAGTACAGAGATGGTAGGGAGTGTGTACGAAGGAGTTCAAGAGAAATCAATTTGTGTAGTCCCCATGAAGTCCCAACCCGCCCACCCCCCAACCCCACCCAGTTTGCAACCAATCTCCCTTACTCTCCGACGTGGAAGCAGCAACTTTATTGTCTTTGCCATAGTTATCAATAAAATAATCGACCTTACTTCCATGCAGTCACCAGCACAAATGAACATAACGCACGAGTTTTAAACATGATCTTCTGACACACTTTGTTCAATGTTGCTGCGTGTATTACATTCACCTACTACATCTCAAATTTTTATTTCATCCCCCGTTCCTAAGCAAAGGTAATATAGATTCTTGCACTTATTCTTAGGGCTTCCTGACCCTTTTCACCCAGGAGGTCCAAATTCCATAACTGTTCTACAGGGATATAGGATCACAATTCTCACCTAAAAGAACGAAGTCATAGAACTGGAGATTTAATGTTCCATGTCATCACACCTTTGTAGAATATATGCCAAGATACATAGATTTCTAGGAATATAAACCTTCTGGAGTGAATCACACGCAGACGTACTGTATAAATATTATACCATCTTGTTAACACTGAACCTGTTATCGCTTCCAATTTTCTTCCTCAGTTTCTTTGAAATATTGAAGTTGTGATTAAATACCTTATTATCCAACTAAAGCACAATATATAGTATGTAGATACATTTGAAATTATAAAATATTTAAAAGTGCTATTTTAAATATTTTAATTTCATCTACATATTATATATTGTGCATTAGTTGGATAATAAAGAGTTCCATTACACTGGACAACAAATTTTTACTGACTTTATGCTTCTGAGGTAACAGTAGCCATTTCTTATTAATTTCGAGGCGATGAGCACGGATATGACAATAAAAACTCAAAATTGGCTACGGTTTCTAAGAAATCAACAAACATTTATTATACATTTAAGAAATATGTACGTCAGACATTTAACGATAAAAGTCCGTTTCTACTTGCGACTTCGCTTTGCCTGTCGCTTGTGTCCGTAGCGAAGTTTGCGTTAAGTAAATATATCTACTAAAAATGAAATACTTTGGATGATTTCAAAATATTGC
>Ga0123354_10006682_pt1 | contig 17194 bp, 12 predicted proteins | sample TergutLab28metaG_2_FD_97872 | JGI IMG/M metagenome (GOLD analysis project Ga0123354, IMG submission 97872) | Labiotermes labralis P4 segment gut microbial communities from Petit-Saut dam, French Guiana - Lab288 P4 | ecosystem: Host-associated > Arthropoda: Insects > Digestive system > Gut ...
CACATGCCAAGCAGGCATTGAGGTGCGTTCCTATAGGTAAACTGTCCCGTCACATGCCAAGCAGGCATTGAGGTGCGTTCCTATAGGTAAACTGTCCCGTCACATGCCAAGCAGGCATTGAGGGATGGCAAAAGAAATCCTATAGCTCTACCAATACCCGACCCCCGCGCTAGAAGGGGATGGGTGGTAAGCGCCACTCCCTGGCCGCTTTAACCCTGGGAAAGAGACCCGGCATCCACTGTACAGTACATGAGGCTGTGTGTGCCTCGCGGCCGGTGTGGGCAGGTACGCAAAATCTCGCCTCCACTGGAGTTCGAATCCGGACCGCCCAGCCCCTAGATTCCGATAAGTGCACTACTGTTATCAGGACCAGTTATTTTACGTTATGTTTGTGGAGAACCTAATACTGAATTACAAATTCTGTCTACGGTAAATTCAAAGTCGCCATGTTTGTAAATGTCGACTTATGAACAACGTAATCGTATATGTGTAGGTATATCCTTTACGTAATGTCCCCACAACATTTCACACACGTAACTTCAGAGGTTCATTACTCACCACCGCCAGAGTGCAAGTGAAAGAAAATTTCTGCTAGGTTCCATGTTGTTAGTTTATATTCTTTTTTTTTTTTTTTTTAAGTTGCGCATTTTAAAGGTTTGCTGTTGCACATGTTCTGTGCTATAAGATCAACAACGTATTATGTATACTCCAATCAACTGCACATGTACACACCAGGAACCACCTACTAGTCACAGTTATTTCCCCTACATACCGTGTGTTGCACAATGATGTATACTCTGTGGTACACCTCATTGTGAAACCTGCGATATGTAGAATCAAGTTATGCAGACACAATACAGAAGCCATGGGCCATTTCGTGTGACTATCAGCTTGATTTTAATCCTGAATTTAATTATCTTCCAGGACATAACACATTGACAAAGGACATATCAAAATTGATATAGAAGTTTGTTGCAAAAGTGGACACAAATGGTACCAGTTGTATAAAAATGTATAATTTTAGAATTTTTATTGTTACTATGTTTAAGTTATTTTAATATTAATGTATTTATGCACATTATGGTGGTATTTTATATCCAAAACGTATTCATTTATATCAGTGTTCTTCCTGAATATGACCTATGCTGGCCAAAACATGTAGGAGAGGTTACTGCAATATAATAGGTGGTTACTAGTGAGTGTATGTGCAGTTACTTTGAGTTAAAGATCTGTTGACACATATAATTTCAGGATCTACAGTAAGTGTTGCTCACAGCTTACAGTGTGTCTGCTTTGTTATTATTAGTGACTCTAGGACATCCAGAATTATGGCATTGGGGTGATGTGTAATAGCACTGCTTCTTTACAAAATTTTGTGGGAATCTGTCAACTGACCCAGTAATTGAAAGCAATCATACACATATCACAAGATTAATGTCTTTACTTTAGAAAGGAATGTATGCTAAATAGGCAATGACTCTGATAGGAAAATATTCAAATCTCCTGCAAAACAATTCTTTTAAATTTGATTATAAAACAAGTTTTACTTTTGAGATTTAAACAAAAAACACATCACTATCAAGGAATACAAGAGACAATAAACAGAGAATATGAAACATAAAATGTGAATCTGAAGTTCTGTAAAATGATGACTCTTTGCAACAGTTGGACATGGAAGTGAAACAGAGGTTGAGAAAAACAAACATTTTAATATAATTGAAGCAGTTGAAATTAAATTTCTAGCAAGTGCCAAAATTAAAAACTGAGGATACTAAATATGTAGTCAGGAAGTAGACGGATAGGTGATAAGGTAGCAAATCGGTACCTCACTTGAACAGAATGAACTGTAAGGCTACAAAACACTCAATTGTGTCAGAAACCAAATATTTGAGCTTGTCTTTCAAAAGATGGCCATAAGGCCAGAAGAGGTTTGACTCCAATCTCTGGAGGGAAGAAGTAGAAGTAGTGTTTGGATATAAATTCCTTTTGTCGAGTATAAGTGTGTAAGTAACGTGATATTATCCTATATTCTGCTGCACTATCAAATTTGTATTGCCAGTGCTGCTGGGTTGACTATTAGCCAGTAAACTGAACCTTGCCTTCACAGACAACACTAAGACTACCACATACTGAAAATTAGCAGTAACTCTTGTGTAATATATGGTTGAGATAAAAGACGGGACAGACACCATCTGATGGCAAGGTACTACAAACCGTAACATTTTATCTCCAATTCAACAATTACAACTGTACTAATAATATCACTCTGATATTGCATTTCCCCTTTTGGTTTATGTGTGCAGTCAAAGTATGAAATGACATAGATATACATTCTTTCTGTACCATTTAACAGGGAGTCGGTGGGGGTGAACAGTGGAAAGAAAAACAATTACCCATTTTGACCATGAAAGCTGTAGTATAAATTGTCACACCACAAAACTTGCTGTCATATGTGAGATTTTTTACTCTTACCACGTTCTGGATTTATAAACTCTACATAAAACTGCCACACTTTTGTTCCAACAGATAACACCTTAGTAACTCATGAGTCACTAATATATGCCACATTTAAAGAAAAATTCTTATGCAAAGTGCTAACATAAGCAGAGTCCTTCTTGAGAAGCTAACTGGTTTGCAGCTAGTCAAGAAATTCCCTGCATTTTATGGAACCTGAAGGTTCATTACCGCATTCACAAATGGCCGCCACCTGACCCCATCCTGAGCCAGCTCGATCCAGTCCATACCACCACATTCCACTGCCTGAAGATCCATCTTAATATTATTCTCCCATCTGCGCCTGGGTCTCCCCACTGGTTTCTTTTCCTTAGGTTTCCCCACCAAAACCCTGTATATGCCTCTCCCCTCCCCCATACGCACCACCACCCATCTCATTCTTCTTGATTTTAACACTCGCACAATATTGGGTGAGCAGTACAGATCATTAAATTCCTCATTATATCGTTTCCTCCACTCTCCTGTTACCTCATCCCTCTTAGGCCCAAATATTCTCCTCGACACCCTATTCTTAAACACCCTCAGCCTAAATTCCTTCCTCAATGTCAGTGCTAACATAAGAAATGAGCATAAATGTCTCATATTCACACTTGGTAGCTGACTTGTCTATGAACACCAGGAATAGAATAAACATGTCAGAAAGTGAACAGCTTAAGAATGGGGAACACTTTGAGTTACCTGGTACACAAGGATTTATTTCATACACCATATGACTAAAACACTATAAAAGTTGTGAGTTATTACATAGGCTTCATGAAAATGACACATACAAACTTCATGGTAGTAAATGCCATGAAATGCAGATGTTTAATGCTCTTTATTTGTTATGTTTGGATTTTCAGAACTCACAGCAGTAACACATTGGGACGTCTGAGCAAATCCACAAGTCGACTGGCAGGTGGAGGTTCATACAGTCCCAGTAGAGAACCAAATCTGAGTTGGAGTACTCACACATTACCACGCAAGCTTTATGATGAGCGTGTCAAGAGTCAAACACACATTCAAAGGAATGGCACCCCAAATAATTCTCACCAGAGAGAATCCAGTCACATGAATCAAATAAACAAGTCACATCAGCGTCACTCCAACAGCATGATCAACGTTTCCATAATCAATAATGTGACCCCTCCCACGTCTTCTATAGGAATCAGTAAATCACTGAAGAGTGGAGTAGGTATCTCTGCATCTACAGGGCCTGCAAAACCTGCCCGGACCTATCGCTCAAACCTTGCACGCAGCAAGAGCTTTAATGTTCATGTTGGAGGGTCAGGAAGTGCAGAATCATCACCACAGCTGCTTGGGTCTAAGATTCGAGATGTTTCTAATATCTACAAGTCAAATCCACATCTGCATCGGTTAAATGAGTCTCCACCACCACTAAAGAGCCCTGGAATCTTGGCAAGCATAAGCCGTAGTCAGCGTGATCTTTCAGCATGTGCCAGTCTTGATAAAGACAATGACTTCAGCAGAAATCAGGAAACCCACAGGTTCTCTAAAAGTACAAGCAACTTGATTAGTAATGGATATGTGAGTAACAGCACCTCTACTCAGGAAGCAAAAAAGAAGCTCTTCTTGAAAGGTTTGATGGACAGAGCACCAGAACTGTACAGAACTCTTCATGGTGATGAAGATTTGGACATAAAACCACTGTCACCAAGTCCTGAAAGGCGTCTACAAAACAAAACACTTTTAAAAAATGGCATTTCAAACAACGTATCTTCAAATAGAATCCTCGATTACAGCAATTCATTCCATTCTCGCAGTAAAAATGCTGCGCCTGAAAATGATTTGATCAAAGGAGGCCGCTCTTCGTCGTCACCATACCGACCTCCTGTGATGAACGGAACAGACCGTGTCACATCCCCAAAACCCAGCTTCACCAGCACACTGACCCACACACCATCTTTCAGAAATACCAACAATGGCACAACAACATCAATAGTGAGGAGAGGAAGTATCGGCAGTGATGACTACTCAGAGACTGTTCGCATCACATCAAAATCTGATGACCCCACCAGACCTAGTGTGACAAACACTGTACAGAGTTACTCTAAGAAGACTATCCCCACCAAAGGAGGGCTGTCCACAGAAACCATAGAGTCAAGTGAGACAAAAACGGTAACTAAGAGCCGCCTGCGGGGTGGAGAAACAAGTCATCATAGGAATCCATATTCAATGCGAAATGGTGGGGGAGGTGTGGTCATAGAAGTGAGGGCACCCAGGAAGTGAGACCAGTGGGTTCCTGCAGTGTACCACTCTTAAGACAGTAATCTGAAGAGAAATGTATCCAAAACTTCATTATTTCCAAATATGTTTTACACTGACTTTGTTTACTCTTACACTTGAGAGATTGACAGTAAAACTAATATTAGACTATGAATAGAAGTGACTAACTTTTATGTCCATACATGTGATGGAATTCAGGCAGTTTTCTGCTAGCAGGTGACAAATATTTGTTCATATTACTCTGACATCTTGAATTATATTACCTCCAAGTCTCAGTCCCGGAGTTATCGTGAAGTTATTCAGGTGTAAATTGCTTGCTTAAAATTTTGAAGTTGTGAACTGTGTGTTACTTGTACCCAAAAAATAACACTATAAACACATATTATAATAATAATTCACTGTGCAAACTTCAGAAAATTTTCTATGTAAGGGTTTTTACTAAGCAGTAAATATGTGGATAAACACATTGCAACTGAATCAGAATGTGTCACCATGACACAACAGAGTTCACATCTTCTCCCTGTAACCAGAAACACTAACTCTAACAAAGTCATTAATTCATAATTTTTTTGCCATCTGAAAGAATCACTTCAGCATTACAATACTCATTTACTCACCTAGGAATAATATTTTGTCTATGCCTATCCCATGCAGATGTAGGAATCATAGTATGACACCTGGCAAAGGAAGATCACATTAGCCTCATTAATGACACATTAGTTTTAGTGACAAGTCTGTGCCAAATTGTATTGAATCATGTGAAACTGTGAGATATATACATATTATGTAGTAAGAAGTTTTGTGACTTAATTATAAGGCAGAAAGAATAACAACAAGAACAACAACAACTACTACTACTACAAGTTTCCTACTTCCTTATCACTGAAGCACTCCAACTGTTCAGAAAGAAGATTACACAGTTATTATGTAAGCTATTTCATGCTTAAGTTAGTGATAAAATATTTACACTGGTGTGAAGATTGTTGCAGCAATAAAAAGGTAAAACACGAACTGTTTTCCATTCAGTGTGCTCTGGACTGGCAGACGTTTCAGACATTCTGGAGGACCTAACCACTCAATTCAAGTGCCAAAGTAAAGAATATGTGGAGTTTTAGTTCCAATGCCCTTATAGGTCTTTAAACACTGAAGACAGAGGAATTATGAGTATGTTAATCCCAAACACCTGTTTTTTCCTCTAATTCTACACAGTATTACATCCCAGCAGACTATAGTGCATTTGGTTCACAATGAGAGCCTCAAATATTGCTTAAGTTTTTTTTTTTTAACTTTTTGTTGCTGAGACCAGAAATTTAAATACCAAGTATGTTCAGTAATGTGCAACAGAGGGTTGGGTAGAAAAATGACACACAAGTTCATGTGAATACATATTGTAAACAATTCTGTGGACTTAATTGCCATCCTCTCCAGGAAGCATCACTGAGCTGAAAAAATTATGTATGAAGACTTGTGCATTTTGTTTGTTTTTCTGATTTCGAGTAGCAGAAGAGGTTTTAATAACAGAATTATTAATCACTTTTTTTACTTACAATGCAGAAATCAGTGAAATCAAGAATGAAAAATGCAATCATGCCAGAACTTTCCAAAAAATTAAAATACTTTATGCCTCCTCATTTGAAAGCCACAGTTTTCTCTACATTCACAATCCAGTAAGCAAGATATGTGCCCTGAATTGGGTTTCTAATTGTGAATATTTTCAAATTTTATTTGCTAGTATCAAGGGTAGTTGTGGACATAAAACATCAGTCCACACATCTAAAACATAGCATATATATTTAAATTGACCAAATACTCTATTGCACACTGAAACGGAATGAGAACTAAATAATTTCTAAGGTCTTCTCTGCAACTTCTCAATATATAACGCCCACTATGAGAATTTAATAAATATAAAACTTGGCTCATTCTCTCAAATGGATATGCTGTCTGTTTCCTACATGGCAACCAAAAATGAGATAAAATATTTCCCAATTTTATTTGTGAAACAGGTTGTTACACTTTTCAAACAAGCAGGACAAGAAGGGGAGGGTGCTGGGTGATATGTGGAGAGTCCCTCAGGTCACAGGAGATTCAAGGGTTATTCCAAGGGAAAATTTTAAAGAAGAACACATATGTTAAACAATTAAGCATAAAAAAATATGAGGGGTATATGCAATATCCCATTAATGATCTGCCAAACTGCAGTTTATTGGCATATTCTGAGTGAAAAATCTTATGTAACAATATGTTAAGGCCTTAAATATCACACATTTACATGGGGCATTTATTGCTATTGTGACATAATGTACACAAGCTGTTTACTATATGAAATGATCAACTGCACTTGCTATGAATAAGCAAGCTCATTTTGTAACATTATGGGTTGCCTCTGACATACTTTGGTGAATGTTCTGTATGAGAGCAGCAGAATTAAGGGTGTCCCGTAACAGTACATCTATGTCTGTGATTCCTTCTCACACACCAAATCCTTCATATATCCCCACAAGTATAAATCAAGGAGTGTCAAGTCTGGCAAATGGGATGGTCAAGCATTCAGTCCTACAAGCTTCAACCAACCATTTCTGTAGCACTGGCATATATGTCAACATATACCCTATTGTTAGAAATATGCATTCATAATCAATCACAACATGAGATATTCTTCTCATGAACAACCAAACACAGCAACTGAAGACAAGTTACCCAGTTACTGGTGAACATGTATGTATTTATGTATGTATGACAGGAGTAAGGTGTCGCAGTACTGGCAGGGGTATTCTGCTGGAATGGACAGGAACTATGTAATGGTTAAGCTTCTGACTTAAGCGAAATAAACTACTACTTGAAGTGAGGCAAATGTTTCATGGGCCACTGTGTGTAGTAAATTGTGCAACACATTTCTGTTAGTAATGCCACAAACACAAAAAGAATACCCTCTCAGTTCTTACAATTCCATTTTCTTTAAGAACAGTTTCAAGAAACTGTAATGTCTTAAAATAAATATTATACGTATGAGAGAATAATATATTCTAAATAAAAGTGAATATAACAATAATGTGAATTATCACAATTGTGGCTTAAAATTACAAAGGTCAGGCAAACAAACTAAATAAAGATGCTGCCTTCATACATGGAACACTCTTACCAACTGATTGACCATAACTGATACAGCCAGTGCAGATGTGTAATACATGCACCTAATTCAAGTTAATGAATTTCATCACTCATACATCTGCTTTCTATTTTAACCTGTCCATGCTACATAAGAAAGACTACAGTTTAAAGTTAACAGTTGACCATACTTTTAATCAAATATTCAATGTGTTGTCTAGCTAATCTCTCTCACTAATATAAAATGCATTTTAAAGTGTGTGTTCTTTTAATGTATGCAATGGAGCTTAAATATACTGTTCCATTAAGGCTGTACTAATGCAGTATGTTAAAGAGTCTTAAACCTCAACCAAACCCAAACAATGTAGATTGATAATAGAAACACTGCATTTGCATTTATTAATATTGTTATTTTGGTTATGTTTTGTAATCAAATGCATGGTATGTTATGAATAAAGATTTAACAATGCTCAAAATTGAGTTTCCCTTGTTCTGTTTAACTCTTGGCTTATTTCTTTCATTTTAAAAGGAAATTTGGACTTATGTCTGTAACTGAGTGAGAGAAAGTGAGAGAGAAAGATCCATTAACAAATAATGAACCACATCTTAATTTTCATGGAAGCTGGTATACATTCCATAGCCCTGATTTCCACCCCACATTCATAGTCATGCTTCCGTACACATCTTGATGGTCTTTGGATGTTGACATCGAGGATAAAATGGGTGGAACATGAGGCATACACGCAGGGAATAAAAAATGCATATAGAATTTTGGCCAGTAAATCCAAGGATACATGGGCATAAATGAGAGGATGATATAACAAAAGTATCTTGAAAGAAAAGTCAATGGATATCACGTGCTCTTTCCCTCAGGGTAAAGCAGGCTGGACCTAAACCTGACCATTCATCTCCATCAGTTGCAGGGTTAAGACTGTGAAGAGTTAACCCTTTGCTCTCCAGGAAAATTTAATGGAATGAAATGGGACAATTTGCTCTGCTCTGCATCTTCAAAGAAAAAGTAAGTGAAAATGTGAACTGGATTTAGCCAGTTTAAAAAGGGGGGCCAATGATGGGTGTTTGAGATGAACCTTCAGGACCCCTAAAGAGTAGGAGATGTCTTGAGCAACGAAATATTACTTCAAAAAAAAAAACCCTGCAAAATGTTGTTACGCTTACGTACTGTATATATACTTCAACACACCCTATAGCCAGATTTTATTCAAATTTTTCTCCTTTGTTATCTTACAATAAAATTATGGCTTACTGTACAAGTGCATATCACTCAACCCTACAAATATACTATCATGTTGTTCATTCCACATATTGTGATTTGATTTACAAACTCTATCAGCACCAACAAATGCACAGTTCTATATATTACGTATTTTACTATTCATTTTCTCCCACTAGTTTCAGTGTAATTGCAATCCTCAGGGATTGCTGTACATTTTAACAACACTGGGGTAAGCTCATAGAGGATGGCAATTGTGCTGAAACATGTAGGAGAAATGTAATAGTAAAATACATAATATGTAGAACTGCACATTTGTTGGTTCCAATAGAGTTTGTAATCTTACAAATACAATTTGAATTATTTTACATTCCACAGATCCTCTGTAGTGTAAGGATGTCAAAGACATCCTAGTTTAATACCATACCCGAGGTGCTGATAAGTCCCTAGCCTGACCTACTTCCCGATGTCGTAGGACAGATTCGATAGTGCCGCTGGAAGCTAATCTACTGCTCAGATCAAATAATATAATACTTGCTGCAGACTGTCAAGAACCTTTATGGGGATGAAAGGCAACTTATATGTTTAATTTTATATGTAAGAATTATCAATTCGGGCTAAGGACTTATCAGCACCACTGTACAAATATGAAATGTGTGTAATTAGCGAAGATGAAGTTGAAGTAGAAGAACTCACTACAGAAGATGTAAAAAAGGCAACAAGAGCTTAAAAAATAACAAGGCAGCTGGAACTGATGGAATACATCCGGAATTAATAAAATACGAAGGAAATAACCTACTGAATAGAATGTATGAACTAGGAAGACAAATCTTGGAGGGGGAAAGGATACCTCAAGATTGGAAAGAAACGATAATAGTTCCTATACACAAAAGAGGAGACAGAAATAGGTGTGAGAATTAAAGAGGAATAGCATGGGGAAATGCAGCTTACAAAATTTTGTTGAATATAATATTGGGAAAAATTAAACCATATATTGAAAAGTTATGGGGGACTATCAGAATGGATTTAGAGATGGAAGATCTGTAATAGACAACACACTTGCATTGAAAATAATAAACGAGAAACTTTGGGAGTATAATTAGAGCGTACAATATTTATTTATTGATTTTCAAAAGGCGTATGACTCTATACATAGAGATACATTATGGGAATGTATGAAAGAATTTAAAATTCCTACTAAATTAATAAATATGTGTAAAACATGCATACAAAAGATAGGAAGTGCAGTTAGAATAGAAGGAACATTGTCATCTTTTTTTGAAAATAAAACAGGCTTGAAACAGGGTGACACTTTATCACCAACATTATTTAATTTGGCATTACAAAAAGTGATACAAAATATAATAATGGTTCCTAGTGGTATAAAGATTGGTAAAGAACAATTGAATGTATTAGTATATGCAGATGACATTGTATAATTGGAAAAAATGAAATTGAAATAAGAAATTTTTTTGTAGAAATGGAAAACATTGCTAGAAATTTCAGACTACAGATAAACAAAGAGAAGACAAAATATATGATAGTGGAAATGAAAAACAGTTTAAAGAAAAATAAAACAGGACATTTGAAAATAAAAAATTACAAATTTGAAAGAGTGGAAAATTTTAAATATTTAGGAGTTGTACTTAATGGAGATAATAATAACCAAATGGACTTACAAGAAAGAATAAAATATGCTAACAAAACATATTGTATGCTACCATAATCTTTTAAAATTAAAAACATATTAAAGAAAATAAATTAAGACTATAGAACACAACAATAGACAATACGCTAACATGTGCATCAGAAACTTGGACACTAACAAAGAGAGACAGAAAGCAATTGAACATTTTTTAAAGGAAATTGTACAGAATTTTAGGCCCAGTATATGACAATGAAAAAGAAAATTGGAGGACATTAACCAAGAAAGAAATTTACGCAATTGTTAAAAATCCTACTATAATAGAGACAATAAGGCCAAATAGATTACGTTGGTTTGGGCATGTACAGAGAATGGAAGAAAACAGAATTCCCAAAAGGGTATTATGTATGAATTTTGGAACAACAAAATTAAGAGGCAGGCCAAGAAATAGATAGCAAGATGAGGTGAGAGAGGATGGAAGAATAATTGGTGGAGAAGAGTGGCAGGGAAAAGTACATAACAGAGAAGAATGGAAGAAGCTCCTGAGAACGGCAAGGAATCGTCGCTTTCTGCACATGCCAATGGAAGGAATTAAATATGAACTGTATGAGTTTTGAATTACGTAACAAAACATAACGCGATGAACAACATGAAGATAAGGTTAGAATTTTAATGTCTGACGGAAAAGAACTGTATACAATGGTTCCTGTATAATACATACCTGACAACTAGCGAGCTTATCATCTGGAACGCAATGTATATGGTTGCGACCCACGTTTTCTAAACAATCTGCAGGGAAAACTAACAGGCAGACTTAACATTTTCGAGATTATCAAAAAACTGTGAGTAAATGCGTCAAACGTCTTACAGTATGTATGAATGTCCGAAATGCACGGTTTCCCTTTTGCGGTGAAAAACAACACGCTTCCAATACTCAGTGTTAATCCTCCTCAATCGTTGCCGCCTAACTCTACGGAACTAAGGATCACAGATAATCTACTGTACGTCAGCTGTAGTAATCCTTGACGCGTTGGTCTAATCCGTGCCCGTGTCAGTTATATCGCATGTAACGATTATTATCGTTCAAGACGTTTAAATATCCGCGATTTAAAAGTTTGACAACGGTTACACCAAAATGGCTGACAGTCAACAAAGTAGGTTTGAAAAGTCCCTGGGGTTGTTGACTACCCGCTTTGTTTCTCTGTTGCAAAAGGCACGAGATGGTGTACTGGATTTGAAAGTAGTAAGTAAATATTTTTGAGTGCGAAACAGTGATTATTCGTAACTAGTATGGCAACTGTCAGGAACACCATGTGCTCATTGGAATATTCACGTGGATTAACGGTTGTTGCTTTGTTTGTGATTTGTCTTTATGTTCAGGTGACTTAGAGAATGCTCGTTTTAAATTTTTGTTAAAGGCTGCTGATATACTAGCTGTGAGGCAGAAAAGACGAATATATGACATAACCAACGTTTTGGAAGGAATTGGTCTCATCGAGAAGAAAAGCAAAAACAGCATACAATGGAAGTAAGTACATATACTAGCGACATAACTATTTAAATACTTTTGCACCTTGGAGACTTTATTTTTTTCAGAAATTGACAGTTGCTTAGATAGTCAAATTCCCAATTAAATCAACGTCAGAGTATCCTACAAGATCCTGCCCTGAATGGACCCTCACATTCAGTTCTTTGTCGCCATTACTATGAAGTTTTCTGTATTTTAGTATATAATCTCATGCAGACCAAAAGAAGTGAGGTTATAGGAGAATTTACCATGTTCATTATCGTGGCAGATGCTAAATGACAGAAAGTCTTGAAACACTCATACACATCTTCCAGGCTGTAAGGCATGACACTGCAGATTAGATTAGTCATCATTTATGCCTTGATCTTAGGGTTTTCTCATTAAAATTCCATATGGGTATCTGTGCCATGAGATTCTTCAGATCCTTATGCGCTTTCAAAACACAGGTTTTGCAAATAATATTTTTAGTGTAGTTTTCATTCAGATGTGTGCATTTGAACCACCTACCATCATAATCTTGTCGAGTAGTACACATGAATCTCCTTATTTTGTTATTTCGCCTATTCCATTACTTCATTCTGTTTGAGTCCAAATATGGTCATGCTTATAAATGTGCTCCAGTACAACATAATGTTTCTTCTGAAAGAACATGTTTACTGTTACTCCTTCTCTGACAAAGAACCAGTTCAAGAGTCATTCAGTAGCTGACGTATTGTTGATTTTGAAGGAACGGAAACATTGATGTGAATTTGTTGTAGACACTTTTTATAGAATTTCTTCCTTTTATAGACTTGGACAGTAAGCACCATCATTGTTATGCTGTACTTCATATAAATGAACAGCAGTTTACTTCTGCTCTGTGCAGCATATGAAATGACTGGAAACTGGTGTACAGTAGTGCTGTAATGGCAGGAATTATGCCATCACCACAAACATAGTCTCCCTTGATGTAACTGTGAGTGATAAGCAGATGGCAGCAGGACAGGAGACAGGAAAAGAGCATTGAAATTTTGAGCCTCCACACAGCTCCATGCTTTCTTTCTGACCCCACTGTCCTCTACTAATGCTTTTCTTTTCTCGTATATTTATCCCGGCAAACTTCAGGTTGTATGCATTGCTGCATTTATTACAGTCTGCATGGACTTGAACCAGCAGTTCTTGGTACTGCAAGCAGACACCTTAACTATGCAACAAAATTTTGCAGGTTCATCTTGTTAAGACAGTAAAATATATACCTGAAAGTACAAATAGCATCACACCAACTGTGTGACATATTTACAGTTATAACATTGCTCCTGTCTTCAAAGGTCAAGTATACTTCTTGGACTGCTTTTGACCAATGAAGATGGGACTGATAGGCCATCCCAAAATATCAGTAACTAACTACCAACCAACACTGCGTACTGTCCTAGAAGAGATAAGACCTCAGCTGCACCATGACAGAAACCTAAAATCTCACATAACACACACTTTCTCCACCCATCTGCTTAGCAGCTGTGGACCCTCTATGTGTCTTCCATCCATTCCCACAAATTATCACTTGTATTCTGGCCTTCATTCTGTCTGCACACACTTCTCTGTTTGTGCATTCAGGTTGTTATTACTGTTGATGGAGGTGAGATGTTTATTCTGGGTACAATGGGGAGCAGGTTGCTGCCTTGGGCTCCTACTACACATGTTCATACTTTTCCCAACCTAATACCCTGTGTAGCCTATCAAACAGTTGAGATTTGTTTGCCAAATTTCAGTCTCATTTTTGTTTGTCATACCCTAGTGATGATACAGACTTCAGACAAAGTTTATAGAAATGTATACCATAAAATGGCCACTGGTTCACATTTTTCCATGCAATTTTATGATTCGTATAATATAAAGATATCTTGTAGAGTGAAGAAAATTTAGATGATTATGTGTTCGTGTTCACTTCAGAAACCTGAAGAATATCAGAAAAATATCAATGATAATTGTTGGTGCAACAGCTTGTATTTAATCCATGTTCCTCTCTAGGTATATTATAGCTGACCTAACCTGCTTTGTCCTTTCTACTTATTTATATGCAAGCACAATTCTGAAGATTTTTATGATGTTTAGAGTGATGAAGGTCCCATTTTATAATATGGGGAGGTAGAAGCTAAGATGATAGTAGATGTTCGACAATTTTCTAAAAATTTACATGTTCTTGAGGCCATTAGAATATTACGCCAACTCCAGCCTCACTTGTGTGCCTCTCTGCCAGAAGATGTTGTGTAACTTTAACTGCGAGGTTGAAAATATTATAGGCACCATACTACTGTGACACCTGCATAGTTTATCATGGCCTTTAGAATTTCAGAAGCATGTACTGTTAATTAATCTTTTTTTTTTTTTAATCCAAATTCAACAGGCGCTTCATTACTAAATAGCTTGCTCATCACCATGAATGGTCAAACTACTCAAGTCTGTAGTGTAGTTCAAAAATGTTTGGAATGAACTCTAAACATATTTCCCATGGTTAGCATGGAAGATGGTGCAAAAGATAAGCGAGCAGGACTTCAAGGAATAAGTTGTCTGTGATATGTGTCAAGTTAATTTTGTTTGTGTTTTGTGTAGTTCTAAGAATATTAGTTTTTCATTTTGATTATGTATGCTTTATGGGATGTTTTTGATTTTAAAAATCACAAAACTTTCTAGCATTTTGGAAGAATATCGTCACTGTGTACTAGTATTTCGTAATTTATTAGATGCACACAACATAAGCAAGAGCAGTAGTGAAAGTTGTTAGTTTGTTAATTGTTACAACATAAATCCCAGAAGAAGAAGGAAAAGGATAAAAGGTCTGACTCCCAAATTTTTGAGCCTAGATTAAAAGAAGTTTTGTCATGACCTGATTAACAATATTTAATCTGTGTGCTTTGAAGGGGTGCTGGACCAGGATGCAACACTCAGGAGATGGCAGATCGTTTGGCAATACTTAAGAAAGAAATCTCAAAGCTGGATGAACATGAGCAGAAGTTGGATTTGCATAAGCAGGTTTGTTAGATGCTACTATAATTTCTGGATAGCTGTGTCTATGTAGTGACTAGTCTACAGGCTGGGCAGCTAGGTTCAGGCATCTCTTGCCCACAACATGTCATAGGTGGCAGTTTGTCCTATCCAGCCTCCAGTCCAGAGATAACGAATGTTTTTTCCTGAGGGTATAGAAGTTGACGCATGAAGTTAACCACTGCATTCATCTAGTGCTGATAGTAAGAAAGTAAAAATGTATGCATAGCATGATAAATTTTGTACATTTTCTCTTACTGGCTTTACATTTTAACAGTACTGTTCAAGTATAAAAAAAAAATGGTCAACATTCATAAAACTATGTTGACCATAAAATCTGTGTTTTATTTTTCTGTACACATGTTGAAATATTTTTTCTCCAAAGTGTTGGCAGAAATGCCATTTGGTGATGTAAATGTCTCTTAATGTTGTTAGATTTTAACAAAATTTGGAATGTTGACACATTATTGTAAAACTTTTCTGCCTTAAATTTAATGAAATCCTTTAATTGGTTCTCACCCTGTTTCAAGTATCCATACAGGCATGACAGTGCTAATGCATTCATTTTTGCAGTGGCAGTGCTAGCAGTGAAAGGGAATATGGAATACTGCAAACAGAGTGCAGAGAGTGATAAAATGGATGGACTATGCAACATGTAGACTTTCTTAAATATATAAAGATGATTTATGAAGTAAAATAAAATGTGCCAAAAAAGTGAGAAACTAATTAAAAAAACTGAAAAGTGGTGGTAAATGTTCATTGGATATAAACTGTATGTATCATGTTTATCTGCATTCGTTGTTGGAAACATTTTTGCCTTCGGTCACTATGTAGTGAGTGATACACAGAGACATACACATGGGTCTTCATGGTATGTCCACTGTTTTTATGAAATTTTAACCAAAACTGAAGTACATGACCAAATTTTTAGTAAACTCTTCAGTATAAATTTTACAAAAATCGTGTTTTATCGTTCTCAAGTTGTTTCATGCAAACAAGTATACAAATACACGGACCTGATGAAGCTAATAGGTGCATTTTTAACACTGTTTGTTGTGAATGTGCCAGAAATGAAGAAATGACAGACCTGTACCTCCGCTCCCACATAACATTTTAATAGTGTGGTATTGTGTGTGTGTATACACACACTTCTAAGCCCTGGTGGATGTGAGATTTTCTGTACCTATCCAGACTTACCCCAAGACTCATCCAGCCTACTTTACACTGGGTACCAGTTCTTTTTCCCAGCAGGAAAGTGGCTGGGAGGACATGGTGTTGACCACCCACCCCCTTCTAGTACTGAGGTTTTGTGTGGGTAGAGGTATAGCTGTGCCTCTCTTCTGTGCCCTCATCATGTCATATAGGGTGACCTTTATATATGTAACTTATTACTATGTGGCTTTAACTTATTATTGTGCCCTTTTGTTAGTGCTTTTCCACTATTGTGCTTCTTAAAATCATTGGTCTTTTTATATCAGATTAATGGACATAGTGTTGTTAAATAACCCTAAGAATTAGGCCCAAGCATTCCACCATGATGATGTAGAGATGGTAAACAGTACAGTCTAGAACAGAAATGTCCAACCTCTTTGGCATGGGGTCATGGCCATCTTTGTGAGTTGGTTCATGTGCCACACATGTACCAGTCACAGTAAGTGGTACACCTTTTCTCCTGAATTATTGTACAATCTTTGCAGTACACACATGATATACAAATGTGGCTGCAGGTCCCATAATGCAACCTGGTGGGCCACAGGTTGGATACCCATGCTCTAGATCTTGGCTATAAATGAAGGGTATTTTTGCTGTGGCTACTTTGCATGTGTGAAAATGGTCCTCAGGTGTGCTCTTTGTAGGAACCTGGGGACATGCGCAAGAGCTATTCATCATACCCCTGCCCAGCATCCAACTCCAGTTGTCA
>Ga0123354_10006683_pt1 | contig 17193 bp, 5 predicted proteins | sample TergutLab28metaG_2_FD_97872 | JGI IMG/M metagenome (GOLD analysis project Ga0123354, IMG submission 97872) | Labiotermes labralis P4 segment gut microbial communities from Petit-Saut dam, French Guiana - Lab288 P4 | ecosystem: Host-associated > Arthropoda: Insects > Digestive system > Gut ...
CGGAACCCCCCCCCCCCCTTCTCCAGACCCTCCATGAATACATGAGTCCCCAAACTTCACAGCCAGTTGCCGTTAAGGTTTATGTGTGGAGAAGAGAGAGAGAAAGAGAGAGAGATAGACAGACAGGCAGGCAGACAGACAGACAGACAAGCAGAGAGACAGAAACAGAGAGCTACGTTGACTTTTCAAAACAAACATTTCAGCAGGGCCCAGCTGTATTTCTCCACAAAAATAGTGCGTTCAAAGCCTATTATAAATTTGGACTAATCTAGCTGAATGAAGCAGCGGAGGCATATTTTAATACTAGAAAGCAAACATTTGGGTGTCGACCATGATACTATCACATCGCATGTGCAATTTTTATATACCATACTGAGACGGCAATAGTGTATCGCCGAACTCATCAGAATGTAGGACAGGAATGCAAAGGACATTCAGCGCTGTATACACGAGAGAGTCTTCCCAATTAGTTCTTTGATATCAGTGGAATTCAACCAGTTTAGCACCAAACGTACATTACTTTCACATTGAATTTATTATTTATATACGGTAAAGTTACACGATATGTAAATATATCCTACCTTCATTTAGCCCATTCAACCTCAATCCGTTCCTTCAAAATTGCTGTACTTGTCTTGTTTTTATATACGTACATTTTAATTTCGTGAGAATTAAATAGAATTTGAGTTGAATGATTAGAGAGATAATAGAAATTTTGTTTGCTGCACGCACAAGGTTTTGCGTGTTCATTAAGATAATGAAACGGGACACGACGCACGCTACATGCAGAATATTAACACAGGGGTTAGCCAGTGAAGAGGCCTGGGGGCCCTGAGACGTCTAAATTTAAAACCCAAAACACAAAATGGGGGAAAGAATATGCAATGCTGATTTGAAAATATTGCCTTTAATTTATTTGTAAAAAACTGCAAAGTTCGCGCCTTTGTTCCATCCGTTAGATAACATGGTTTAGTCCCACGTGGATGCATTAGAGATTTATGATTCAAAATTTAGCAAAGAGACATTATTTTCCTGGTTCTTCCGTTTTTACTTCCTCTGTGCCATTCAGCTATGCTCACATTTCTTTCACACGTTACCGACGCCACTTAATTTTACAACTGACTACATTATTAAATAAAACATTAGCTTTAGGATAATTTAATTGAACTTAACAAGCATTAGCTGCTTATCTGAGGCGTATTCAGAGCCACCGCATGAAGTTCAGAACATGTGATGAAATGTGAGCAATCATATGCATTGAGGCTTGTAGGAACGAGAGTGACCGTCATCAGCTTCAAAATACTCTCTTTGAATTCCCCTGACCACGAAAGATGGTTTATCCGAACACCCGGTCTAAATTCGAGTAAGTTACCTTCAGAACGTAACCAGCCACAAGGCTGTCTCATGTGCAAGTGCAATAGCAAACACGCGAAACGCCAATCTTCTTATCAGTTTCCTGAGATGTCAAGAGCTTTATTCAAGGAACGCAAAATATATAAACCTCTATTTTTTAATCAGCAAGTAAAATACAAATTTAAGGATGATTTAAAACGTTGCCAACATGGCTACAATTTCCGGTACTCTCTGCGCATTTCTACATACCGGCAACCTACTTTCCGATCAGTGTGCTTCTTAGAAGCACGGCCGTAAACATATTGCCATCAGGAGTTCTCTGATGTCCCCACATAGTTTATATTCTTTCAACTCCAGTGTCGCCCTCACCTTCACATAAAACAGCACTACTTAAGTTTTTAATTTATACTATTTCTATTTGACGCAACAGCCCCCAGTGGGACAGGGCCTCCTCATTCACGAGGTTTCTAGATCACACGCAACCACACAACATAGTCAGTAGGAATCCTCTGGACGACTTGCCAGCTCGTTGCAGAGATCTGTACCTGACAACGCGCAACACCCACAACAGACAGACATTCCTGCCCCCGGTGGGATTCGAACTCACAATCTTAGCAGGCGAGTGGCCGCAGGCCTACACCTTAGACAGCCGGCCACTGGGATCGGATAATTTATACATTAGGGTCATTAATCAAGAGATAAGAGATAGCTGGAACAAGTAGCACGCACAGACAGAAACTACTCTATACATTATTCTGATTAGAGAATTACATAGGAAGATATAGAGAAAAGAATAATATTAAAATGGCTTTCGAAATTGAAGAGTTATTAAAATGTGAACTACAGGGGACGTGCTTGGTATATCATCATTTCTTATTATGTTATTCAGATTCCATACCACACAGTGAAATTTAAAGCGATTACCACAAGCCTTACATCCACTTATATTTCAGTAGGGCTCCATGCCTTCTTGCCTACCGCAATGTGAATCTGCCTTTACCTGCACGCCTACCATACAGCTGTCCTGGAACCTTAATTCAATTCAATAATTATATTACTTAGATGCAAATCGTTTTTTAAAGGCTTAAAGAGCATACTGCTGCATGTAGTAAAGGACGCGTAATTAGCTTTAAGACTGAGAAGTTTGCTGCTTCTTTCTCTTTACCGTAGATAAATTCTTGCCTTTGTTGGCTAACTCAGTAATTCTTTCTCCTCATACATACATACTTCTTGCAGATTACTTTTCGTTTCGGCAATACCTCCATTACAGACGCCGTAAAGAACAGCATAACTCACATCTTCCTTGCACGCTTACCTCAGTATCATCTTATAATATTGGCGCCTGTTTGGCCGTCATCCTGGTGGTTTAAAATCCTAGACCCCTGTCTCTTATCATCTCTCCCCTTAAACATTATTGTGAGAAACCTTACTCATGTATAATTTCTTACGTTTGTATAGACCTAACAGACGGCATGAAAAATTGTAGTTTAACATACAATTAATACATCCTCTTACAACCCTGGCCCTGGTAAATGGTTTCTTTTCTCTGACGTTTTACTAAACAGCAGCAGTTCTCTGCTTTAATGGCTATGGATATCTGGCCTTGTACTTTTTTTCTATCCCAGACTTTAATGAGGTGCGTCATATGTTATCAAGGTTTATATGAGACAGGTTTTAAAATGGCCCATGTCTGCTACCTGTCACATCCGTGCCGTGTTACCTATCATTATGTTACCTATCATTATATTTCTAGTCAATATAATTCCGTTTTTCATGCTATTATTACCTGATCGAACGCCATGTTTGCATAATTCATAGTCTGGAATTTCCAATTTCGGTTCTTAATTCAGACACTTAATAATATAAAGTGGTAAAATGGTACAGTGTCTCATGTTTTTCGGCTTATCTCTGGTATGTCTATAACAGTCTAGGGTAGTTGGCTACCGTACAAGGATTCTAGACTTTTTATTCGACGCCATGTTGAGTGAACCAGTCATAGCCCTTCTCGCTATGATGCCACGAAACTAACATTTTAATGTGTCTTATTTATGCTAAATATGCTCTCACGGGAAATTCGTTAAGTTTCGTACATTAGATGGACTGGCACAATACAATATGGACTTATGTCCCAGCCAGAGAGGGCAAGTAACAAATTTTTAAATAATGGGCCTAAGCCGGGTTTTTTTTCCTGCCAGCCTCATGCTTTTTGCATGCCGCGGCTCTTTACTAGGAGTTAATGCGACAAGAGCCCAAAACTGAACGCTTATGTGTACCTAGTCAAGAGAAGTGCCCAGCTTCTTTATGTATTCTGTGTTGTTCTTAGATACATAAGCAACTAGCAATTAAGAAGTTTTATGAGAATCTGGACCGCCGTGTTGATGAGATGCTCTTCAGCTTGGTGGTCTGGAGCAAAAGAGAACAGCTAACTCTTGGGTTAAAAATACGTGTGCGAGAATGGGGATATGATCTAAATTCTGCTCCTTCATTTCTTATTAAAACATGAGGGGGATAGAAAGGCGGGGTGAGAGATGTTGCTGCTACTTTTTATAGGTCTTTACAAACGTCCGATTGTAAACCGGCGACCTCTTAGCAGGGTATAGCTTGCCGAGACTGGAGGTGAACTTGGGCTTAAGCTGAGGGATAATAACTTGGTAAGCCGCTTAAAGGAGTTGACTTTGTGGGAGAGAAGAAGAAAAGTTTTCATCATTAGACCTTCCGTGTAGTCCTGGCAGCTTTAGAAGCGCTTCATTCTCATTCCCAGCATGCGTCCGATCAATGAACCTCTTCCATAGACGATTTCTTTTACAAAAACCTCCAGCGCCTAGAAGTATCATTGCAAACTCAATATACACGTATTTAAAAGAAGTGGTTATAAGATGGCGTGCTTAACTCGATTATGCAGGTTTTTCTGAATGCCTTATTCACAAAGTTACATTCTTGTACTTCGGCAGGCCTATTTTGACTACGCATTATTATCATACATTCAAATATGAAGAAAATAAGCATAAGTTTAGATTGAAGAGAACTGCCTTTCAGTTTACGCTGTGCTAGAAACCGGGCGAGTATTTTTCAAATGTAAACGTGGTGACTTCGTTTTTATTTGATTACTTAAAATTAAAATAACTTTGTCATAACTTACAGAAATATTTAGTGCAGGGTTTCTTCGTCATATTCCAGCTCCAGAAATGCTGCTTCATTTATAAGTGTTCAAGTAATACCAACAACTGAGGAGAGGAGGCCTGGAGGTAGAGTCAAGCCGCGATGAGCTGAGTCACATTTCTCTATTAAAAGCAATGTTTGTATTGACCTTTCGTGTTTCCGGTAGAATGGTTTAGGAAGAAAATGACTGGACGGTATTCAATTTGAAACCCTATTCAATTGAAATGTAGCGTATTTTTTTAATATCTCGCTATTTGCCTTACACATTTTAGCCTGAATCGAACTTCAGAATTCCAAAGTTGTTTCGGCCCGCATATACAGTTGTGTTGAGTGAGATGGAAGAGAAAATAAAAGCTTACAGTTAAACCGTTTTCTGTTTATTTGATTTGTACCATATTGGAATAATTTTTGAAAAACAACTATCTTATAAATCAGTAGTGCCTGTTCATGGGTGTGGTTAAGAATAACATTTGTACGAGGTCATGATGTGCAGAAATTAACCTCGGAGTTGAAGCTTCCGTAAATTAAACTCCGAAATAATATGAAAGTGAGTGGCAGGGCACAGTGAACGAAGTACAGACGAGAGTGCCGCGATTGTGCTCCTAATTGTGAATACAACATGCGTATCGAACGGAAGAAGCGTAAAATGACATAGAAGTCTTCATGTACCTTCATTTATTTCAGCTGCATTACGTTACCCTTCTTACCAATTTTTTGCTGAAGTATTGTAACTGAGGTATGGGCTGCAGCTGCGTAAAGTAAATTAACACACAAGTTTAAATATACACCTATAAATAGAGGAATATATTATATGTTGGGATTTCCTGAAACGTAGGCTATACAAATAGTATGTATGTATGCACGTACGTGCGTGTGTGCGTGTACGTATGTATATATGCATGTATGTACGTACGTACGTGCGTGTACGTATGTATATATGCATGCTTGTATGTGTGTATGTATGTATGTGTTTATGAATGTATGTATGTATGAATGTAAATATGTATGTATGTGTATGTGTTTATTGTGTATGTATGTATGTATATACGTATGTATGTAAATAAGTATGTATTTTTGTACGTGTATGTATGTAAGTACGTATTTATGTACGTATATATGTACGCATGTATACATATGTAAGTACGTATTTATGTACGTATATATGTACGCATGTATATATATGTAAGTATGTATGAATGTATGTACCTACGTACGTATGTACGTGTGTACGTATGTACATATGCATACATGTATGTTGTAATTTTATATGTATGCATGTATGTATGTAGGCATGTATGTACGCATTTATGTATGTATATATGTATGCATGTATGTATATATGTAAGTATACACGAATGTATGTATGGAAAATTTTCAAATACAATTTGGTATATATTTGTCCTTGTATTAATTTTTCTGAAGAGCGAATTTCTTTCTGCAAACAGCGTGCCTGCCATTCTAACTATTAAAAATTGTGATATTATTGGATCATCCAGGAATAGATTTGAATTTTCGCGACAAATTTGAGAGTACAACCTTGATAATAATTTGAGTGCTCTTCTCAGTATGTGGCAGGTGAGTATTCTCCTAGGAAACAGCACATATTAAAGGACTTACTTTGATGCTAAGAGTCTGCACAAGGCGAGTAGGAATAAAGCGCGTTCCTACCGGCTTTAAAATATTTTCTGTAAAACATTTATATGGTTTTGATTCAGTAACTTTAAACTTACATACCCATGATCTTAGTGCCAGAGTTATAACTAATTAACTGTTATGGAAATAAGTCTGCCTTGAGAAGGCTGTTGGGCTCAGCTGACCAAGAATTCCCTCATGGTAAAAGAAGTTTCATTACCACCTTCAAAACAGCCTTCGATCGATGTAGTACAGTGACGTATATACTACCTGTACAACACACTCTTGTTATGAATGTTGTTTTCTCCCCTTATAATCCCATAATATCGTGGAACACTACTTGTTAACTGTGCGCGATTACTTATTCATTATTTTGGCTGCTACTTTGCGTAACTGGAGGCATTATTTTCCTTGCTCATGTCAAGAACCCGCCATGTCGTCATGACAATAAGCATTACACCTTTTAAACAAAATATATTCATTTACCAGAATAAAATAAATATGTTTGCAGACGACAGTTTGGATGATAGCTTGATGTCTCATTAATTCTTAGATTAACAGCACTGAGTATGAAAAATAACCGCTGTATAATTTCGGAGATTTTTATTCACGCTAGTCCTCTTTCCATTTCTTCGTCTGTTGACAGTGTACTCGATTTTAAGTCGCTGAATCCCGATGATTCATTAAATGTTTAAGGAAAGCTCGTCATCGGACCCAATAACGTGCCCCATAATTTTATTCCACGCCCTCACTTCTATTTTTTAAAAATGTTTTAATAACTTAAGTCTAAATATAACCAGAACTTTCAGCAATTTTTTTCTTGCTCGATAACTTCTAAGGAAAATTTTACCTTCTCATGTTTTTTCCTCCGCTTGTAGCTCATTACGTATTCAGGTTCTCTGTAGACCATTCTCCGAATGTACGAATATTTTGTTTTGTTTTGTGGTATAATTAATGTTTCTGTACTAATGTCAGTGATTAGTTACTAATTATATGTATATAAGTATGATTTTAAAGAATTTTCTCAGCCATAGAAGCTCACTCTAGTGGACGACCGAACTGGGACCTTTCTCGTCCGTTTCTGCCTGAAGGTGCCGATAGCCCCATTTTTCGAAACCCTCTGGTGTTATACACTTGTGACATAGGACAATTTCCAGAACATAAGATTATTCATTTTTCGTTCCTTATGATCTAATTGGGCGTTTAATTTGGCACTGGAGAAGTCTGAGTGAGCATACTGCAATTGATACCTATTTTTTTTTAAATTATCAGAGAATAAATTTAAATCTAGTTAAATTTCGCCTTCATTTACTGCAAGTCACTATTTTTAAAAAATATGTTAGACCTAAAAGAACTTAACGTCTGGGTGTTTTTTTATTTGATGAATTACAACCTACAAAAATGCTTCAATGAACAGTTAACTATTTTACGCCGTGTGTATTAATTTGTATTTTAAGTAATTTTGTTATGAAATGTTTTTGGTAAAATGGAAAATGTTTCAATTTAGTTGTCTTGTCAGTAAGATTACAGGGCGACAGAAAAAGAAAGAGTATTCGCCAAACTTTTTATTTTACTGTGATTCACAGACAAAACGTAACAGAAATCCACTAAGGCAGTCGGTGCTGAAACATACGAGAGACACGTGTGCTCTATCACGAGTACAGTTTAGACACTATTTGCAATGAACACATACACATGGCTGGACATAAAACTCTTTGTTTACTAAACTAGCTGGTCACATCGAATGGCGTCTCGTCACCGACTGCAAACATCATCCTTTTCACGGTAGACCCAGAAGAGTCCGATGACACGATTCTGTGAAGAGTCTGTAAATTTCTACCAATTTAAAATCAATCACATGTAAGAAGACGTAAATCTTCAAACCATCTGGTCTTCCGTTAGAATATTCGCATAAAATTCATCTAAACGGGGAATTCCAGGAGTTTCCTTCTTGAAAACACTGCGGAACTGTTCAAACCAAAATGCAATCATGATGATTGTAAAACAAATGATCTATTATACTTAAGAAGCTAAGACAAGTGTCAAATTAAAAACTGTGACAGAGGAAACGGAGTTTAAAGAGAAATATATAGCACGACATATTTCTCAGTTTATATTTTACTTGCCTAATTTGTGTGTATTTATTGTCAGGACTTTGCCTATGAACATAACAATACATTTGGACCTCCGACGAGATTTTTTGTGGGTTTTTTTCTTCGGATATAAAATTGAACCGTTCTGACTTCTAGTTCTATATCAAGGTTGGAGGTGTAAATGCAGACTTTAAGTCGTAGCACCTCCCATAAAGATTCTTAATTTTGCCTCCAACGAAGAGTGCGACAGTGGAGGAACAGTGGTGACCAGCAAAGAGGACTTATATCTTGAGTTCCGATCCGAACAACACTGTAAGAGTACGAATGCCTGTCACTTCTGTTGTGGGTATTTAACAGCGCAACCTACTATCCATTGTATGGATATAAATCTTCGAGTCCACTATCTATCTACTCACGCACCAGTACGGTTTCACTACAAGCTGAGAGGATGAAGTCCCTTTATAAGTTGTGTCTTACAGTAGTAGCTATAAGGATATGTATGTGAGAAATATGTATGAACAAATATTTAACACTTCGGATTTATTTATTAGAATCTGATCAAACTGAAAAACGAGACGAAAAATAAGTTACATAATCAGATATATATGATATGTGGGAAGTAGACGCTAAGGTCGAGTTGTCATGGAAAGGATGGAGGAAAATTTATCGACGAATAAGTTGAATGGGTCACAACTTTTAAGAAGAGAAAGGAGTAGCAGAATTACATATAAGTGGAAGAAACGCTAATTACATTATGCAAAAAGGAAGTTCGGAAGCTGTAGAAAAGGAGAAGAGATTACAGTATAAACTGAAGCAGCAAAACCCCTGAAGGGATTATATCAATAATGCTCAAGGGGGTGCCGCGAGACTTTCAATATAATAATAATAATAAAGAATTTTCAAATATTAAAAAATAGAAATTAATAAGCTCTCATATAAAATTAGTAAGGGCAATGGAGACTTAATGAAGTATTTGCTTGGATGAGACGGTTCCACCGTAAAAATTGGTCACATAGTATGCTGGCGTAAGTTTCATAAGTTGATATTTTTATTAAATCATCTTCATATTTCTGCTTTATGATAATTTTGTGCTTGTATAAAATGAATGGCCTTATTTAGAAACCGTTTTTTTGAGTAAGTTATACTTGTTCGTTCTAACTGCAGTGTATGGCAAACAATATACATTTTACATGTGTGTCGTTAGCACCAGGAGTTTTGAGAACCGCTGGATTAACCAGGAAAAGGAAGATGAAGGAGAAGAAACCTATACTTAAATTATATTCTTTCTCTGTGTTATCTGTTTAGGTACAGTTTTTTCTCGTGGAAAATCTAGTGTGACGAGATTGAATTTTATTAGCGGTATTGTTCTTCTGTCTATTTCACTCGTACTGAAAGAAACAAGACTGACGGATGTTGACAATTTTTTTGGTAACTCTGTTTCGATTTTTAAAATAGCTCCCTCCAGATTGCTGTGACTATTGCTTTCTATTGTATTCTCAATAAGTTTTGATTATCTATTTGTTTACACATGTTATCCTCCTGGAGAATATTATACTTCTGATAATTATTCTTTGTTTCTTGCCTTATTGGAAAGGGGTTCATGCAACATTAAACAGTGAGCATTTGCCTAAAGCCACTTCAATATCATGAAAATAACGTCTCTGTAATGCTTTATGTGCAGGCAGTCATTTAAGTATTTAGTGTTGGTGTCAGTAGTATTAGTAACTTAAGCAGTTGTTTTGTTGTTGTTGTTGCTGTTGTTGTTGTTGTTGTTGCCAGCTGTGAAAACTTTTTCACTTATGTGACAAACTGCGAATTTAACGTACCTTGCGCCACACTTAGAACGGAATTTTGGGTCTACCAGTACCATGTGTAGGGAGAACAACCTTACAGACAGTAAACGCGGTTTGAATTTATCCATGAACTCTCACATTCGGCCAGGGTCAAAATTAAGAATGCGAGGAACTTTACCTCTTTATACAACGTTTATGGTGCAGTTCTTAAGGCGCGAGATATTTATATGCATTGTTAATGTTGTGGTTGTTGTTATCATGATATCCGTCACCATTGTCATAGGCATTGAGGAGAAAAGAATGAAGGTGGCGAAAATATTTAGATTGGCCGAGGCTGACCACGATCAGTCACTATCATTTTTTTTTATTTCAGCTTATAGTCTATTCCATCTTGTACATCTGTAACATAGCATTATAAACAGTATCTTAAGGGTGTTACAATATGTTGATCACTTGAAGCAGACCTCCTTGTCTCTGAAACGTTGAAATCATCTTGCTGTGCTGTCGTATGCGAAAATAAGCTGCACCTTGAGCCTTGGACACACGATCACGCATACAAAAGGAAATACATTTGTTCAGATTCCACGCATGCGCGAAGTACACACTTGTTAACATCACAAAAATACATCTTTTATACTTTTCGCCAACACAGTAACCACGCCTAAGAGTCCGCAGACTATAACTTTTTGTTTGTTTATTTTATCATAAATTTGTTTATGTAAAATGGCGTACTTGAGTTATGTATTATATATAATTTTATAGGCCTATATATAAAATTGTAGCCCATAATTTTATGTACATTGACACGCTGTTCACACAATGAGCACACGGAATATATGATTATTTATGATTATGAAACAGACTCTGTCTCAGATTTTCTGTACAATGGCAGGGTAAATTCATTTGAGACTTAAAAAGTGCTCTGAAACCGTCCACATGTGTGTTCGATTCGGTTTGTCGGTTTGTCTAGAATACTGAGCAACGTCATTTACGATCGGACAGTGTCTATTGATGGTGTCTACAAGATTCTTAATCGGGATCAGTAGACTATCATTGACGTTACTTGGTTGTCTGGGATTCATGACAATTCCCCCTCCCGAAAATAAATTCAGTGGAAGAGGATTGTGTTGTACTATTTCATTATCTTGTTAGTTCTAGTTATGGACACAGGTTCTTTGCTGGTCCATGACGACAGTTATACCTTCCTCAACATATACAAAATCGTAATTAACTTGCACATGAAAACGGACCACACGTAAATAAACAAATGCTTCAGTAAACACATTAAACTATTTTTACAACTCTGCATGCCTTCATCATGTCATCACGTAATACGTAAGTACTGTAGGTATATAACATTTTATTTCCTTGTGAAAATATTTAAAATCTACTGCCTATGGTCTATTTTCATGTGATTGTTACTTGTATTTTGGGCCTTAAAATTTATTATCTCATTATAGTAATTTTTATACAGGATCTACCATCGGTTAAGCTCATTAATTTAATCTTCTTCAGTATAAAATCATTTCCCATGGTGCTCTTTGAAACGCCGCCATTCACAATGAAGGTCAGGTTCCTCTGCTCGTCACCTGAAGGGCTTGTTTGGCCATTGGTATTCTTAAGGTTCATTTCATCAGTCTTGTTCGACACATTGAGGTATTGATGACGTATACGTTAATTAGGATCCCATTGACGTGGAGCCTGTAACTACCTAATGAGGCGTTGTTTACGCACACAACAAACCATATTTAGCTCAGTGGGGACTAAACACGAGCTCGAATCTTAAAGGTAATGCAGTGGGTGCAGTTCTAAACTTAAAGCTTGTTCCCGAATGAAGACTTCGTAATACAAACATCTGAAAACACAAGCTTTCGCGAAGAACTGGATCTGCAGTAGACCTTCGCGAGTTCATTGTTATCAAGAAAACTGACGTACTGAAGTTTTCTAAAATGTTTTTGCACGTAGCTACACACTGACTTATATTACTGTAAAATGTTTATACATAACTGGCGGAATACACGTTTTACATGGTGTATTATTTGGACATCACATAGCTGTGTTAATCCTATGTTTTCACCGTACTTATTTCCCCGTCATATTTCTTACGAGTATAAAAGGTAATGCTGAATTTGTTGCTTAAATCTTCAAGTTTTCAAATAGGAGTATATAATTTTATGTTGTGGTAAAGTGTTTTGGATTACGTGTAGAGTCCACTACGCGTTGTATTTTAAAGTTACAAGCTAAAATAAATGCATTTAGTGGATGCAATCTGATAATATTACTGATCATACTACATTTAACTAAGTGTGAACTATGGGTTATACATAACATGTCTTCTGGCAAAATAATTCTAAAATTTCATTTGGAAGCCCGGGCTGTATTCCTCATCAGTACCACTTCAGAACCTATTACGTAAAAGTCTATGACGAAATCGCCAAGATCTACTGCCCTTCCCATTCTTTACGTCCGCAATCTGCGCACAGGGGGGGGGGGGGTCAACAGGGTGGCAAATTATGCGAAACTGTGACAGCGCTGGAGGAGACAGTTCCTTGTCTTCGTTGATTAGCAAACACTGGAGGAGGGCTCCCGTTGAGCTGCTACTGGAATCCGCAGGCTGATGGTAATGATTTATCTGCTCATAACAACGCCAACAGCGGCGGTGCACAGCGCCACGGCAAGGTGCGTCGACACGCCTCCAGCACCGGCTGCAACACAATCACATCATCAATAATTACTGCTACTGTTTTAATATTGATGGTGTTAATATACTAATTTCAACGCTAACGAGTGGCGAACAATGGCGTGTCGCTGTGAATTTCCAACTTATCAACAAGTAATATAGTTACTGTTTACAACGGTTATGGTGGTGTCGTTTTGGATGTAATATTTTTCTATGAGCCTTATTTATCTAACACATGTGGATAGTTGAGAAGTAAATGTAATTTATTTCATGTTTAAAAACCTTAACTGAAATTCCAGAGATGTATTATAAAACAATTTTGTTAAAATACCTACACATATACTTTTTGTCTCGTCGTCGCCATCATTTTTTGTTGTTCTTGAAATGTTATTTTGATGTTGACAGAAACAGAAACAGTCACGTGACATACGATACTTTTTGTAAGCACGTACAAAATTCATCAAACTTACATTTCATTAAATTTATCACACAACATGAAATACAGACTTAATTTGTATTGCATTTTGATATGTGATTGCATGTACTTTTGTAGATTGGTGTACACCGACGTTTCGGAGAAGCCTCCTTCCTCCATATTTATTGAAGTTCAAGGCTTTATCCCAGAAGGTAGTAACACTCATAGTCACGACAAGAATAATTTAAATTTCGCTTAATTTGTATCTTATTGCTGAAATTTTATAATACAATCACTATTGAGATAATCTACCGTAATCTGTTACTTTTGTTAAGGTCTCAGTTAGTAACCTAATGCAGTATATTCGAAATACCAAGCTCCAGGTAGGATACATTTTGAAGGTTCGCAACAGATATTTATCTTAACAAGAGTTTGGCACCTAACGCGGGTTTTTTTACGTGTGTTTCTGTATCTAGAACGGGCATGAATATCTCTGAAATGACTTAGTTCATACCGTGCGTAATTTTTAATTAAAATAAGTAAAACGTCATTGTACAAAACGGGAAAAAAGTACGTAATTATTTTTAAAGCTACCGGCAGTTACTGTAAAAACTCCTAGCATGAAATACCTAATCGCTCCATAAAATGTGGCATCTCATAGAGCCCGTTTGAACTACGACACTACAAGGTAATTAAGCTCCAAAAACACACAGGCCACACCGGCATGTATCTTAGCAAAGGATTCGAGATGTAACAGGAAGTGTTACAATTGCTTACTGACTTACTCCACGGAGCAGAGTCCTTCTTGAGAAGGTAAGCGGTTTTCAGCTAGTCAAGAAATTCTCCACATTTTATGGAACCCGAAGGGTCATTACCGCATTCACAAATGCTCGTCACCTGTCCCTATCCTGAGCAGCTCGATCCAGTCCATACCCCAACATCCCACTCCCTGAAGATTTATCTTAATATTGTCCTACCATCTGCGCCTGGGCTTTCAAAGTGGGCTCTTTCCCTCAGGTTTCGCCACCAAAATCCTGCATACACCTCTGCTCTCTCCCATACGTACTGCATGTCCCGGCCGTCTCATACTTCTCGATTTCATCACACGGACAAAATTGGGTGAGGACTAAAAATCTTTAAGCTCCTCATTATGTAATTTTTTCCACTCCCCTGTTACCTCGGCTCTCTTAAGGCCCAAATTCTCCTCAGCACCCTCTAGAAAGCGTTAGAATTATCGATACGAAGACTTCGATACTACCAGATGATGACCTCACATGCTGTGGCAGGTGACCTACTGGTGGGTTTGATATTCAATTAGCTTGTTATTATAAGGACTGTACCGATTATATCTTTTAATTAAACCTATCATAAAATATACAGTTTACCTACAAGTTGAAGAGCTTGCAACACTGGCCTACTGTTGGCAGAATTTCACGATGTCGTAATTATGTATAGTTGAATGAAAATGTGTACTCCATAACAGTTTCCTCTGCTAACCTTGTAAAGTTTTCCTTCCAGGTGGTTATTCAGAGACAGAAATATGTCGGAAATATTCTGTAAATGCGTAAGATAAATGTAGCCGATCGCGTATAAAGATGGTCTCACATGGTTGATGTTATACAACGCCTTCATATGCGAAATATTCTGATATTCATAGAAAGAGAATGTGCTTTACTGTTTTATGACCATGAATTTGTAATTTTCTACACATCTCAGTGGACAATAAATTAATCCACTCTCTAGCATTTATGGATTTGCCCAAATCAGCATAAGAACTTATTTTCAGGATACTGTTGATGTTTCATTAATTTCAAAGTAGCTTTCCTGAAATATATTTTAAGCAACTGTTTCAATAATTACGTCTCTGGCCTACAACTGTTACTGAATTATAACATATAATGAACCGGTCTGCTACAGCATCACAGGCTGGTTTTGGTCGGGTATTGCGATGTAAGAATCCAGGTCCCTAGGTTACCTAGCGTCAGCAACTAAATTTTTTTTGTCAGGTTTGCCTGAAAATTAGTACAGAAATTCTTCACAAAAAGCTGTCGAATAAATGAGAGTTTAGTAGAACTCGAATTATTTACAACATTTTCCTTAAAACAGTAAAAGATTGTTTTTCTGCTCTTTCCAGATTTTTTCACATATTTGGGTACAAGGTACGTTAATTACTTTGAGTAAAAGTGAATTTCGCGAAATTAGGTGCCACGAAAGACATACCGGACTTAAGGGAATAGATAAAATGTTGGCATGTTTTTAACATTTCCGTCCTTTTCGCCAACACTCAGTAGATAAGCATGAATAAATGTTTAGCACATTATAGCGAGTTTCGCGAAAATCGACGCAGTGAAAATCACCATTTGTTGAGCGGCGTAAAGGACTTGCTATAAGCACTGTAAATTTTCATCTTCCGATCTGGACAAAATTGATATGTTAGGTCTGTACCTAATGCTGTTGAGCACATGTGTGTTTTGTGAGTATCGGCGAAGGGAAAGTTGTACCTTTCTTACATGAATGAGTGAAATTACATTTAAACATGAACCCCGAAAACTTATGACATTTTGAGAGTAAAGAACGCTAGGTAAAACTTATTTTCTGCGTTCCGGTAATACATAATTTGCAGTATTGCGCTCTTTTTTTGCAAATAAAGGTGTGTCGATCAGAAACAACAAAGATTTATTCGGCTGTCCTGTAACAGCAGATAAAAGCTAAGGGTAGGGAAGGCATTTGTCAATTCTGATAAACACTCACATATTTGATGCCACTGCCAGATTGGATTTAGGCGCAGTGTGTCAAATATTACATTATCGATTGTCAAATATTGACGGCTATGTGCCTCTAATAGCTGAGAATAATTACTGTCAGTGTTTTCTGCTGTGTTAGCTGGGGTACAGAATTATAGTTAGGGAACTTAAAGAGTAAAACTGAAACACTGAAGTTTCTATGCGTCACGCAAGCGGGACAACGGTCCTATACTTCTCCGTACTAACGTACGTCATGGAGCAGAGATTTTTTTTTGATAAACTAGCAGCTCCTCAGTCAGGGAAAGTTCAGAATCATGTTCGAAAGTGCAGCACTGTTGCATGTTCATGCTTTTCATTGGCTATTTAATCACACTTACAGTGTCGGATGCAATAAATAGTCTACTCTTATGTGTAATAAAATTTAAATTCCTTTTGTTGAGGATCTCACTGGGTGGTTTGAAGGTGATTTAAGTCTTTCAGAGCGTGAAACATTGTCGACTGGGAAAAATTACTGTGTACAGACTTAGGGAAATTTATGAAAATTTAGGCAAGAACCCCACCCTCCCCTTCAGACAACCATGACTGGCCATTTGCTAACCAAGAGGAGGTCACATGTCAAGTGATTAGAGTCTTAAAAATTTAAATTCTATCTTATAGTTGCCAATGAAAATGAAATTGGCATAGTGAGACGTAACATATATTAATGTTGGTAGAAATTAGTAGTAACTTCCATAAGCACCAAATCTGAGGCCTTCAATTATTTATGGAGCAGAAAAATGAATTATGTTTTGTAGAGGCAAAGAGTCTCCATACCGTTTTGTGTCGGAATATGATTTATTACCGAGTTACGTGCAACTCCTATTTACTTCCCTAGTCACTAGCCTGTGCTTTAGCTCTTATCGACTTTCACTTACAAAACTAAATCAAAGGACCCGGGCCATGCATGCATTATTAAGAAATGGCATCTGACGTAGGCAGAGGTTCCTGGTCATTGACGGAGTTTAAAGTTGAGCCTAAAACTGTTAAGTTCTTTTGTGTGAATCATAATGCCTCCCTGCAACATCGCTTCTCTTATGATTTATGCTGCCTAATGTATAGCGATTGCAGAAGCCATGGATAAATTACACTATCAAATTTGTCGAAATTTTCATTACGCTGGAAATTTTTTATGAGTGTATTACAATTACAGATTTTTCTAACTTACGCTAGAAATATTGTATGGATATATTACTATTCCAGATTTTTCATAATATGAACTACGCTAGAAATATTGTGTGGATATATTACTATTCCAGATTTTTTAACATAAGAACTACGCTAGAAA
>Ga0123354_10006684_pt1 | contig 17193 bp, 7 predicted proteins | sample TergutLab28metaG_2_FD_97872 | JGI IMG/M metagenome (GOLD analysis project Ga0123354, IMG submission 97872) | Labiotermes labralis P4 segment gut microbial communities from Petit-Saut dam, French Guiana - Lab288 P4 | ecosystem: Host-associated > Arthropoda: Insects > Digestive system > Gut ...
AAAACCAATCAGTTTATGCTGTAAGTGGCACAAGTCGCTGTTTGTTTTCAGATAAATACAAAACACATAAATACAGTGTGGGCAGAGCGTACAGTTGTTGAATGTTAAACTGTTGGTGCATCAAGTAAGCAGTAGGCATTCAAATTTTAATTTGAGATTTCGAATAATCACGTACACTCAAGACGCAACACATTAGGTAGGACTCCTATGGAGAACGTAATGGGCCGTGGCGGAGACTTGTTACCATCAACACATAACACTCACAAGAGACAGACATCCGTACACCCGGCGGGAATTGAACACCAACCCCAAGAAATGAGGGGCCGCAGACCCACGCCTTAGTCCTCATTACCAACTGGATCGGCGATTTGATAAAATGCCACTGCTTAATACAGCAAAACAATATGCGTGCGAAATCCTTCAAAATGAAAGACGTTACAACTCTTTTCCAAAACTAGTCAATTTCACTCTCTGAAAATAAAACATAACCTACAAATTTGAATAAGTATTTATGGATACGGTACATGACAAAGGATACATTCTTTACTATACGTTAGTTCGCTGATTAAGATGAGATCGAAGATTGAAATATGTGTATTCGCCGAAGTCAGGAACTCATCTGTGTCTGGGAATGGAGAAACACTTTCCTTAGATTTGTGGGAATCACTTTGTAATGGCAGTGACGAAGCTCAGTTCATAAATGAAATGAATATCAACAGAGCGAATCATCTTGTCAATTTAATGTAGCACTGCATATTTCGCGAGGAAGCGTCGATTAGGAGGTCCGCAACTGCCAGCAAACAATAGGACATATTTCCTAATTCCGAGAACGGAAAGCTTACTGTTGATAATAAATACGAGGTATAAATTCAGATCCTCCGAAAATTCAATTCCGTGTTCAAGATGTACGCATTAATGAAAACTACAATTAACTTACACGCAACGACATTTGACGTTAACTTTGAAACCTTTGCACCAGAATTTCCAACAAGCTGAGAAACTTTTAGGAATAAGTGAATGAGAAAGGCATTTCGACATCTCCTGCTCATTTACTTACACGAACTATTTACTGCTTATAAGTTCCCACAGATTAGTAATCATGAACGGCAAACTACAAGACTTTGTGGAAGAAACTTAATTTTTGACTAGTGAATGAATTCTTTGAATGAAACGCAGTGGCACTCAGCAATTGAAAATAAAGCTCACTCCGAATTGTTTCTGCTCACGTACGTCCGAAGAGGGAGAATATAGAACCAAACAAGCACCGTGGGCTGCTCATTTTCATTATTCCAGCTTTCAAATTAGAAAGAGCAAGTATAAAAATTATATTAGCATTGACATACAACTGTTTTAAAAAAATATTCATTTCATAACTCAACTTGCAGCCCACACGGCGCTTCTGTTGTTCTAAACTTTTCCATCGTGCAAACAAAAATATAGGTCGACATTTAACATTTCGAATTTAGTTCTGTAAAGCTGAACATGTGAATCAGTTCATAACCGTCAGCTTCTGAATAACTCTCTTCCATGAAAATAGTCACCACCCTACTAACTAGAAAATTGAATTTTACCACTAATTTTTATCTTTGTACCGTGCATTTTGAAATCTAAGTAGTTCACTCACCAACAAATGCACTATATATTAACGTGGTTAAAAGTTATAAATTTACATTAAAATACACAATAATATCGCTTCTAAATGTTTCGGTCTTTAATGACCATCATCAGGGAGCTTTATCTGTACTACAGCTATATTTATGTTAAAACACTCGTAAAATTACGTCGTTATTTAATTAGGTGATGTGGCAGCATGTCGTAAAGCGGCATGTGGGTTGTATGCAGTGCAGTGCAAAGCATACAACACACACTGTCCTGCTCACAACACACATGCCGCTCTACGACATGCTGCCACATCACCTAATTTATATAACGACGTAATTTTACCGAGTGTTTTAACATAAATATAACCTTATTACAGATAAAGCTCCCTGATGATGGCCATTAAAGACCGAAAGAGGTAGCAGCGATATTATTGTGCATTTTAATGTAAATTTAAAAATGTTAACGAAGTTAATAAATAGTGCATTTGTTGGTGAGTGAACTACGCATTTACCACTAATACTAGAAAGTATACCAGTAATATAAGTCAATATGTAAGTATCAGCAGTAAGTATACAAGTAGTAGCAGCGAGTACATCAATAATACGTATCATTATATCAGTATCAGCAATCAGTATATAAATATTAGAATTTGTTAAACATATCAGTAATGTAAGTCAGTAAATCAGTATAAGCAGTAAGTAAACAAGTAGCAACAGCTAGTACAAATATGATAGAATTCAGTACAACAGTATCAGCACTAAGTAAACAAGTAGCAGCAGTACGTCCACAAGTCGGTATATCAGTATCAGCAATAAGAGTAACAGTAACAACTGCAGTAAGTAGCACTGTAACCACTGAAACCGAACCTCGCAATCGATTGCTTTTCATTTCTGCAGCGTCTTCTGGAGATCCATGGTAAACCTCAGCCTGGAGACCGACTACCCTGAACGAAGGAAGCTCTTCGCCATTTATCTCAGTCCTCTCAGGCAAATGCCAGAATGATACATTAAATCAGCCTGCTGTCGCTTCGTTCCACACTGCTCCTAATTCAGTTGGCAGTAATCTCCCTATCACTTGGTGCTAGAGCCTCCATTCTCTACCTAATTCTATATGGGCCTGTCATGAATAAAACCCTAACCGTTTACAAAAAGGTGTTTTCCACTGCACTCTAGACATGCTGGTTTTAGACCTTAGCCCTAATATTGAGTAGCTAACTTTGGCGAAAAAATTCCTGTGTTAAATAAAAAAAAAGTTTTTGAAATAAAGGGATGTAGGCGCCAGAGAATAAGGAAAGGTGGTTTTGTGTTTGGTGTTTTAATAAACACGACTATAAAATTAACTCCTCTGCGATTATTGCTAGAGTGATCGAATTAAGTAACGGGATGCACAAGACATGCAGCACGCAAGGGAGAGATGAAAAACAAATATAAAATTATGGTCTAAAGGCATGAATGGATGGCACCACGTAAATACACTACACACACAAGATGTGATAATAAAAAAGTGTTAAATACCAGTGTGAGTATTTGTTAACTGAACTCACCTCGTTTAATTCTTATAATAAAAACCAACATGACGCACTATTTCTCAAATTTATTTTGGTAAAGAACTATACATGTTTCGGACAGACGTACTGTCCATCATCAGGGGTCTTAATACTGCATTCACAGTAATAGATATTTGTCATACTAGCTCTGTTGACTGTCTGCTAGCGAGGTCAATATTGACTGTCTGCTAGCGAGGTCAGGTTCCATCCTGACCTCGCTAGCAGACAGTCAACATAACTATCATGAAAAATACCAATTGCTGTGAATACTGTATTAAGACTCCTGATGATGGACAGTAAATCTGTCCGAAACATGTAGAGTTCTTTACTAAAATATAATTGAGAAATAGTGAATCTCGTTGGCTTTTGTTATAAGAATATATCACGATGCACGGTCCTGTGAATGTCAAATTCACCTCATTTAAGTCAGTAACCAGCGTCATATTATTTTCAATACAGCAATGAAACTTCGGGTTATATAGCAAGAGCAAACATCTAACTCAGATAAACGACCATCAGCTCGTCGATACATAATTACATGCAAGTAAGAGTCATTGGACCTATAGCTGTCAGGATACTGGTGTAAAATCCACAACATGTCTTGGCAGTCTTTCTTCGCTTCTGCAGGTGAGTAGTGGGATACAATCTGTGAAAAGCACGCTAAAATTCTGCACGGTGGCACTCTGCAGCTAATTCTGCAGTCCCTCTGCCGTTACCCATCAGACGTCATGCAGTTAACCATACAACACAGCGCCGCTGGTTAAGGTGCCCTCTAGAGCTCCGATAAACTCGATGCCTTGTCACGTGTGGCGTGCATCACTGCCATTATCACTCACGTTTTCTCGACCAAGTGTTGGCCGATAATTTACTGCACGTTATTTCAACTGCCTCACCCGATACGGACACATAATAAGTGGTGAATACGTGTTTAGAAGAACGCGGCTGTGATCTGCTGTTAGTAAGCACAAGTACGCTGCAGGGCCTAAACAAAAGCGCAGACATCTCAGTCAAATGAGTCCGTTTGCTGACTCGTATTAGAGAGGGGTGGCACCTGGGGAAAAGTGTACAGCTTTAACTTTACATCACATTTGAAGTTTCTCTTTCGCCACACATTCAGTGCACACAGGCAACAGCGAATATAAAACACTGTAGAATTTGTGGTCAGTCCGTGTATTTACAACGAACACTCTTAAGTTGTACAAAGATTATATTTATATATACTCAAAAAAATTTCTTTATATTTTAGTGTTGAGAATGAATCGATGTTTTCAGAACTCTTTATTTTAAGAGGTTGCTTGGCTCCCTTTCATTCTTTGTATCTCTAAAGCTTAATTATAATAAACTGCTTTTTATAATAGTTTGGAATATATATACTTGTCTAACACAACTATATGATGGTACAGTAATGTATATAATTCATTACATAAAGAACAACTACATGTTTCGGCCCATTTCATTGGCCATCTTCGGGTTGCTAAATGAAAAAATTTAGTAAGCAGCTACACTCGACTTGTGTGGGTTGTATACAGTGGGGAGGTAAGTGGTGAAGTGGGTAAGAGATCTCTTATGTGTTGTGTAGGATGGATGGTGTGGGTACATGGGTTCTGCTATTTTTGCTATTCTAGGTTAATATAGTTGGATCTGTGGTATCATCTTATGTTTGTAGAGATTTTATGCACATGTACACTTGACTTACAAATATACAGTGTGTAACTTTGTATAAATGTAGTATCTATAGTTATAGTAGGTTCATTGATCTAAGACCATACACTATGCTTTTTATTGTTTTAAAAAACTCCATAAATTCTCAAAATTGTATAACCCAACGGAACGTGTATGAATGTGGAACAATAATGGAATTATATTGAGAGAAAAGATAAAATACTCAAGGAAATTTGCGACATGTCAAAAACACACCTAATTGCTTTACAAAAATTTAGTTAGCAAAAAAATTGCGTTCTTGAAATAAATCTACGAGTTTCTGCACATAAAAGATAATCCGTTAACTCATTAGCACCGTTGCATAATTTTGGGTACATAAAATATTTGATTATCCCCCAAAAAATCCAACCGGCACATTTATTTGAAATTTAACACTTTTTTCATTTAGGCTATAAAAACACAACGTTTAGAAAGCTGGCTCTGCTTCTATCACCAGAATTATGAAAAATCCTCTATTTGGCACGTTACAAAGGGCTAAGTTGTACACTTGGTCGGCCAGTCAACAAAAGAAGGTAGGAATCCTTTGACACTAAACATACCTGATCCAGGACAGAGATTTTTACTACGTGACGGAACGGATAGACAAGCGAAAACGAGTTTCAAAAAAACAATATATTTATACGGCATTCAGAATATCAACTATAGGAGCCAATTTAATAACCTTCATTCAGATACTTAAGATTCAGTTTCACATCAATTCGGTCGTAATATATGACTCATAATTCAAATTTAGCTTACCTTAACATATGGTTGCCCAGCATAAATCCACGTTCATTTGAAGTAATTCAGCAATGGCGTATATTGAAGTTTTTCACAGCTGACACTTGCCAAAAAAAAAAAAACTAGACATAATCACGTTACGTCACTACTGGAAAAACGTTTTCAAAGCAGCTTGTCACTATTTCCAGTTATGTATAATGATATGTAATTTGTGTGTTTTGTATCTTATTTTCTGCGATTTGAATAAGCAAACGGATGAAGGGAAATTCACAAGAATTTCAACTTGGGGTGAGGACTGTTTAATTATAGTTATTACGTTAAGATTCCTGCTTTTGGCGTAACTTTGGTGTTTAATGCACAATCACAAGACACTTCCTTCAACACTTTTAAGTTTCGTCATTCGCACAATTAGCTTGATGAATGATGCAGTAGTTTTAAAGTTCAGTGACGTTTGAATAAAGACACAAATATATTACTTCACTCACATAGATGACGTCACTACTGAACGATGACAAATCGATGACAAAGTTGGTATTAAATTAATGTCGGGTTAAAATATAAGTTTTTCTTCTCTTACAACCAAGCTAATGTAGTTCGTAGCTGAAGACACAAGAACTTTACTGAATACGAAATAGTAATTGTTTTGAAAGTAACAATTTGTTATGAATTTATTATGCGATACGGTATTCAATTTAGTGAGGGATGTGCAGAATTTTATCTCAAGCTACGTGACACCACTGCTGCCACATTTGACAATGTTTAAAATTTAATTTCACAGCTTGAAGTTAAATAATGTTCTCTTTTTAAACACTGTTTATTAGACTGTAGCCTGATACAATTTTAGGTAACAAGTACACGCTCCGGAAGGCGTTGGCACATCCCGTTGTCACATAGTGCCACTGCACTGCACAGCACAGAACAATGCCGCCCCACCGCGCCCATTGGCTCATGGCACTGTCAGATCGCTCCAAACTGATGTTACCCGGCCCGAGTTGCAACTAAGACTGAACAGAATTACCCCCTCCTCCGACGGCCTGAAACACCCCTCCCCGCTCACAACCCTGGGCACATTCAGCTCCCACGGCGCCGGCCCGGTTCGACGCTACTGCTGCTGCTGCTGCTGCTGCTGATGATGATGATGATGATTCCCTTCGACGCTCTAGACACATATCGGAAATAGCGCCCAAAAACGACAGCATGAAGCATTTGTTAGTAATAAGCGAACTTGTGGAGCATGGATTTTATGAAAACTATTTGCACGTATTTGCCGTTCCCAGTGGCTACACGCTCTAAGGCGTAGGTCTGCGGCCGCTCGTATGCTGAGATTGTGGGTTCGAATCCCACCAGGGGAATGGATGTTTGTCTGTTGTGAGTGTTGTGTACTCTCAGGTAGAGGTCTCTGCGACGCGCTGATCACGTCCAGAGGAGTCCTACCTACTGTGGTGCCTCGTTGTTTGTGATCTAGAAACCTCGTAAATGAGAAAGCTCTGGTTCACTGGGGGGGGGGGGGGTTTTCGCGCCGGAAACAAATAACCAAACATTTTCACTTATTTATTAGAGCCCCAGTATGAACCACCTTCATGTAACAGATCCCCCCTTGAGTAACCAAAATAATGCCCACAATAATACGCCAGTTATCCCTTCCCTGAACCATATGAAATCAGCCCTCGCCTTCCCATTTTATTTTTGTAAGATCCATCCAAGCTTAGGTCTTCCAGCTGCCCTTCTTCATTACCAAATACAGGAAGTGTTTCCCATCTCCCCTAACATGTGACAGAAGCGCCACCCGGCTCATCATCTTCGACTTCATCACCCCAGCAAAAAACGGAGAGGCGCACAAACCGTTCAACCCCTAATTATACAGTGTTACAAACGCCTTCCGCAGAAACCTCTTGCAAAATATCTTCAGCTAGGAATTTCCCCTTCATGTAGCAGGCCACGCTCCATAGTGATATAAGAACCAAGGAAAGAACTGTAGTTTTGTATATTTTTATTTTTATCGTTGTATATAACAAACAGTAGAAAAAAGGCATCCTGAACGCAACGGTATTGTGCATATATTAATTAAACCTACACATTTTACATAGATATATATAGAAAAACAGACAACGTACGTATACCGTCACACTAAGGCGCGTTCGTGCAACTAATGTTGCAGTGGAAAAGCAATACGGATTACATATTCCGAGTGTGCGTCTGGAGCCTTAAGTATCCAGCAAGCAGAGCGCATGAGCCGTAACGTATTGCCATCTGAGGTCTGTCTGGCCCTACCATATATTTCACATTATCTCTATATGGCACGATTTTCGGGGAAAAAAAGTTCATGAACATAAAACGCGTTTCATTTTCTCTACAATGTTTGTCTGAAACATTTCTCATTCTAAGAAGAAATGAGCAAGATATGATCAAAAATGTATATTGGCCTTCATGTAATGTACTCGTTATTCTTATCCAATTTTAATGAAATTTGAAATTTCTCGACAGAGTTTGGAAACTGATTCCAATATCGAATTTCATGAAAATCCGTGCAGTGGGAGCCGAGTTGTTCCCATTCGGATGGACTGACAGATGGACAGACGGACGGACGGACATGACGAAATTAATAGTCACTTTTAGCAATACTGCGAGACACGCCTAACAATGTAAGTATTACTTTTGCTGCAGTATATTTTTATGGGGTAAAGTTTCAAGAGCTGTCACTTGAAAGACAGAGAGTAAGGAAGAACAATAATAAGTTAATTGGTTAGTAGCTTAAGTATGTTGTGAGGATGGGATGTGAAGGGCAGTGTATTTAGGGAATATGCTGTATGGCGAGACACTTCGGTTACGGTACCAGTATGTCAGGTTTGTAGTAGTAGTAGTTGTTGTTGTTGTTGTCGTCGTAGGCGTCGTATCGTCGTTGTTGTTGTTGTTCACGGTATTACGAGTGATTTAAATTGCGTGTTACTAAGAGTAATAAGTGCATTATTACAATACACATGTATATCTACCTACACGTTCACATGAACAAAAACTTCTTAACTCTTGATGCAATTTTTGAATTGTTTCCATAAAATGTACTAGCCTAATTGCAGCATTTTCGAGGTAATGAACAAATCTGTATAAAGACGTACTTGTTTACATTCGACACTATGTTCGTATTAAGATTGATTATTCATGTAAGTCCTTATTAATCAGATTAATTATCATTTCTCAAGGCTCGACAGCCCTAGTAGGCCAATGACACCTCAATGTTGAGGTTTCGAGATCACACTCAGACACACCAAACTCGGTAGAACTCTTCTGGACGACTGATCAGTCCGTCGTCGAGACCTCTACCTGATAACACACAACACTAACAACAGGCACACATTCATGATTCCTGCGGGTTCGAACCCACTATCGCAGTAAGCAGACGGCCGCAAACCCACGCCTTAAATCGCGCGGCCGCCGGGGACATTGGAAAATAATATCTCCTTACAGACATGACTAATTAACATTGATATCAGTAAAATTATGTTTGCGGTAAATAACAGTTCCTTTGTAATCTCATGTAACACAACGAGACACATTGTACGAAAAGTAAAGGAGTTTCTATTATTCATCATCATCATCACAAACATCCAGGGTTGGGCCATTTGGCCCGTTCCGTCTCCAGAGTTACAGTTGTTCTCTCCATCGTTTCTTTCGTCTCCCAATTGTCCTCTTTCCTTGTTGCCTGTAAAGGTATGATTTTAAAGGGATTTGGTTTTGTGGCATTCTTTGTAGATGTAAAAGCCAGTTCCTTCTGTATTCATCTATCTTGTCTAGTATGCAGTCTGTCTGTAGTTCGCGGCGAATGGAGTCTTTGTTTTGTAGTATTAGAAGGCGTAACCTGCCAGAGGTCTCAATAGCTTCATTTCTGCAGCCTCAATTCTTCGTCTTTGTGAGGCTGTCAAAGTCCAATTTTCTGACCCATATAAAAATGTAGGCAAAACTAGAGTGTTACAGACCATTAGAACTGTAAGTAAACTTCTTCTTTGGGCGCAGTTGAGTAATCTCATCATCATCATCATATCAACATAAACTTTAGAGTTGTGGCTTCATGTTTATTATTCTTATTTATGTCTTAGTCTCAGATGAGTTGAGGAGACCGTAACGATGTACCAACTGATGATACTTACAGATACATGGTGTAAAATCTACTTTCGTCTTTCAGCCTGACGCCTATCTTGGACGACAATATTAAAATAGTTCTAAGTGAAAAACGGAGGTAGTCATAAGTAGTATATTGGAAGGAAAATGGCGAATTAAATTGGTTTAATGGGCCAGATATGATATTTAAGTACAAAATATAAACACAGCCTCTTCCATAAAACTGAGAACACACGGACCTATATCCTCATGGTGATTATTTCTGGCGATTTCAATGTCCTCATGGTGATTATTTCTGGCGATTTCAATCTTGACGTCGATGAGCTGGTGATAGCGCACCGTTGCAGTATTTCCTCTTGCCAAGCGAAGTAATGGAAATGTAACGTTCCATTAGAGGCACACATATTTTCACCTTCTTTCATTTTCTGTTATACTCAGGGTAGGGTAAGACAATGTCTATTGGCCCTTCGGCCTTTAGTAAATCCATTCACAACGTGTACCCCGATGGCAGATGAATGAATACGCAAAACTAATGGAATGAGTTCGGACAAGTGAAAAATCCGAGTTCTTGATCAGAAAGCTATCTCGTTGCCTCTTTCCATACCACAAATCCCTCGCACTCGACGAGTAACCGCGTAAACTAAGCGAAGTTCCGCGGTACACCAAATTCTGTAATTTTTAGCTTTGCATCTGAAAACGAGATAATATTGCTTTAACAATTTTCAGAACATTCTACTCTAAATCACTCTCTTACGTTCCGGAAAGGCTTAATAATCTGTAAGCCGTACATCCAAACAATATAAAAAGCTAATTAATTGTGTAGATGAAATATCCGGCGATCTCAGACAAACTAAGTTTCGTGATTGACTCCAAAACTTGTTACCCCTCAGATTCATTATAAAAACTTTCTTTACATAATATAAAGCCGAAATTGCTAAATAAGAACAATAATGTGCAGGGTACATAAATGGCGATTCTGTATGCCATCGCGAAATATGGGGAACGTGGCTCCATGGATTTTTACCCTCATTACTAAATTCAGTTTATTTGCCTTCTTCAGGCTCCGACAGATCCAATCCTGAGATCAGAAGTGCCGGTACTGATTTAGATAAGCGTCAAAAGGGTTGATAAAATAAACATAGAAATCGAAGTCTGTTGCCCATTACGTAGCCAGTCACTTTAGAATCATCCGACACTTCAGTAAGTTAAAATGGACATTTGGTTAGCCCAAAACGGAAAGGTAAAAAGAAGAAGAAGCTGTTGGTGTGTAATTTGTGATATTAAGGTTTCAGAATTCGGCTGTTCAATATAAGGCTAAACACAAGGGATTCATAAAGCTTAGTTTCACACTGGACTGATTTATGACTTCTAGTGTTACTCTTTACATTTCACTTCATAACATTTCATTTTATATCATTTTCTTAACGAATTATTTAAATTTATTCTATAGAATTTCAAAGTTTCGTACAGTCGCTATTTTGTAACTGCTGTATAAAAACAATATTTTTTAATGTTTATGTTATATGTTTTGTATTATTATTATTTAGGATAAATCGCGACATCAAATTCCGCGCTCCTACTTCTATGGTTCATCATACAACAAAATAAAGAAAATATTCTGAGGGGCATTATTTTATTTGTTATGTGACACTTTAGAGAAAAAGTTTCCTATCAATAGCCGAGTAACTCTAGAAGTTCAGCATCGCACATCGCTTCAGCACCAGTGTCGGTAATGTAGCTTCCGATGCATAAGTACGCGCGTCCGTGGTATTGTTATTCATGTGACTCTAAGAAATACTTTCTAAGCGAATTCATTTTCAAGTGCAATAAGAGTCACAGGCTCTTTCTTTAAGAGAGAAAAATAGGCTAAAAATAAAACATGCACAATGAAACACAACGATAACTGTCAGTTACATTTTTAGTTGATGTTGAAATCTGCAGAGACAAGAAGTCTTGATGACCGCGCGGTCAATGCCGTTGCCAGAAAACGTTCTAACTTTCTGTACGTGGATATTGATGCTGCTACAGAAGTTCTGCCTTTTTAAAATTGTTTTTACCTCAATAATTCAGAATAAAAATTATCCATTTTTGAATATTATGTGTTTAAATAAAAGAAGGTTAGGCAGTTGAATGTATGAATTGCGTCATGGAATAAACGTGCACTGTGCGAGCGCAGCCAATCAGGACACAGACCGTGCGTGCAGTTAGCTGGCTCGTGTATTTCAACTGTCATAAGCACAAAACTGATCTCAGTGTAATTAAAAATCTGCAAATATTTTTATTCGACCGCCTGACCGTTCTGTTTGTTAATTACAATTACTGCCTTTGAAAAGCAATAAGCAAATTCTAATTTTGAAATGTACGATTAAAATTGAATTCAACATAATTTCACTTCTATCTGCGAAATATTAATAACTGATTTCATGTATTTCTTTTTCGAACAACTTCCATGTGTTTTTCTAGTCTCTTCCTTGTCTAACAACGTAATCGTCAAAAGTTTTAAAGTCCAGAGGTACCATATGTACCATATGTACCACCAGGTTCTAGCGTTTAGAAATTCTACCCTCCACCCACGAAGCGTAGAAATGCGCTTCGCACGCATCTCAGAACAAATATCGATTATTTGCCTAAACACAATCTAAATGACCTGGGTGCTTTTTGTAACAGAAACAGAGAACGTTCACTACGCATTAGGAAGCGAGTTTTTGAATGAAATTCAGGCTAGCTTTACTCCTTAAATGGGAATATTTTCAAGTGTGTTGTATTTCTATGTAAAAAAAAACATAAGTTTAGTTATAAATCTTATTGTTGCACCGTGCATTTTTGTAGAATCACTTCTATTATCAACCAACAACTGCACTTATATAACTTTCACATAAAACACATTAAAAACACTTAAAATAACTCCGACATGTTTCGATCTTGTCAGATCATCATCAGAGAGCTTTGTTGTTCGTTGCTAAATTTATATTACAATATTCACAATTTAATTCGTTTTTGCAAACAAGGTGTTGTGACAGCGTATCATGTTGTGTTGGCTAGGTGTGTGTCGTACGCTACGTAATGATTCCCTCACTACGTAGCGTACGACGCACACCCAGCCAACTGCTCTCCCTACAACACATTCCTACACAACATGATACGCTGCCACAACACCTTGTTTGCAAAAACGAATTAAATTGTGAATATTGTAATATAAATTTAGCAACGAACAACAAAGCTCCCTGATGATGATCTGACAATATCGAAACATGTCGGAGTGATTTTAAGTGTTTTTAAAGTGTTTTATGTGAAAGTTATATAAGTGCAGTTGTTGGTTGATAATAGATGTGATAAGCCTAGTTATTAGTTAATTCAAGTCTGTCTGTCAGTCCTGTGTCAGAGGAAGAAAAATTAATTTACACGTTTAAACTTTGTATCTTTGACCTTCTTACAGTTTACGGTACTTTCATGATAAAAACAGCATAGTGAGTTACAGTTAATTTAATTTAATAGTAGGTTACAAATCACGTATAGCGTGTACATTTAAGCCCTGTTGCCATTTTATTGACAAAATTGCATATACGAATATTTTATATAATTCTGCAATTTATTTTATAAGTTTAGGGAGTAATTGGAGTCTGGCGTGTAACTCAGAATCGTTGACAAGTTTTGTAGGGAAGTTAGTGTAGGGAAATTGCATATAAAAGATTAATGAGAGGCGTCGTGATTATCCTACACTCACGCCTTACAATAATCTGAAGGCGTCGCCCATTCTTATTTTTATATGTGGGAAGGATAAAAATCGATGTGTAACTTATTTCAGCCAATGACAGATTCATAGGTCAATGTAGGCACAGTCTGTCAATGACTGTACCTTAATCTTCACATGTATTATTAGGCAATTACAGCTTTTCCAGAAACACTAGAAAGCAAACGTGGGCACTAACGTCCCCCACGCAGGTACACTCACAACCCCCCCCCCATATCACACACACAATATTATTCATACCAACACACGTATCAAATCGCAAATAATCCAACACACTTAATCACAATCCACACAAACTCCCACACACTCTCACGTGTAACGCTAACTCACAGTCTTCACAGACATTCACATACATCCACAGCCACAAACACAAATGCATTCAGCAATTCACAGTCCATGTTCGTTATAAAAACACGTACCGTCTTTTGGTAAAATTCTGTTTCATAATTTTTATTTCTTTTTTCGTGGCGATATCAAATTACTTGATATAAAGTATTTTTAAACATCACAGCCGTTTGGTACTCTCATTATAGCAGGAGACGCTTGATTATATAACGTTTATTAGGATGGATCCCATAAAGAAAAGCATCAGAAATTCCACAAAATAAACGTCTATATATTTACGCTAGGACTTTCGATCCCTTTCACATTTTCCCGTTTAGATATCAGCAGGTCACAGAAAACTTTCTACAATATTTCTGTATTTAAAACATTCCCGTAAGTTGTTTTAAAAAAATCTGAAATTTCACAGTCGTAAAGCCGAGATACTGGGACATTAATACCTCAGGACGCGACAAGAATTAATTTTCAGAAATTTATAGATTATATCTGTCCACTCCCATAAGCCTGTAGATTCATTTACAATCCGAGCTCATGATTACCCCCCCCCCCCTTTTATATGCGTTATAAAATCTGTCGTCCGCCAGTGTTCGAAACTTCCTGACAATATCAGATTCATTCGTTCAGCGGACGTGTGTACGTATGTTACAGACTCAGGCCCGCGAGAGATGCGGCAATACACAACTTTCACATCTGTTAATACAGATGGAAAAAATGTCAACTCTTCCTCTAACGTCACCTACGCAGTGTCAACCGAGAAACTGTGGTTCGATTCTCCAAGTAAGCAAGAGATTTATCAATCACTTCTCCGAAGTGTCCAGCTGGACTCTGGAGACTACTCAGCCACCTTTTCAACGTCTACCGGCAGGTAGTCCACCGGCCCGGCCGAACTGTGAAGCAATTCACCCTCAGCCAACGTTCAGGCTGCGAATAAGAGCAGCTGTAAGTCCATTCCCCCTTAAGCCTTCACGGTTTGCAAGGCGACATTTTCACCCTTATCTTTTTATACTGTTATTTTGGTAGAGGAAGTATAAATTTTCTTCCCTTCCTACCAAAAGTAGATAGACTTCAAAACGATAAACCGTCTCATTGCATTCACATACATCGTAACACCTTCAATGTAACATCTACTAAGACAGCAATTTCCGCAGTCGATAAATAAACTCTTTGTATCAAATTTCTTCGAATTTCAGTGGAGACCAAGTACTTTGAACGAAGTTTTTCCTTTCTTCCACTGTAAAAGGGGTGTCATATTAAACACTTTATGACCACATACATTCACATTTTCCCCACATTGCGTTATTTATTTAAGATTTATTTCATGGTGTTCTTAGTTTGTCGGATATGATGCGGTTGAATTACGCGATAAATAATGAATAATGCATTTCACAGATTTCAGAAATATGTGACAGGGTTCTGATTTCAGACACTGTACCGGAATTAGCCCGAATGATGCGAAAACCCCACATAAAACTCATAATAGCTTTCGAACCGAAATTTGAAGGTTAGGCCTTTCGGAAAGAAGCAGAAGTGCCTATCATCACACAGCAGTAGTCATTACTCAAGACTTGAAATCGTATTTATTTTTAAAATACACTGTAAAATTGAAAAATTTATTCACGCGTTTTTAAAACGAATAAAACAAACTGTTCATATTTATTTACTAGATTTACTAAAATTATGAAGAAACAGAACCAAATTATCGCTCCAACCGTGACTGGGAAGTATTGCCAGCTTCTTGGTGTAATCCGCTCACTATGAGATTTCATCACAATTACTGTTGATATGAGGCCGTGGAGCTAACTAAGTAGCCAATTAACTAACTAACATAATAGAGCACAGTCTTGTTAAGAAGCTAAAAGTTCCTCAGCTGGCCAAGAAATTCCCAACATCATATGGAACCCGAAGGTTCATTGTCGCATTCGCAAGAGCTCGCCACCTGTCCCTATCCTGTGCCAGATCAATCCAGTCCATGCCCCCCCATCCCACTTTATGAAGATAAATTTTTATATTTATCCTCCCGTCTACTCCTAGGTATTCCAAGTGGTCTTTTTCCCTCAGGCTCACCCACCAAAACCCTGTATACACCTCACCTCTAACAATGTAGATTTAAATCTTGCAGATTTCACAACTGTGCGGTTGAAGACTCCGTCCTACTGGAATAGGATGTCACGTCACTGGGATTTCATTTCCCAGGAGTCCTCAAGATAATGTGACCATGAATTAGTTCCAGTATGTCCACTTCCGAGGGAAAAACCCCTGGTCACTCAGATCGAAGGCAATCTAATTTTCCGTTTCAGCTCTTAGTAAAATACAAAATCTCTAAAAAGACTGGCATTTTACCTAACACGAAAGTTTACCCCTCACCAGACATTTTGATAAAAGTGTAAGCAGTCCTACGCACGAGTTTCACCAGAACTGAAAGGCAGAAACCTACGCAGATCAGAAAATCGAGAACTTCTTTTCAAACTTTTTCGTTGCAATTTCCCCTTCACTGATTTTCACTGCCGCTGATATAAGCCTATTGATGCACAAGATAATTACTAATATTTAGTCTTACTTACTCAGGAAGTAATGTTTGTTTTGTTTCGTTAAGAACGTTGTGCGAAAAAAGCATATAAAGTTCAGCTTGCGAATTTAAAGCATATATCACTTTACACCAAATCTCAATATCACAACAGAAGACCGATAAAATTTAAAGTAAAACCATACTACAAAATTTCGCCTAAATACGTTGTGAAAAAAATTTATTGTATATTATTAATACCATATTTCAAAGACGTTAAGATTTACGGAGAACAAAAACCAAACAGACGTATCAAAGTATCTTAACTAATGAATGATACCAGCGGCTCTTTCCGGGAGTTGAAGGTAGCTCGGGCCGGCAGCTAACTACTCATCTGCATCAGTGCCGACGTTAAATGAATGGAACTGTACCTTTTTCCCCCTGCAGGCCTTCATGAAGCGTATAGGAACAATTGTACTGTACCTTCACTGTCTGTCACACATTAACGTTAAGCACTTTCTAAAGGAAGAAATAATGCTTAATGCTTTTACGATTTAATACATTAATCGGGCACTGATGTATTTCAGATTAATAAAGAATTACAAACTCTGTCACTTGAATCTTTGTTTTAGTGTCCGCCTATTGGGCTCAACCTCATTCCTCCAGTCGATCAAATATCCGGAAAATATTTACCAATATCGACACTGGATATTCTAATTGAGGTAGATAACGAAGAGCATCAACTGGTTTTCTTTGGTTTCAGCTTTGTCCGAAGAAATCCATAAGCCACCCAAAATTGATGTAAGGGTGGGGGGGGGGGGGAAGAGGGAAACCCAGGAAAAAGAATGGATCGGGTTTTCCGAAAGTAAGGCAGGGGCCGGGAAGCTGTAGCGG
>Ga0123354_10006686_pt1 | contig 17192 bp, 9 predicted proteins | sample TergutLab28metaG_2_FD_97872 | JGI IMG/M metagenome (GOLD analysis project Ga0123354, IMG submission 97872) | Labiotermes labralis P4 segment gut microbial communities from Petit-Saut dam, French Guiana - Lab288 P4 | ecosystem: Host-associated > Arthropoda: Insects > Digestive system > Gut ...
CAGTTTGTTTCATAATTCTAACGTATTTGGTTCCTGTATTATTCACATTTTATATACAGGATGTGCTGAAATTAAAAAAATAATTCCGGCGCCAAAAGGTTAATGGCGTAAAGCTGAGGCGTAGCGGAATGTATAGAAAGGTCCATGCAGCAGGAAGTAAGGTGGGAACGGAAGTGTACGAATTTAAATGACCTGGTTGTTACTGTCCTAAATCAGACATCGTACAGTGAAATCATACGGAGGTATAAATCCACGCATTCTTAACTCGGGTCCTCGGCGGAGGAAGGTAGTCAGCCTCTTCCCCCTGTACCCCAAAGATAAATCCACCTGTACCCTTCTAGATACAGTGCCCAGGTTGTTGGACAAAATTTGTAGCAGTTTTTATGTTTATGGTTTCGTGCATCGCTAATCTATATTAATAATTGTTCAACGATATGCAACACAAAAAATCTATTTATTATTATTCTGCAAGTTCACTCTACATGTTTCGGGTATCAACCACACCCATCATCAGGCGTACACAAACTTCCTCCGGTACTGGTCATAATTTTTGTGCAGCTACCTCCCTCCAGCGTGACCAAGCTAGCTTGGCCACGTTTGAGAAGCACAGCATGACCAGTACCGGAGGCTGTAGTTACCATTTTGTGTACCCCTTATGATGGGTGTGGTTGACACCCGAAACATGTAGAGTGAACTTGCAGAATAATAAATAGACTGCTTTGTGTTGCATCTCGTTGGACAATTATTAATACATTTGTAGCGTGTGTCGGAGTTTTAACGGTAAGTATATTGTCCCTAGCGATATTTGGCCATAAATTCTCCTTTACTAAAACCATAAATAACACTTTTCGCATACATCATAAACTATTAAATAAATTTTATTGACGGGTCCCAAGGTATTTGGAATGTTGTGTGCTACACCACGGCCTACAATGTTTAAAACCCTGTTACAATACTACAGATGCTTGCTTCAACAGCGTTGCATCACTATGAAGATGTACATGCCACATAAAACAAGCATACGTTCATGTTGCATGAACTGGCTGCAAGTTAAACTTGCCTAATGTATTTTCAGTCTATGAAATACATTTGTATTACTGTTGTAGTTGTTTGAGCAGACTAGCTAAATTTCTAGTACTTTGTATGAGATTTGAATAATATACTGCAGATGTTTCAATGAAAATAAGCAAATCTTTAAACAAGAAATAACATTAATATTAAAGAAATTGGTTTAATAGCCTAATTAAAAGAAAGATATTGCACTGAGGGGTCCCGCTCTACCGCAGTACTTAACTACCTACTTTTTATTTAATGTTTGCAGTCCCGAAGTGTTTAACACAGATGTGAATGTACAATGATGTATCAGTCAGACACAACAAAATTTTATTATGTTTATTATTCTAGTAGGGAAATATATTTCGATTCTTATAGAATCGTCCTCAGGCCCTTCCTCACTTAGCAGTGTTTAAAATGTGCACTGGGAACCGAAAAGCTTACATTCTTGATATAACTATATAAAAAATGCATGTGTCGTTTTGTTCTTATTATGCAATCAGGATACTTATTTCTAAAACTTTAACCGGTACGTATGAAGGATGTTGAACTATGTATTTGAGATCTGAAATACATACGTTTAACCTCCTTCATTGGACTGTTGCAACTCTCGCATCCTGCATTTGAGTCATTTAATTACCAAGACTGGTACAGTAACTAACAACAAGCCCGCGTTGGTATTCCTCAGAAAAGTTTGTCTTCTCGTAATTAACTCAGTATTTAGTGTCTTTTATAAAGGCATAACTTAGTGGACAAACATATTGTTTTTATGCCTTGCACTCATTGCACTTCTCGAAGCAGCTTATGTTACAGCCTGTTGTTTGTCTTGTTGTCCCATGCAACTAGTAACAGCAGTTTGATCCAGAATTGGCAGGCCTTCGGAACGTACTGTAGTGCCTTTTAGAGAACACTTTATTTTATTTTATTTTATTTCATTTTATATATTATTTTATTTTATTTCATTTTATATATTTCATATATGTTGGTATTATTTTAAGGACGGCTGGGTGCATCTCCCAGTCGAACAACCCGGAAGGCCAGATCACCTATCACTCACATAGCAACAGCAAACAGTTGAAGCTGCAGAAAACCGTTGCTAGGTGAGTGCAGGAAATGCTGGCTTTGGCTGAGAAGCGTGGTGTGGTTTTGTAAAGCGACGAGAGAGAGTCTTTGTTGAACCTTCGGTAACGACAGACACCTGGGGAGCAGAGAAGGAGCAAAATTTATAAGATGTGGGCTTTGTTGTTAATTATTGTGCCAGGTAAACGTGGTTAAGTTGTTCCGTACCAAATTGGAGCGTAGAAATGATTCGGATTATATTTAGTTTTATTTGAGGTGATCAGACTTTCCTTATGGAAATTCCTTTATAGGAAATTGTAATCTTTATTTTGGAGAAGTACTCTATGCCGTACCTTAGATGTTTTATTGGGTTATGGTACTTTCTTTAGTGTTGTATATTTATGTATTATGTTGTAATATCGTAGAATATATTATATAGTAGAAATACGTCATAGTAATGTCCAAAGTGGTGGCAGCGAATACCCTTTCTAGGTAATGGTGTCGGTGGTTAGGACGACCGCCGCACCCCATTACAATACCTTTGGAGAAATTAGTGCCTTCGGAATGTGACGTAATGGGGTTTGACAGATGGGTACCAACGTTTCTGATGAAACTGCTGATTCCATCTTAGTAATTAACCAACTTAATGCACAAATACTTGTTTTATAATAAGTTTATTATACGCCTCTACATGTTTCGAGCACTATGTGCTCATCATCAGGTCGTCAAAATTGTATTATGCAGCATCTGGTATCATCACACCTGTAGGTGGCCGTCCCGTGCTCAGGTTGAGAGTCCTAACTGGCCAACTTACTAGCTAAACTAACGGTTCAATGAAGCAGAATTAATCCTCAGAAACAAATATTTACTCAATTGGACAATACATTCCCCTCATACGACATAAGCCACAATTTTGTCACCTTGTTTACAGCTGATGGCCAGTGACCCTGTGGTGAGGCAAAGTGATTTAGTGTGCAACGTAATACCATCGTTATTTCAGACCTGTTGTCTCATCTACACCTACATCTTTCAAGATGTTTCTTTCCTTGGGACATCCCTGTCAAATCTATCATTTATCCTTGTTGTTATGCGTGGTACAAGACCCGACTGCCTGGGCGTCTCTTATTTGATCATCCTAGCGACATCTTATTTGGTGATCAAAGTTTAGATTTTGTCATTACGCTTACTTCTACAGCCTTCTGTTACTTCTTGCCTCTTAGGCGCAAGCATTCTTCTCATCTCTGCGTTTTCCAACACCGTCATTTTGTGTTTCCAAATCTTGAGAGATCAAGTTCCATTTGCTTCATAAACATAATTAATCATGATTCACTGTTTTAATAAGTAACGAGTAATTCATATTCACGATGTTTACAACAGAATATCGCAAGCACATCTTATTTTCTCAGGTAAAGGTAAAGCAGTCCCATTACAGGCCTGGACAGGCCCAGAGGGTTCCAGGAAGTTAAGGCTCCCAGATTTCGTGACAACGGCACAGGATGGTGTTAAGGTTGTCAGCCTTACGCACCGGCCGCTTTTACCCCCAGGAAATACTCCTGGTACTCATTTCTGTTCGAGGCTGTGTCGACCCCAGGAATCGGAAGGATTTTGTGTCAAGAAAAATCCACTGACACCAGTTGGGATCGAACCAGTGACCTTCCGATTTGTAGCACAGCTCCTTAACCCCTGTGCTACCGCGGTCCCCTGTTTTCTCAGGTGTTCTAACGTTTTATTCTCTTTCTGATCCCACTGTTTGGACTAGCGTAACATGATCAGAGCTAATCAGAGCTAACATGAAATCTGTTACAATACCTCGTAGTGATTAGGCAGTTTAGGGGACCATTGGTAGCAGATGTGACTGCGGAGTTGGATTTAAACCGCATTTTCATAGACTGCATATAAATATAGAGTCTGGTGTTTTAATTTCATTCCCATGCTGAATTCAAGTACACAAGCTTAATACTTCAGACGTAAAGCAGCTGCATTTTTTGTAAAGTTTGCAGCTATAGTCATGGAAGCAGTCAAGAAAGCTGTGATGTATTGTGAACATGCGCAACAGGCCTGCATGTTTTAACTTTTAAAGTACATTGCTTACTTAGCATTCAGCAACTCGGCGTATTTTGGAAACTGAAATTATGTGCTTCGCATGTTTCTAGGAACAGCAACGGATGCTTCAATTGAGAGCATTAAGTGTCTGGTCTTTGTAATGGAAACGCACTGGGCTTAGTGTGAAGTAGGATGCCACTCTTTACATACTGTTGAGAAAAGTTACATACTTCAAAGTGATAAGCGGTTTTTAATGTACTTCCTTGGACTAAGTTACATTTCAATAAGCAACTGACAGTGAGAGACCTTCTATGTAGCTCATAATTACCCAGACGGTGAAAAAAGTCCCACCGTTTTTGGAACTGCAATATCGGTTATCGTTGTACTGGGGCAGATCATGTAGTTGCCTTTTGACTTCGGGAGTTGCCCTGAAAACTGCTTTACTACAGCTACGTTATATTTCCACCCGTCCTTATTATATACACCTCAAAGTAACGCATACAGTTCTCATTTGCCAAGTACATGATACTGGGTTTATCACGCTGATGTTTCATGAGGAGATGAAATTTTGAAGCGTAATGTTATTCTTATTTTTAATTTTCTTGTTGATAAAAAATCAAGTGGAATTTTGAAGTAGTTACGTCTGGGTTGATTTGAGATTGCTATGTTTCGAAGGAAACTTCTTTCAGTAAATGACAGTTACTGCGCATTAATAGCATGCAATAACGTTACGTAATTATAAGTTTAAAACTTTTCTCTGGTTTTCGAAGCACAAGTTTCTTCCAGTTTATATGTAAGGCATATGTTGATTTTACATCATAAGTGTGGCAGTATTTGTTTAAATATTAAGACGCAAATGGATTAAGGTAGCTGCACCTATTAAAAAGCTGTAGAACTAATTGCGCAGTAACTGCTGTTTAAATGCCGGTCCCAGTGGCCGCGCGGTCTAAGGCCGCTCGCCTGCTGAGACTGTGGGTTCGAATCCCACCGGGGGCTTGGATGTTTGTCTGTTGTGAGAGTTTTGTGTTGTCAGGTAGAGGTCTCTTCGACGAGCTGATCACTCGTCCAGAGGAGTCCTACTGACTGTGGTGTGTCGTGTGTGATCTAGAAGCCTCAAGAATGAGGAGGCCATGGCCCACTGGGGGCTGTCGCGCCTAAAACAAGCAAACTGCTGTTTAAATACCTGCATCTGTCCAGGTGGTGGTCTGCCAGCTACGGATTACACTGAAACGTGTTCCATTTCCGTAACCATCGCTGGGCATCGGTATGTCCTTTTGGTTCGTAACAAAGTGCAAGCTTGATGTGACCTGTTTTGCATTCTGCTGAAGTTAGGTGAGACGACAACCAATGGCTGGCTGTTGTAAATACGGCAGTCAGAATTGTGTTTCCATGGACAATGGTAATTTCTTGATCACTTATGCGACTCTTGGCTCTCCATGAAGGACTGCGATTCGTGGTTTTAGTCGAGGTTGACTCTTTGCTTGACTTTGTGCATATTTATGGCTTATTTAAAGAAGCAGTCAGTAGAGTAGATGATTTGTCGGTGTGTGGTGAGGTAGATCCCTTGATACGAATGAACGAAATGTGTGAATTAAATAACATGCGTTAATTGGCGGCTCAGTGCGGAGTCTAGTACATAAAATTACGTCTCAGGTTCATCCTTCCACATACTTTCTAATTATAACTCACTGACTCTGCCAGCGTTAGAAGCTGTTATTTTGAGCGGCGGACATATGAAACTGGGAATTTATGAGTACGAATTAGAAGTATCACTTAGCTGTGACATTCTGTGTATATTAGTAGTTATTTTGATAAATACTGATCTGATTCCCGACGTTTATTTCTCTTTTATCTGCTTTGGCAGGTAATTTTATAATTCTTATTTTATTTAGTTAAGGTTATTACAGCAGAAATTGATATTTCAATTACGCGTACCCAGTTTTCACTTACACAGAAAATTCTGTCATCTTCTATTACTTCCTAAAATGCTTATTACATGTCCTGCAATTATATGTGCACCCCGTACTGTCTGTTACAAACAGTATAGACTTAAGAAACTTTTGTGTTGCCAAATGTAGCGGGAAAATTTAACATGGTCGCTCTCTGTACAGACACAAGCAGTACATTGCAAGGCATCGATATAGGATACGGCGTAATTATTGACGTAGAATTGTTCTAGACTGAAGTTTATGAAAGAATATATGTTTTGGAATATTTTCGTTGAATCACCTTTTAAAATTGGCATAATCGACTGGAAGCGGAAAATTAATATATGAACGGCTGTTCATATTAAGAGGAATATCGCGGATTAAACCCGATTCGACTTAGATTTAACATTGGGGCGAATTTTAAGTCTTGTGCTTACGAATCTAACACGGACACATGCCAGTGCGAAGCAGAATACGCAATGGCGCGGCTTAGAGATCGGATACAGTTACCGTCACCACCGTCAGACTACGTGGTGTGCTGACGCTAATTACAGAAACCGCGTATTATTCGTTTGTTAGGTGTTCCTGTGGCAGTGGCGAATCCGTTATTAAATACTTTGCACGAAGCTGTGTAGGAAATCTTCGGTTAGCTATGGCGAGACATGAAGCCGTTATTTAACTTCTATGACAACTGTTATGAAAAGGATAATTAGAGACAGAGATTTCCATTTAGGTATCCGTGTGTTTTACACAGTTTTTAAACTAGAGCAAATGTATAATGGAATCTTTGTGGAAGCAGAATAATTATATCCGTTCCGTTTCTGTAAACTCTTTTTATTTACTGTTATGAGAAGTAGAATGTTATTTAACATTCAGTAACAAAAATTCTTTAATATTTCAGTCGCGAATACGAGATAATTTTTCATCTCTGTTATAGAATGTTTTGAACTTCATTTCACATCACAAACGCGAAAGAAGCCTTACGATTTGAATACGTACCTACTTTTCTGTTGCATATATTGCCAGCTAAACAGGCCCATTATTATTATTATTATTATTATTATCATCATCATCATCATCATCATTGTAATTAAGCTGTCTCCTGTCACAGCCCTTTTCTTCCTGGTGCTTCTGAACCAACGGGGATCCCCACAGCTATGGTTTCAAATTTCAGACTGCATTACTTTCCGCATTATGTGATGTTCCTAGCGTGGCTGTCGTTGGTAGTGAGTCTATTGAATGTTTTCCTGGTATGGCTTCGAAATTTTTCTTTAAACCTTTTGTTACTATTCTAGTAGCTTCATTCATTACCGATATAATCATAAGTTTCATGTTCCACATTCGTTGTACCTCTATACATATACTCTTCCACTGAATTTATTTTCTGCCTCCTTTTTCATGACATTTCTGTCCGCGGGCATTGCCACATCTTTCAGTATCCATGTGTCTTTTCACTTTTTTGTCTTTAATTATTATATCTGGCCTGTTTGCTGTCACTTCTCTGTCTGTGTGTACCGCTGCATTCCATAATACTGTAACATCTTTTCACTCGCTGGTTTGGGAGTGTGTGTTTGTGTGTGTGTGTGTGTGTGTGCCATTTGTCTGTCGTTTCGATGCCTAAGGATTTGCATATTGAGTAATGCAAATGTGCACAAACTTTATCGTGTGTCATGAAGTACTCATTCTTCACCAAAGTTGGGCGTCCTGAGGTTAGGTGGTCAATCGTTTCTTCATGTTGTTTACATACATACATATTATTGTTATTATAAAAACCTTATTGCCTAATTACAGATTCTGTGTTTGCTAAATGTGTCGAATATATAAACATTGTTCCACTCCATCGATAGTTTTGTAATTGAAATTTCACGAATCGCGTTTCAGGTACAAACATGGGTACCGAATTTCACAGACTGTGTGCTCATGTTTTATTGGGTAACATCATCAAACCGCAAACTAAACAAAATGTTCACACGGCTGCCACTCTCGCATTTACATTCTGAGCAGCCAGATTTTGAAAAATGCCAATTCGAAAATCTGTGTCCATGTATCAGTTGAAATCCCAGTACTTATTGTAGCTCCCTTCGCACGAGTTTGGGCGTCCATACTTTTATTAATAGTGATTTTCGAAACTGGAAATGATGGTATTAATATTTATTTCATTTGCATGATGTCCATATCAAGTTTCGTCAAAACTGGCCAGCTGTTTTCAAAATTAATACAAGGGAGAGATACGCAATCGGGAAGTGGGCTAAATCCAAATATTGTAAAACAGAAGGATTGACGTCCACATGAGCAGAGTTATACAGTGTAAGCTGTAATTTAGTGATAAATACTGCAGTTAGGATTCAGATAAAACAAAAATAACGGATACATTCACGACTGTGAGTAGCATCAAAGGAGTGATTTTCGTTTATGCATGACTACTATTATCTTGGCAGTGCCCGACTGTCTTTCGTGCGACTCTGAAGGCTGATAAAATGTGGGGAATATGCACTAGAGTCTTGGGAAGACAGATCCATAACTGGAAAATTGTACTGCTTACAGTAAAACGCGTTTTACCTCAGTCTGCTTGGAACTTCGATCATATGCCTTAGCTCTATACTTACAAATTTGGATTGTGTAATTTATTCATTTATTATTATGGTGTTTGATCGTAACTCTCATGGCCAGTTTAAGTATAGTAACTTACTGAGGTAAGATACTTCTAAGAAAGGACAGTATCGCCGGTGCTGTTACTATATAGTTTCTGAGTTCACACTTTCGAAGACGTCGCTATTTTCCCAGCATTACGCCTACACCCGAATATACGAGTATTACAACCGGGCAGCATGCACAATGGGCTGCGAACCGTGACCAGTAGACAGGTGGCTGGTTTTTAAGCATTTGGTTTTACAGCGCTTGTTGTGGTGCACTCGTGATGTGTGTTGTTATTACTCCGGCGACTTCTCGAAGTCACTCTTTGCAAAGGCCGTATTTGTTATGACACTGCAGCTAGAAATATTTCCAGCGTCTGCTCTAACACTCAACTCCGACCTTTCATCCTTCATGTCGGCCAGCTCATAACGCTTAAGTGTGCGGCATAGAAGTGTTGCCAAAAAATTCATTGTATCTGTACTTATGTTTGCTTGTAAGATATATTCAAATCACACATAGAGATTTGTGCCTGCCCAGAACGTACTAAATGTCGTCGAGTTTTGTTTGATGACACAGGTAGTAGCTGATGCAATAAATAGTCCAATGGTAAGGCTGTCTGTGAATAGTAAACAAAGAATGTTTAAGTAAGGTTACGCGGCTTAAATTTACATGTTGTATGTGCATTTGCTGAGCGGTCTGATGAAACTTACGAAAGCCACAGTGGGGATAGTCGGTGTTCGAGCCGCGATTCGGAACGGGCTTATCTTGAATGCAAACCAAAAACAACTTTTGGGCTTGAATGAACTTGCTCGAAATAGGGCTGTAAACGATGTAGGTTTACATTCATTCATTGCCTTCAGTACTGGGCAGTTGCGCTGAATTTAAGTAGGACTTCCTGAAGCTGACAAATGACATTCATTAAAAATCTCCATTTCCATGAAATTGATTCACAAAATAGACAGCATGCTGAAACGGATCATTAGGTTTTTCAGTGAAGAATATTTCAGAATTAATCAAATTAATTAAAAATAAAAATTGACAGAATTTAGCGTGGACGTACCGTGTTGAGATTGAACAAATTATCGTGCGTCTCAGCTGCCCATGTTAAGTGTGTTCCATCCGTATTGTATTTGGTAACGTTTAAGTGAGAATATATTTTATAAGAAGTGGTTACATTGTGAAATGGGCACGGGGCTTGTGTACTATGCCTTCCTTAAAATTTTTTGCAGGATGGATGTAATATTGCTTAGGTAGAATGTGCTTCAATATTCAGAGAGTGAGGTATGGCTTAAAGAGCTCTTGTCAGTACTGCCGTCCTAAAGAATCGATCCACATGCTTTTAATACAAGGCGGTCACACTAAGCTCGGATGCTGCTGAACCGCAGCACTGTTGGTATTTCCCTTGTGATGTTGGAGGCAGACCTGATACGATATTTTGCGGAAGGTTTTTGGGGATGGGGGAGAGCCTTTTGCTGTAACTTGCGGAAGCTGACAAGTAAGTACTGAGGTTTACACGTTAAAATTTCAGCGACGTGTATGGGAGAACAGAGAGGGGAAATAGCTTGCTCTGGTAGCGAACCGAGTCACATGTATCCACAGTCCAAGGCAACCATTACTGCACGACGTTCAGATATTTCAGCTTTTAGGCGCCTTCGCAAAACTGCGAAAAGCGACTGTTGGCTCCGTCATGTCTGCCTGCTTTCCTTTCGCATGGAACAACTCCGCTCCCCTTAACAGAAATTCATGAAATTTGTTATTTGATGATGTTCTGAAGGTCTGTCGAGAAAATTCAATTTTGATTAAAATCTGACAAGAATTACGTTTAGTTTACGTGAAGACCAAACTACTTGAAATATCCGATAGTTACAACCTGAAGATGGCTTACAAAGGAAAGCCGAAGCATGTAGTTGTCATCTTTTAACTATCATATATATACACACACACATATATATTGTGTTGCGTTATACTGTCAAATTACATATAGCTTTAAACACTGAAAAACACAGCGGTGATGCCTCACTTGAAAATTACTTTTTTGATCATAACTTGCTCGTTTCTTCGTAGACTGAGAAATGTTTCAAAGTTGTAGGGAAAGTTAAAACACATGTTTTTTGTTCAGTGCCTGTTTTTCGAAAACATTGCCGTATACGAGATAATGTGCAAAAATGTTGTAGAGCGGGGCAGGACACAGGGGTGACAATGTGGCGCATCGCATTGCATGCTGGATACCTAAGGCTACAAATACACACTCAGAATATTTTCCACTACAACGATGGTTGCGCAAAGGCGCCTCAGTGTTATGTCATACCCCCAGTACCTTGCCTGTCCTTTTGTTTAATAACACCAAATGTCAAAAATCTTAACTGGAAAATCGTATATGCCGGTGTTGCTCGAATGTCAGCTAATGATGATACAGCAACAGGTAGGTCACGACTTAACATCTCGCACCAGATGGCTCGGTTTCACGGGGACGTGACATACGCAGTTGTTGGCGTTAAGATCACGTGATCGTTTTGTGGTCAAGTGCATTAGGAGTTGGTTCGTAAGATTTTATTGCGTAAGGGCAAGATTTAACCTAACTTTGTTTATTAGTAGTGACTATGGAAAGAAATGAGAACACAAAACATCGCACTTACAGTTTATGTAAAACAAACTTTAGAATTCGTATTTTTTACCCCCGTTATGTCCCCGATTTACATAAATTTCGGTAAGCAGTGGTTAGTTCTGTCAATATTTTCATGACCTCTCGATCACGTGAGCCTTAACTAAGTTTATTGACTGTCTCCTTCGTCTCACAATTATTTCCTATGCTCGCACTTTCTATAATTTTCTGTCATTGGGTGTAACATAGGTTTCTTCAGACATAATCATTTTGCCCACTATCAAATTCGATTACCTTGTATTTCGTTAATCATTCGCAACTCATAAAAATATTTGAAATAGGAATTGAGGGCCTTAATAAATTTATGTTATACCGAATATATCGGGGAAGAAGTGTGTAAAGTGAAGGAGAAGAATCAAATTATTTCGAAAAAAAATTATACGAACATGTGTCCTGCTTGCGATAATTTCATAGTTATGTACGTTCGAAATACGGTGTTCAAGAGGAAATACCGTCGAATAATGTTCCCCGGTTATAGATTTCTCATTAAAATATTTTCCTGGAAGTTCACAGACGTGTGATTGCGAGTGGTACGTTCCGTTGCACAGTGTCATTGTAACATTCGCGCAGACGAATGTAAAAGAACATTGCTACCAAACGCTGTCCGTCTGTCCCTCCGCCCTGGAGCATTACAAGGATTTTTCAGACCTTTGTGTTTGCCTAAAGTTAATCTGGCAGGCATTCATTTTTGAAGACTCTTATGCTGTTGGTTTTAAACCCATTCAAGATCTAGAACCGCATGACTCTGATGTAAGATTACAGTTTTACAAATGAATTGACGCTTTCATGGATCGCTGTCTCTTTACTTTTTCACTAAAAAAGTCACAGTTCACCAGTTCTTCTTAATGTTGAATGAGCTGAATATATATAAGTCTTAAAGATATGATGTGTCGAAAGCAACTCATAAGGAACACCAAACTGTGTAACTGCTTCTGGTCTTCTGGCGCCAATTGTGTTCATCCATTGTAACGTTTCTCTTCTCTCTTCTCTTCTCTTTTCTCTTCTCCCTTCTCTTCTCTTCTCTCTTCTCTTCTCGTCTCTTCTCTTCTCTTCTCTTCTCTTCTCTGTTCTCTTCTCTGTTCTCTTCTCTCTTTTCTTCTCTCTTCTCTCCTCTCCTCTCTTCTCTTCTCTTCTTGTCTGAAGAGCTGTAAGGGTGAAAATGCAGAAGGCAGCGTGTCACTGTCCTTAAAATGTTTTTGAACTGTCACTAAATTTCTTTTATTAAGAACTCCCCGACTGGGCACCACATTGTATGTTCTCCTTCTCTTGAACTTCAAAATTCTGTGTAATTCTGGAAACGTCACAAGTTGGATCGTGTAAATAAAACGTTATTTATTCAGAGCGTTTCATTAATCGCTTCTTCAAGTCCATAAAATTTCTTCCAGTACCACTTCGTGCAGAATTATATACAGAGAGCCATTTTTCCGTAAATTGTGTATTTTTTACTTAAAAAATTTTATTACACACACACACACATATATATATATATTCTGATGTTTATTGGACCGAGCATCATTGTGATAACTGAAGAGTCAAAAAACCAACCAGATGCCACTTTATATTTTATTGTACTTCTTATAGGCTCAACATGTTTCAAGCATTACTATGCCCATCATCAGAAGCTCGCGACTGTGATTTTGTTTACCACATTGGTCGTGTCGTTTTGTAATGATGGAGGGGTTAGCGTTAATGTAATTTTATGGTTCTTAGTGGTGTGTGTTCGGTGTGATATTCTTTGTCACTTTGTTGTAGCTAGTAGCATGTTACCAGCTACAGCTGGTAACATGCTACTAGCTATAACAAAGTGACAAAGAACATTATACCATATTTATAGAACGACACGACCAGTGTGGTAAACAACATCATAGTCACGAGCTTCTGATGATGGGCATAGAAGTACTTGAAACATGTTGAACCTATAAGAAGTACATTAAAATATCAAGTGGCATCTGTTTGGATTTTTAGTTCTTCATATATATATATATATATATATATATATATATCATGTACCTTGAGCAGGAAGTCTAGCACACTGGAGCGAAGTATAGGTAAATGGGTGTGAGAAGGAAGATCAGCAACCTGAAGGAGATGTGACTGGTAGTTCCGTGCAAACTCCTTGCTGTGACTAGTTTTGTATCGGTGTCTGATTTTTGGCACGAGCAGAGATATATTCACTCATAGCCTGTCTCTTTCTCGTGCCTCTAAAGTAATTCGATTTCGTCGTATGTTTAATTAAAATCTTTTTTTTTTTCGTTTGAACCGCATAATGTTAAGGACTGCAGTGCATTTAAGACGAGATAAGTGGGACTGAAGTTGGGATCAGAAAATCAGACTGAAGTATGTCGAGGAAACCTAAATAGCTGATTTTTAGGCAATACAGGATGAAAATATTGGAATAGATCTCAAATTAGTAGCAGTTGTCTGACGTGAGATTTGTTTGATTGTACTTCTGAACACGATAAGGAACTCCTGTTTCCATACAACGCTGATTTCTCGAATAGCTGTGAGACCATTATAAGGTGAAGAATACTGTTGTGTGGAGTGGATCAGTGGGTGAACTGGTCATACGGGTATGCAAAGGACTTGATTTAATGTTGGATTTAAAAAAGACTGTTGTAACAACGAAGAACGGTTGATGTTTGCTGTAACCATGATTATTCGGACCAATTTACGAAATTCATGGGAATATCATATTGTTTTTCAATAGTTATCCTAAAGAACATTGAATTAAGCCTGAAACATTGGCTAAAGTTCAGGATAAGCAAACCACCTACTGATTTTTTCCCCCTAATTCACTAAAATTTATCTGGAACTCAAATAGGGTTTCAGCATTTGAAACTGACTTCAAGTGAACATGCGTGTAGGACTCAACCGTGTCTAACCCGAGCAACCGAAACGGTTCTGTGATGACTGTTATAAAGAACAGAAGTTCGTAATACATCGCTGCAATTACGTCAACATAATGAAATGAAGTGTGAGACAAACTAGATGCGACAATTATGATTTATTAATAATCCATTAGCTCAACATGTTTCGGGCATCATTAAGCCCATCTTCAGGAGCGATAGACCGTATATTACCACATATGGTTTTCAGCACTGGCTGAAGTTTTGGGGAGCCGGGAAGCAGACCGTGTGCACACGGCCAGCACATCAAGTGCTGAAAACCATATGCGGTAATATACGGTCCATCGCTTCTGAAGATGGGCGTAATGATGTCCGAAACATGTTGAGCTAATGGATTATTAATAAATCATAATTGTTGTATCTAGTTGGTCTCACACGTCATTTCATATTGAGGATGCACGGTCATACGAACATAAAAAATGTCAACATATATTGGAACCAAGCCGTCTGCTTCTTACTGGCATTACGCACAGCATAGACAGACATGTTTTAACGACACGAGATTTGAGGTTCGCACAGCCGTGTTGCTGAAGATGCACATTTTCCGATTTACAAGCCGTGTGGACGGAAAATATTTACTAAACCTTTGCCGGTCGACACAGCATAGCAACCCAATAAGACTTGAAGCTTTACGTCTAAAGGTCTGTGTATGGTCTGTTCGTACTCGACATGAAATACTTAGCTATTTTGTAGTGTCGTTTCTGCAGAAGGGCCTTCGTTGTCCGGCAGATTGTATCGTTCGCAGCTCGGATTACCATCGTGTCCCGAAATTGTTCAGTTACTAATTCAGTATCAGAATTTCTGTTATTCTGGTCACGTTCGAACAGCGTACAATCGAGGAGCGGTGACTATGGCGTCGTTATTTCTCAGTTACGCCTATACTGCCCTCTTATTGCGTTTCAGACAAATGAGCTCACTAGAATATTTTGTTCCTTAAAGAAAGATTGGAAGATTTCAGGGCAATAAAACAAAGGGTCTGGAAGGAACCGCGGGGCGATTTACATAATTACATTTTGTACACAAAGAAGGCTAATATTTTGTACTGACACGCCTCGTGATGTTTGTCGCTTGTTGGGCCTGAGTAATGCAGTGTGACAGTGACAGTACAGCCTTCTGTACGCCAGATAACGAACTGCCTTGCCACAGCAGAATATGAGCAGTGTAATTGCAGGTGCTCAGTTCTGAATCTCGCGGATTGTCTTTGTCAGTTTACGTCCATATGCTGAAGTTAGTTCATGAGAATTTATGACTCTAGAATAAAGTCTCATAACACGTTGGTGGTGCAGTTTTCTTTGTGAAACTTAAATGAGCGGTGAAAAAAAATACAGTTTTTATTAATTTATGCTAGTTTTAGTTGACAGAATTTTCACCAAATATTATTACAGTCATGAAAACAAGGAAAGTGAGATGGCAAGACGTGTAGCGCGTAGTGGTTCTGAGTTGTGCTTACTAAATTGAAGTCGGCTAAACTAAAAGTAAGAAAGAGCTGGACCAGACCAAGACTGAAGCAGAAGAGTCAAAATTTTTATCATAAGAATAGTGTGCAAGAGTTTGGGATTACCTAGTTTAGAATATGGTCCAGCGGTGTGCCGTTAGAAAGGGTGCAATATATTCGTATCTCTGGGTTCCTTAGAATTCTCAGAAAATTTTAAACATACGGGCCACTCTTAGTGTGTTAGGAGAGAATGGACTCAATGGAGCTACTTAAACTTCACTACATCAATTAATTTTATTCCGTGGTCGAACTTGGAGGCCTTTTATACAAGTTACGCGTAATATAAAGTAAAATAAAGTTGTCCAATTGCACGCTATGCATGCGTATGCGGTTAATATGGGTATAGTTCCACACATTTTTATTTTCAGCGTTACGTGGAGTAGGATTAGTCAGCATCATACCCCATCTTCTTTAACTCTGAGGACAGAACACCGAGAACAATTTGAATAAGAGTCTGCCGAGTTCAAGGGCTTATGTGGGCCCTTTTGTGTAGAGAAACGACTTTTACCCGTGATGGAAATTGAACCGCGATTCATCAGACATACAGTTCGTAGTCCGGACACTATACGGACTGGGGTAACCCTGCTTTTGTAGTTCTGGAATTACTGAAGGTTTTGATGTCCTATCTAAGTAAATGTAAATACGCCGATAAAAATGCGGCAAATTCCTAAATCTTGAATCGCAAAGCATATCACCGGTTTATCCCTTCTTCGAACGAAGCCCTCTTTATAGTATTGCATGTCTCTAAAGTCGTTACGTAGTAGCTATTAACTTATCTAAGGCACGGAATAAGACGTTTAACAAATAACCCTATATTTTTGTTGGCTTCAAACCGAACGTTCTTGTGAAGTTGTTAACTCTTCTTTTTGCATGTTTGAAATCCCCTTCATATCTCAGTCCTGAGACCTGATATTCTGACTGAGTTTTAAACTCATGGTTCCTTGCACTCAATGTTAATAAAAATCCAACCAGTTGCAACCCAGATGAACACAACCAACAACAGCAACAACAATAAATGGGCCACCTTCACTTATCACAGTTCCAAAGTCAGAAAGATAACCAACTTTTCAAACAGACTGACATAAAGATAGCCTTTAAAAGTACAAACACACTGCAACAACTCACCAAGCCCAAAATCCACGACACAACGCAGGACCACGACAAAAGCGGCATATACAAACTGACATGTCAAACATGCAACATGGCGTACATTGGCAACACCAGTAGAAACCTGACACTTAGGTACCGCGAACACATCCGTTACGTAACAAACAACGATTCTCAGTCCGCTTATGCACTGCACATCCTGCAAAACATACATGAATATGGTTCCCTCAAAGACACCATGTCACTACTCAAACCAATCCACAAAACCTCAATGCTAATTCCCTATGAACAGTTACTAATCCAGA
>Ga0123354_10006687_pt1 | contig 17187 bp, 19 predicted proteins | sample TergutLab28metaG_2_FD_97872 | JGI IMG/M metagenome (GOLD analysis project Ga0123354, IMG submission 97872) | Labiotermes labralis P4 segment gut microbial communities from Petit-Saut dam, French Guiana - Lab288 P4 | ecosystem: Host-associated > Arthropoda: Insects > Digestive system > Gut ...
GGGGGGGAGAAAGGGAAAAAAAAGAGAAAAAAAAATATTAAAAAAAATATGTTAATAGGGGGGGGGGGGGGGGGTAACCTAAGGTTGTGCATCAAAAAAGCCTTTCTGGAGCAGGGCGTGGGATCATATTTACGCACGCGGTGAGTCGGGTCAACATTCATTGTCATTGCGAGGAGGGGGGAGACAAGAAGGCTTATCCATCCCCCATCAACCAGCTTATATCCTGCGCCGTCAACTGGGCTGCTGCTGCGGGTTTTCCGGCGAAGAGGGCGTCGGCCAGACCGGCTTTGCGTTCTTGCAGCGCGACAATGCGTTCTTCGACGGTGCCTTCGGCTATCAGCTTATAGACAAAAACGGGCTTGTCCTGACCGATGCGGTGGGCGCGGTCTGTGGCTTGGTTTTCAACGGAAGGATTCCACCATGGGTCATAATGAATGACTGTATCAGCCGCCGTAAGATTAAGCCCTGTGCCGCCTGCTTTAAGACTTATCAAAAACAGCGGCACTTCGCCCTTTTGAAAACGCGCGATAGGAGTCGCGCGGTCTTTTGTGCCGCCGTGAAGTTCGACATAAGGGATTGCGGCTTTTTCAAGCGCGTCTTTAATCAGATCAAGCATGCTTGTAAATTGCGAGAACAGCAGAATATGCCGTCCTTCTTCAATCATCGTGGAAAGCATGGTCAAAAGCGTTTCCAGTTTGGCCGAGCTTTTCACATGCCGCGCGGCGTCAAGCTTCACAAGACGCGGATCGCAGCATATCTGGCGCAGCTTTAAAAGCGCATCAAGAACGACAATCCGGCTGCGCGCAAGGCCTTTGGCCGCGATTTCTTCGCGCACGCGATCGCTCATGACATGGCGCACAGCTTCGTAAAGATCGCGCTGCTCGTCCGCCAGTGTGATGCGGTGCATGATCTCGGTCTTGGGCGGCAGCTCGCGCGCCACATCATTTTTCAAACGGCGCAGCACAAAAGGCCTTAAACGGCGGGCCAAGAGATCTTTGCGCTCTTCATCATTTCCTTTTTCTATGGGCGTGCGGTAGCGCCGCGTGAAATCCTTGTTGCGGCCAAGAAGCCCGGGCATCAGAAAAGTAAAAAGCGACCACGCCTCGCCAAGATGATTTTCAACAGGCGTTCCCGTCAGACAAAGCCTTTGCTGCGCTTGCAATGTACAAGAAGCCTGCGTGACTTTGGCGGCGGGATTTTTTATGGCCTGCGCCTCATCAAGCACAACGAGACTGAAAGACAGCGTGGCAAGCGCCTGATAATCGCGCGCCAGAAGGGGGTAGGTGGTGAACACAAGATCATAGCGATTTACGCGGTCAAAGTCTCTGGCGCGGTCTTTGCCGTGCAGAACGAGAATCTTTAAATCCGGCGTAAAGCGCTTGACCTCGGCCTGCCAGTTGGCGATCAGGCTTGTCGGCATCACGATAAGGCAGGGCTTTTTCCATGTGCCGCGTTCTTTTTGCGCGCAGATATAGGCAAGAGTCTGAACGGTTTTTCCAAGCCCCATATCATCCGCAAGGATTCCCGAAAGCCCGTAGGTACCGAGAAAATGCAGCCAGTTATAGCCTTCTTTCTGATAAGGCCGCAGCTCGCCGCGAAAACCTTTCGGCAAAGGCATGTCTTCGATGCCTTCGAAAGTTGTAAGTTTATCCATCAGCGCTTTCATCTGCGTCTGCCCAAGCCAGCGCTTATGCGTCAGGGATTCAACGCGTGAAAAAGCCGCCGCAAGATCTAAAGGAAGGCGCAAATGTCCTTCCTTGTCCAAAGGCCTCTCGTCAAAAAGCTCGATCAGCGTTTTAAGGATCAGGCGAATGCGGCTGGCTTCAAGCGCTACAAAACGCCCATCCGGCAAAGGCGCATAGCAGGTTTCATCATCAGGCAGATTTTCAAGCGATTCCTTGTTCAAAGCCGTCTTAATCATGGCGACAAGAAGCGGCAGCAAGGGAACTTTTTTGCCTTCAATCTGGATGCCCAGATTAAGCGAAAACCACCACGCCCCTTGCTGCATAAAATCGGCGTCAATCGCGTCATCGTCCGTTTCAACAACAAAGGCGCCAAGTTCTTCGTCGTGGCTCACGACAAATCCTTTTTCTTCCAAAACGGAAACGCTTTTATGCAAAAACTCATGCCAAAACCATGGGTCTTTGCGTAAAGGAACAAGCGCAGCGTCATCCGAAGAAGGGCCAAGGCCTACGGCTTCCAGATCGCGCAGGATGCGTTGTTCCATGCGCGTGTTGCGGGGATGAACGATCAGGGTTTCTTTATCCCGCGTGATATAATCATTGCGCGTTGTAAAAGCCGAAATCATGGCGCCGTCATAATCAAGGCACAGCCGCGCGGAAATGGTTCGGTCTGTTTTTTCCTGCGCAAGAAAAAGATGGGGGGCGGGCTTGGACGGCGCGCCGTCTTTGGCTTTGATCTTGTAGGGAAGAGGAAAGGGGGATTTGGCCTTTTCAAGCTGCGCGCGCACGGCCTTAATATCCTGCTGCGCCACAGGCGGCGCTTCAAGAAAAACCTGCACAAGCTGCGCGTCTTCTTCAAAGCTCAAAGGCCCGACAAGGCCGCGCGCACTGTCAATATACCAAGGCTGCCTTGGCATAATAAAAAGCAGATCTTCCTGCAAAGGCCTTACGGTTGCATGCTGATACCCATCCGCGTGAAGATCCCAGTCAAGCTTTGCGGGCATGGGAGGGCCGAGATTAAGAGGCTGGAATGGCCGCTCATCCAGAATAACGCGCCCGCTTTCAAGAAAGCGCGTTAAAACATAAGCCGACATCGCGCCATCCGCAGAGGGCGACCATGAAAGCGCATCGCCCGCGCTTTCATCATGAAGCATCATCTGCAAAAGCGTGCGGTCTTGCGCAGACAGATGGGGGCCATAATTGCGCAAAGTCAAAAAGCGCGCGCCTGTAAGAAGATGCCCTTCCTGCCAGCTGCCGTCAGGATTGCGTTGCTGCAGAACGGGCGTAATGGAAATCTCGCGCTGCGGTTTAAGGCGGTAGAGAATGCGCCTGTCCTTTTGCCCTTCATCCTTGGTCGAGAGAGTTTCAAGCCAGCTTGACAACGCATAGGAAATCTTTGCTTTTTTGAATCCTATTTTTTCATGCAGCCTGTTTTCCTGCGCAATCGCTTCGTAAAGAGCGGCAACGCCATGTTTGCACATATAGCCGACCGGACATGTGCAGTGGCTTTCGATATGAACCGATCCTGCGTGTTTTTCGATGGTGACCTTCACGCGGTAAGGCGTTGCCAGTGTGCCTTGCACCAAAGCCTGCACAGCACAGCCATCATCCCGCACATCAAGATGAAGAACATGACCTTCGGTCTGATAAAGCCTGCCGCGATTAAGATCGCGGGCATCAAAAGCGCGCGCAATATCCTGAGACGTAAAAAGCACGAAAAAGCTCTCTTGCCGTGAAAGGGACAACAGCCCAGAATACACGCTCTTGTCGCCCTCGGGCAAGCGTGAAGGATTCTTATTGTCATCCTCGGGCAACCGCGAAGCGGTTGAGCCGGGGATCTAACGCCAGAGCAGCCTCCACCGTCAGATCCCCGGGCGCTGGCTGCGCAAGCCCCGAGGATGACAAGAAGGGGGGGCTTAGAGGGTCGCCATCCGCGCCAGCGCCGCAAGTCTGGCATGGCTTAAAGCATCAAACCCTGCTTCAAGTCTTTCGGGGTGATAATGGCGTAAAAAGGCTTTTTCGCTGGCTTTTATGGCTTCCGGCGTTGTGGTGTCATAGCCGATGCGGGCCAGAAGGGAAGGGATATTCTCTGACTCTGAAACCGGCTCTACAGCCTCTGGCCACAGGCCGAAGCCGTGACGGGCCAGCTCTGGCCAAGGAAAAAGCTCCCCCGGGTCGCACTTGCGCAAGGGGGCTATATCGCTGTGCGCCAAAAACGCCTCGGGCGCCAGAGCATAGCGCTGCTGAAGATCATGCAAAAGCGCCAAAAGCGCCTGTATCTGCGCATCGGGAAAAGGGCGATAGCCGTGCGTGTGCCCGAGATTGACAAGCTCGATCCCTATAGAAAGGCTGTTGAGGTCGCGCTGCCCTTGCCAGAAACTCTCCCCCGCATGCCATGCGCGATATTTTTCATCGACAAGTCGGAAGATCTGGCCGTCTTCCTCAATCAGATAATGCGCAGAGGCGCCGCTTGAAGGATCACGCAGCCGCGCCAGAGCTTCTTGCCCCGTAGGCATATCGGTGTAGTGCAAAATCACATAGCGAATAAAAGAGCCTTCCGCGCGTTCATTGTAATTCATTTAATCCCCCGCAGGCGGCAGATTTCAGCATAGGCGGCGTTGATCTTTTTGATTTTCTCGGTCGCCTCGGCCACTTGTGTGGGCGAAAGCCCCGCCGCCATAAGCTTGTCGGGATGATGCTTGCGCACCAAAGCGCGATAGGTGCGCTTGATGACATCATCGCTGGCGGTGGTCGGCAGGCCCAAAACATCATAGGCCGAATCCTTTTTCGGCGGCGGCGACGTTGTCGTCAGGGTAATGCCCACACGCCTTGCAATGCGGACAAAGTCGGTTTCAGAAAATCCGAAAATCACGCTGACGCGCCGCAGATATAAAAGCTCGTTACGGGTCAGCCGCGTACTATCGGCCAGAGCAATATAAAAAAGCCCCGCCAGCACATCTTCAAGCAAAGAAGGCCTATAGCCGAAAAGAGCCGTCAGGCGCGCGGCATAAGGCTCATACCCCTCGGCGCTGCGGCGCGCTTGGTCAAAAAGCTCGCCGATCTGGGACGTCAATGCGTGCGGCGTGCGAAACACATGGCGGAAGGCCAGAACTTCTTCGCGCGTGACATGGCCGTCTATTTTCGAAAGCTTGGCGCCAAGAGCAATCACGCAAGGCGCAAAAACGGCCTTTTCCTTGCTGGTCATCATAAAGTCGGGGAAAAAATCATCATAAGACAAAACGCGCGAGGTCATGGCGCGGTGCTGCATGCGTACGTCACGCAAAAGCCCGATCAAAAACCCGAGCGCAGCGCCCGGCCAGCCCCCTAGAACAAGACCTAAGACGGCCCCCACATATTTTCCTACGAATCGCCCCATAAGGGGAGAGTATAAAAGCTATGGTTTCGCTGTCCATAGGTTGGGGCCGTAAGCGTTAAGAGCGCGGGCGGTTATGCCTTCCCTTGTTACGGGGGCGGCGACTTCTATCTCTTTGTGGGACAGGTTGGTTATTGGCACCGGCCACAGAGAGATGTCCCTGAGACCGTGAGAATTGATAAGAATATTTCTTACTTCTGCGCCTTTCGCCGGATTGTCCTGAGGTTTCAAAAGTTCACGGCGCATTTCTTGTTTAGTGGCTGGCGCAAGGCATGGCGTGATGAGCAGGCCCGTCAGCAAATTGGCAAAGACAGGGGATGTAAGGGGCAGTTCAACATAAGCCTTGGTCAGCTTTACGGCGTTTCCTTCATCATGCGTCACAATTCTGGCGGCGCAGTCTTTCATGTCTTTCATCATGTCGTCATCATCTTTGGCAATATGCGGTATGCCTTTTGCAAAAAGAGCTATGCTTACATTGTTGATGGTAACAATGCCGTCTTTAATACAGCTGCACACGCTCGAGAAGTGATAAGAAAAACGGTTTTCGTTAGACATAAAAGCCCCCTTTGCGTTCGTAAAAAGTTGCAGGCCACCATAATCCGCCTGCGGTTGGCGCCAAAGCGGTTTTTATGGTTAACGGTTATTTTTTATGGGGTGAAGTTTTTACGCGCATAAGCCTTTGGAGAAATGCGCTCTATTCCTTTGCGGCTGCCTAAAGTTCTTGAAGGGCAAACCGCAGCTTCCATAAGTTTGCGGTTTATTCTTGCTTTGGTTTCGCCCTCAATAATAAACGGCGTGACCAGAATGTCCGACAGCGTTCTTTCAAGAAGAGGGGATGTCTTGCGTGATTCGACATAGGATCTGGCAAGCCTTGTTGCCGTATCGTCACTAATAGGAAGGACATCAAGGAAATGCTGAGCATTCTTATGAGAAAGAGTTGAGATATGAAAGGCAATAGCACAGGCCTGTTTTGTCGAGGGCGTATCAACCTTCACATAGCCGTAAAGAGCTTTCCCGAAAAAAATTGCAGCATCCTCGTTGTACCTCACAATTTTGGTGGCGCAGTTAATCATTTTATCAATCATGGAAACGTCATCTTCCGCAACATTCACGATTCCTTTTGCAAAACGCCTTGTGTTCGTCGTGTTGATGGTTTTGGCACCTTTGAGAATATCATCGCACAGATCCGAAAAGTCAGCGGAAGAAATCTTCTTTATCATGGGAAACGCCTTTCGTTTGCAAAGAATCGCAAAGCATCATAAGCCGCAGCCCGCGAAAATAAAAAACGATTTTTATAGTTAATGCGATATTTTTTTGCTAAAGAAAGAAGAGCGCCCGGACAGAAAAAGAAAGGTTTTAGATGCGGGGATATTTTGCCGTAGGGGTTGAGGGGATCAGCAAAAGCTTTAATCTTGGAAATCTGGTGCGCACTTCGCACGCCTTCGGCGCGCAGTTTTTCTTTACGATCGGATCGGATCTGAATTATCAGCATATCCGCGCCTCGGACACATCGCATGCCGATGTGCATTTGCCTTTTTACGCTTACGACAAGGTCGGGGATTTTTCCTTGCCGCGCGATTGCGCTCTGGTGGGGGTCGAGCTTTTGGATGATGCGGTCGATCTTCCCTCCTTCCGTCATCCTTTGCGCGCGGCTTATGTGCTCGGGCCTGAAAAAGGGTCGCTTTCGCCCGAACTTGTCGCGCGGTGCGATCACATCGTCAAAATCCCCACGCGGTTTTGCGTCAATGTCGGCGTTGCCGGCGCTTTATGCATCTATGACCGCATGATCGCGCTCGGCTCCTTCGCCGAAAGACCCGTCATGGCGGGCGCGCGCCTGCCAAATCGGTCAAAGTCATAAAGCAAAAGCCCCCCCTTGTCATTGCGAGGAAGGCCTTTAGGCCTGACGCGGCAATCTCTGCGATGTTGCCGAGATGGCGCCCGTTGGGCCTGACGGCCCGCCTCGCAATGACAGTGGGGAGGGTTGGGAGGGGGTCTAAAAGAATCATTCCGCCCATGCTTGTGAATAACAATCTGTGGACAGGTTGGTACAAAATCCATCAAGATATTGCGTTGCGAAAGAAAGGGGCTATAGTTTCTTTTCCCCTTCGTAAGGAATCGATCATGCCACCTGTCAGCGAAAAGTTTGTTGATCTTGCCTGTCCCGAACGTCTTTGGGTTGTCGCGGCCATCCACGGCAATCATGAGCGTCTTATAACTTTGCACGATCATCTGGCCGGTCGTTTTCGGGTAAGGGATCGGCTTGTGTACACGGGCAACTATCTGAGCGCGACCTCCTTTGACAATCATGCGGTTTTGGAGGAGCTTTTGGCCTTCCGCGCCGCGCTCTTGGCCAAGCCCGGGATGGAGCCGCGCGATATCGTGCATCTGCGCGGGCCGGCTGAAGAAGCTTGGCAGCGGCTTTTGCGTCTGCAATTTGCGCCTTCGCCAAGTCGAGCGCTCGACCAATATCTTGCGGCGGGGGCCGAGGCTTATTTGCGCCTTTACGGCGTAAGCATGAATGACACGCGCTCGATGGCGCGGGCAGGCAGTGTTTCAATCACGCGCTGGACGAACCAGTTAAGAGGCCTTCAGCGTCAGGCGCTGGGGCATGAGGCTTTGGCATGTTCGCTACGCCGCGCGGCTGTGACGGCGCCTTGTGGTGAGCATCAGGCGCGCGTTCTGATTGTGCCCGCCGGTTATGATATGAGCCGTTCGCTGGAAGAGCAGACAGATCAACTTTGGTTTGGCAAAATGCCGTTTCAGGCCGAAGGGCAGGGCGCAAAGTTTGCGCGCATTATTCGCGGCTTTGATCCGGCGCAGGGCGGGGTTCATCTTGAAGACATCGCCGTGACGCTTGATGGGGGCTGCGGCTTTGGCGGGCCTTTGGTCTGCGCCTGCTTTGATGCGCTGGGGACGTTGCTTGAAATTATCGCCGTAGGCGGCAAGGGCGCGATTGAAACCTCGCGCTTTGAAGATATCGGCCGCGCGCCCATACATGAAAGCGCTTTGCCCGCGCCACGGCCTGCGGCCTCTGTTCATGGTACCGCATGTATCGCGTCATAGGGTTGATGAGCGGCACCTCGTTTGATGCGGTGGATGTGGCTTTGATTGAAACAGACGGAGTTTCCCATGTCACTTTTCTGGCAGCCCAGACGTTCCCTTATGATCCTCTTTTCCGACGACATATGCGCGATGCTATCATGCGAGGCGAAGGCACGCCCTGGCTTGAAGAACAAATTACCAAAAAACACGCCACGGCCGTTGCGGCCTTTCTCCGCGCGCAAAACCTTGCTACGGATCAGATCGACCTTATAGGCTTTCACGGCCAGACCCTTTGGCATAAGCCGAAAAAAGGCCAAACCTTGCAGCTTGGTGACGGCGCGATGCTGGCCGCGCTGACAGGCATTGATGTCGTCAATGATTTTCGCTCTGCGGATATGAACGCCGGCGGGCAGGGCGCGCCGCTTGTGCCGCTTTATCACCGCGCGCTGGCGCAAGAGATAAAAAAACCTCTGGCCGTGGTGAATATAGGCGGCGTGGCCAACATCACTTGGATAGGAAGCGAGCGGGACAAAGACCTCGTCGCTTTCGACACAGGCCCGGGCAATGCGCTGCTCGATGACTGGGTGCTGGAGCATACAGGCCAGCCCTTTGACAAGGACGGCGCTTTGGCCGCCAAGGGCTGCGTTTCTGACAGTTATATGGAGCTTTTTTTCCACCATCCTTATTTTAAGGAAAAACCGCCCAAATCGCTGGATCGAGGAAGCTTTATAAACTTTGTCCCTCAAAGCCTGAGCCTTGAAGACGGCGCGGCCACCTTGACCATGATGACAATCGAAGCCATCGCCATCGCCCTGCGAAGCTTTCCTAAAAAAACCGAAAAGATTTATCTGGCCGGCGGCGGACGGCACAACAAAACAATGATAAGCTGGCTTGCCGAAAGAACAGGCGCTTATGTAGGCTGTGTGGAAGAACTGGGCTGGCGCGGCGACAGTCTGGAAGCCGAAGCCTTTGCCTATCTTGCGGTGCGCTCGGTTAAAGGCCTGCCTTTAACGCTCCCCCGAACCACAGGCGCGCGAAAACCGACCAAAGGCGGGCGGTATTACAAACACTAAGAAGCCGCCATGGCGATGCTTGAAGGCTGGATACGGTGCAAAAGAGCCTTGTCCAGATAATCTTCAACATGGCTTGCAAGCTGGTCGAGCTCATGCGTGAAGAAATGGCCGGCCTGCGGGATCACGCGGTAATCCAAATGGATGCCGCGTTGATGGGAAAGCTTGGTGATAAGTTTGGAGACAAAAGGCTCCGGCACGATTTCGTCCGCGCCGCCATGAAGGATCAATCCCGAAGACGGGCAGGGCGCCAGAAACGAAAAATCAAGCATATTAGCCGGCGGCGAAACCGAGATAAAAGATTCAATCTCGGGCCTGCGCATCAAAAGCTGCATCCCGATCCAAGCGCCGAAAGAAAACCCTGCCACCCACACGCTGCGCGCGTTGGGATTGATGGATTGCAGCCAGTCAAGCGCCGAGGCGGCATCGCTCAGCTCGCCTTCGCCACGGTCATAAGTACCCTGACTGCGCCCGACTCCACGGAAATTAAAGCGCAGGGTGGAAAAATCGCGCTCCACAAAAGACTGGAACAAAGAATAAACAACCTTGTTGTTCATGGTTCCGCCATGCTGGGGATGAGGATGAAGGATCAGCGCCACCGAAGCCGTAGGAGACTTCCCCGGCGTGTAACGACCTTCAAGACGCCCCTCAGGGCCGGTAAAAAGGACTTCAGGCATAAAACTCTCACTTACAACAAGGTATTTTCACGTTTCTTTCTTACCTTCTAGCACAAAGACCCATATGAATTGCAAGTTTTTCAAACTTTTTTATGCTTGCAAAGGGCCAAAAAGAAAAAACCCACCCAAACCCCTTGAAAACATTAACTTTGGTTAACGTACATTGACTTTTGGGGATCAAGGGGGCATGGTTAAAAAAAGGAGGGCGGGGCTATGGATATTTCTGGTTATGGCATAAAAGAACTGTTCGTGTTTGCTGCGGGAGCCGTGACGTTTGGATGGATATTGAAGCGTGTCTTTATTGATGAGCCGCGTGAAGTAAGAGAAAAAAAAGAATATTGGCGGCAAGCTGATGAAAGACATCAAGCCTGGCTGCAAAGCTGCACGCGCACACACTCGGTTCTACCTCAAAAAACGGGGTCGCCTACGCCTAACCCCTAATAGACTTATTTCTGGCCACTTAGGGGCTGGGGTCATTGCTATTTTCAGCCTTTTTACGAAAGATTCTTTGTGCGCTTTTAGTCTTTGGGTTTTCCAGAACTCTCTCATAAAGTGCTTTTCTGTAGTCCTTTGTCGTATGAAAGGCTGTAAATGCCGCTATACTAAGTTGAATTACTGCAACAGCCTCCGGGGGTAACCAGCCTTTTAAAAGATTCTCTGCCGCGGCGGGTATGGCAACAGTCCCCACGACAAACCCAAGGCAATCAAAACGCATTTTTTGTTCCAATTCTTTCCGCCGCGCCGTTACTTCTTCTTTGGCCTTCAAAAAATCATGTTTTATGGATGAAGCTTCTTGCTTATATATTACATATTTCGCATCATCTTTAGAAAGCTGCACATGAATAGCCTTTTGTACGTCGGGCGCAAAATCTAATTTTTCAATGATCCTTTCTTCAAACGCAGTGATATTCTTGAAAGAACATCTGCCTTTGCGAAAAGCCTGCATTTCTTCTTCTATCTTCAAAAGATCTTGCTGTGCCTTTTCCAACGTCGAAGCTATGTCGAGCGTTGCCGGATCAACCTTGTTTGTTTCGATTGCGTGTTGCATTTTGTACCCCATCAAATATTGAAACTTATTTTGCTTACAAAACGACTATACATGAAATCTGGCGTTGCTTCAATTTTTTCTATTATTTTCAATAGGTTAGGTTAATAAATGGTTAACGTCAGCTTATTTCCTTGTCAAAACAAGGGGTTGTCGGAATAATCCCAAATGTAATATTTTTCTATATAAAACAATCATTTACAAAAATCTTGAAAGAAAAACAAAATAAGGCTTCCTTTTACTCTTGAAAAACCCCAATCTGATGCCGAGATTATGTCCAACATACAAAACCGTAAAAATGGTGAGAAAACAAAAAGGAAGGATAAGCAGATGCGTATCAGTACAAAAGGACGACATGCTTTGATGGCGATGGTGGATTTGGCAAACCATGGGGGTCATGAAAGAACCATACCCTTGGCCGAGATTGCGCAAAGGCAGTTGATCTCGCTGTCATATCTTGAGCAGCTTGTGGCCAAGCTTAAAAAGGAAAAGCTTGTCAAAAGCACACGCGGGCCGGGCGGGGGCTATATGCTGGCGCTGAAACCTGCGGAGATTTCCGTGCAGAAAATTGTGCAGGCCGTTGACATCTTTCCTTCTTTGCAGGAAGAGGCTGAGGATAAGGAACAAACAGCGCGCTATCTGACCGAGGCCGTCTGGTACAAAGCGGGCCTTAAACTGCAGGACTATTTAAAGTCCATCACGTTGGAAGACGTACTTCAAAATCAGGTTTAACGGTAGGGCAAGCAGCCCCCACCTAAGCCCCCCTTGTCATTGCGAGGAAGGCCTTTAGGCCTGACGTGGCAATCTTTGCAACATCGCCGCGATTGCCGCGTCAATCCGCCTTCGGCGGCTTTCCTCGCAATGACAAGGGGGGGGACTTAAAAGGTAAAGCCTTCCTTATCCTCTTCGGATGGGGTAGCCGCAGGATCCGAACCCGACGGGCCTTCCGCCAGAGCGCGAGCGTTGCTTTGGTCGATGGCGTTTTGCTCCGCCGCGCGGTTGAAGGCGTCTTGAACCATCACGCGCAGATGAAGGCGATAAGTCAGGCGCTCCTGCGTCTGGGTGGGCAGATCCGTCATTTTCAGAATATTCTTTTTAAGCAGCGCCGTAATCAGATCCTCGAGCGTGCGGGCCATCTCAAGGTCGGTTTTGCGCAGCTCCGCCAAAGTGGCGCTGATGACGCGCGGATCCTGACCGTTTTTCTTCAGAAAAGCCCGCAATTCAGGATGGTCATAGCTCACATTCTCCGCCCCGTGGACGGGCTGGAGCGCAATACGGACAACATTGCCTTCACTGTCGCGGGTGATATAGGGCATGCAAAAAAAGATCCATGACAAGACAGGAATCGGAAGATTGACTCTAGCAGTGATTCGTGTCCTCTCTCCAGAGGCAATTTAAGAAAGGAACCAAGACCTATGTCAAAGCAATCCGGTGAAGTATCCAGCGAGCGTTTGAAGTCTTTTATTTTACGCATTGAAAAGCTTGAAGAATCCAAAGCTGCCGTCGCGGAGGACATCAAGGATGTCTATGGCGAGGCCAAAAGCACGGGTTTTGACATCAAAATTATCCGCAGGGTTATCAGCCTGCGCAAAATGGATCTTGAAAAACGCCGCGAAGAAGAGGAGCTTTTAGACCTCTACAAATCCGCTTTAGGCATGGAGGATTAGGCGCATGTATCGGCTATCGAAAATCGTCGGCGTATTTACCGAGCCGGCCTTTCTTTTTGGCTTTTTGCTTCTTTTCTGCCTGTTTTTAACCTGCATGCCGCGCTACGGGCTTAAACGTCTGGGGCGGCTGGGCGTTTTCTTTTTAAGCCTTGCGCTTATAGCTTGCATGGCGCTGCCTCTTGGCGCATGGGCGCTGCAGCCGCTTGAAAACAGGTTTGCGCATGAGGCTTTGCCCGCGCATGTGGATGGGCTTGTGATGCTCACAGGCGATGAAAATCCCACCATCACCGAAGCGCGCAAAATCCCCATCGGCGGCATGGCAACGCCGCGCTATGTGCATCTTGCGCGGCTGGCCAAAAAATATCCGCAGGCTAAAATCGTCATCGCCGGCAATACGCGGCTGCTTTATCCTTCTAGGGCCGTAACCACAAAAGATATTTCCAAAGATCTTTTAGCGCAGCTCGGCCTTACGCAAGAGACAAGAAACATTGTCTTTGAAGATGAATCGCGCAACACCTATGAAAATGCCGTTTTTGCCGCCAAGCTTGTGCAGCCCGGGCCGAAAGAGCGCTGGGTTCTGGTTACCTCGGCCTCGCATATGCCGCGCTCCATGCTGGTTTTTGAAAAAGTGGGCTGGAAGATGATCCCCGCGCCATCGGATTATTTGACGGACGGCATCATCAAGGTAAGCTTATTTCCGCATATGGAAGTGACTTTGCGGCATCTTTCGATTGCGGCCCATGAATATGCGGGATTGGTTTCTTATTGGCTTATGGGATGGACGGCGCGGCTATGGCCATAAGATTTTTTCTTTTTTTGAGCTTGTTGCTGATGTTGGCAAGTCAGGCCACAGCGCAAAATGATCGGAGCTATAAACGCTGGTTTCAAGAAACCATCGTGCCGCGCGCGCAAGAGCAGGGGATTTCCCTGCGCACGCTGCAATCTGTAGATCCTTTGTTGTTTTACGATGAGCAAGTGATTGCGCTGGATCGCCGCCAGCCCGAAAAAAAGATTACTTTTGAGAAATATCTGCTCAACACAATTCCTTCTTCCCGCGTCAGTCAGGGCCGCGAACTTATGGCGGAGCATAAAGAAACTTTGCGCCTTGTTTCGGAAATGACGGGCGTTCCGGCCTCGATGATTGTGGCTTTGTGGGGGATTGAAAGCAGCTTCGGCCAGAATATGGGATCCTATGATGTCATCAATGCGCTGGCGACACTGGCTTATGAAGGCCGCCGCGCCGAGTTCTTTCAAAACGAGCTGATCGAGGCGCTTAAAATCCTGCAATATGAGAACAGAGATCCCTATGCCATGCAGGGTTCATGGGCGGGCGCGATGGGGCAATGCCAGTTTATGCCGTCCAGCTACCGCCGCTATGCGGTGGATTTTGACGGTGACGGCAAGCGCGATATCTGGGAAAGCGTGCCGGACGTTCTGGCCTCGATCGCCTACTATTTGCAATCTGAAGGCTGGGTACGGGGCCGCCCTTGGGGCCGCGAGGTGATGGTCACGCGCCCCCTTGATGAGGCTCTGGCAGGGCTTGATTCGGGCAAAGCGCTTGAAGAATGGGCAAATCTCGGCGTGATGACCATGCAGCGCCAGCCCCTGCCGCTTGAAAGTGAAAGGGCTTGGCTTGTTCAACCCGATGGCCCGTCTGGACGGCGGTTTCTTGTGTATGATAACTATAAGGTGTTGATGCGTTGGAATCGCTCGACCTACTTTGCAACAGCCGTAGGGCTTTTGGCGGATCAGTTATGATGCTTTGCTCTTTTCTTTCTCAAAATAGGCTTTGGGCCGCGCTGGCCGTGCTTTTGGTTTTGGGCGCCTGTTCGTCAAGGCCCATAACATCGCCCTCCCGAAGCGTTGGAACAAGCGGTTCTGCCGGCGGCACCTACAAGGTCGGGCAGCCCTATCAGGTAAAAGGCCAGTGGTATTACCCCAGCGAAAATTACAGCTATAACGAAACAGGCATTGCCTCATGGTACGGACATCCTTTTCATGGCAAGAAAACAGCCAATGGAGAAATCTTTAACAAGCACGAACTTACGGCGGCGCATAAAACGCTGCCCATGCCTTCGCTGGCGCGCGTGACGAATCTTGAAAACGGGCGTTCAGTTGTGGTGCGCATCAACGACCGAGGGCCTTTTTCAGGCGCGCGGATTATAGATGTTTCGGAGCGCTGCGCGCAGCTTTTGGGATTCGAAAAACAAGGCCTTGCCAAAGTGCGCGTTCAGGTTCTGGCGGATGAAAGCAAGGCCATTGCCGATGCCATGCGTCTTTACGGCGGGCCTACGGGAACGCAAGTTGCCAGCGCGCCGGTGGTGGTGCCGCCTTCGGTGACGATCAAGAATGTCATACCTGTGGATCGCTATGTGCAGCTGCCTGTTTCCGGCGCCAATCAGATTTATGTGCAGGCGGGGTCTTTTGCAAATCCTGATAATGCGGAAAGCCTAGCCTCGCGCCTTTATAGTGTCGGCCTTGCGAATGTGACGCAGGCTAATGTACGCGGCACGACCTATTTCCGCGTGCGGATCGGGCCTTTGGTGTCGGTGGCGCAGGCTGATAAAATCCTGGAGGAAACAAAAAAAACAGGCGTTCCCGAAGCGCGAATTATTGTGGATTAAGGAAAGAGAGACATGACCAGATTTCTTGCTGTTTTGACATTTATGTTTGTGTTTGTGATGCCGGTGAGGGCGCAGACCATTACACAAGGCGTCCCGCCCATCGACACGCTGGCCCAGCAAGCGATCATTGTTGAGGCTGCGACAGGCTATCCGCTTTTTGAAAAAAACGCGCAAGACTCCATGCCGACCTCGTCCATGAGCAAGATCATGACCATGTATCTTGTTTTCGAGGCGATTAAAAACGGCAAGTTCGACCTGCAAGATAAAGTAACGACCAGCAACGCCGCTTTTTCCCAGCCCGGCTCACGCAGCTTTTTGAAAAGCGGCCAGAAGGTGACGGTTGAAGATCTTATTCGCGGCGTTGTGGTGCAGTCCGGCAATGATGCCGCTGTGGCTCTGGCCGAGGCTGTGGCGGGCAGCGAGGGAAGCTTTGCAAGCGTGATGAACGCAAAAGCCAAACAGCTTGGCCTGCAAAACTCATTCTTCCGCAACGCCACGGGCTTGCCGGATCCCGGGCATTTTTCGACCGCGCGCGATCTTGCGCTTTTGGCCTACAGCCTGATACGCGATTTTCCGGATCAATATCATTATTATGGAGAAAAAGAGTTTACCTTTAACAAGATCAAGCAAGGCAACCGCAATCCTCTGCTTTACCGCAACATGGGCGTTGACGGGATGAAAACCGGCCACACGGAAGCAGCGGGCTACGGCCTTGTGGCGTCCGCTTTGCGCGAAGGGCGGCGCGTTATCGTGGTTGTCAACGGACTTGGTTCGATGCAAAAGCGCGCGGATGAATCCGCAAAGCTTATCGAATGGGCCTATCGTGAGTTTGAGGTTCAGACCTATCTGCGGGCAGGGGACAAAGTCGGTGAAGCGCCGCTTTGGCTTGGCGAAAGCAAAACGGTTTCTTTAACACCGGCGAGAAATGTTACCTTTTCCATTCCGCGCGGCGCGCAGGATAAAGTGAAAGTGGCGCTTGTCATCAATCCGGAAACGCAGGCGCCTATTCAAAAGGGTCGCGTTCTCGGCAAGGCTATTGTGTCCGGTGAAGGCCTTGCGCCGTTTGAAGTGCCTTTGGTAGCTATGGAAGATGTCAAGCCTTTGGGCTTTTTCGCAAGCCTTTGGGCAAGGTTTAAACGTCTTATCGGCTGGGAGTAGGAGGTCATGCGGGGACGATTTTTATCTCTGGAAGGTGGCGAAGGTTCGGGCAAATCCACGCAAGCCATTTTTCTTGTCGAGTTTCTTGCGCGGCGCGGCATCAGCGCCGTGGCCACGCGCGAAGTCGGCGGCACGCAAGGCGCCGAGGATATTCGTGAGCTTTGGCTCGGCAAGCGTCAGGGCTTTTGGGATCCTTTGACGGAAGTGATGCTGATTATGGCCGCGCGGCGGGAACATCTTCAAAAAGTCATCCTGCCCGCTTTGGAAAAAGGCCAGTGGGTGATTTCGGATCGCTATGTGGATTCAACGCGGGTTTATCAGGGCATAGGGCAGGGCGTCGGGCTTGAAAAAGTGGATGCGGTTTATCGAGAAATCGCCGGTGACTTCTGGCCGGATCGGACTTTTTTGCTTGATCTGCCCGTCCGGCAAGGCCTTTCACGCATGCATGCGCGTTCCACGCAAAGCGACCGCTTTGAAGACCGCGAAGAAACCTTCCACGAAACCCTACGCCAAGCTTTCCTTGATCTCGCCACCAAAGAGGGTGATCGCTTCACCATCATAGACGCCAGCCAAACACCGCAGCAGGTGCGTGGACAGATTGAAAAAGCTGTTGAAGATTTGTGTTAGTGACCCAGCTAGGTCCCTCTTGTCATTGCGAGGAGGGCCTTCAGGCCCGACGTGGCAATCTCGGCGATGTTTGCCAGAGATTGCCACGTCAAGCCGCCTTCGGCGGCTTTCCTCGCAATGACAATGAATGTTGACCCGACTCGGTGGATTGGCAAATATGGGTGCGTAAACCGTCAGAGAAGGGCCACCATGGATGAAACCCCTTTACACCCCCCCCCCCCC
>Ga0123354_10006688_pt1 | contig 17186 bp, 8 predicted proteins | sample TergutLab28metaG_2_FD_97872 | JGI IMG/M metagenome (GOLD analysis project Ga0123354, IMG submission 97872) | Labiotermes labralis P4 segment gut microbial communities from Petit-Saut dam, French Guiana - Lab288 P4 | ecosystem: Host-associated > Arthropoda: Insects > Digestive system > Gut ...
ACAATAACGCACCAAGTAGTCGCAAGCTCCTGAAGATGGATGTATTAACATCCGAAACATGTTGAGCAGTAAATTGACATAATAAAGCAAGTGTCATCAACTTGGTCTACCTTTATTCAAATACCAAGATGATGCACGGTCCAATACGCATAAGATTAAAGTTGTGTATATTTGGTAAAAATATGCATGTATGTATCTTCCAGAATTAAATTAAATCCAGAATCTAAGCTCCGTAACAAACCAAAAAGAGCGCGCATCTCATTTACACATCACGTAGAATCAATGCACTCTTCCATTTCCGATTTGTACGGTAGAACTGCTGACATACTGTCAGGTTTGTCTGCGATACATAAATCACCGTCACGCCTCGTAAATGCCAGCGATGTTTTCTCACTCTACGCTGCGTCTTTGCTATTTATTCATTTAAACGGTTTCCTCGGATTGGTCAGTTTTTCTATTAACTGCCCTACCACTTAGTATCGATTAGGAAAGTCAAACGGTAGACCGCGGTGTTTGGCAATAAAGGAATTCTTTTAGCTCTCCGTTCTTGTGGGATGCAGGCGTTACATCACAGAAGAACGGAAACCCCAACTGCGTCAGTGCAGAGGACCAAGAACTCGCAAAGCAATTCATTAATTCATGAGTCATAATTTTGTTCAGGGTCGTTCAGGTGTATTGATCAATATTCTATACCACTGCAATTTATTAAAGAACATACTGTGGGGGGGGGGGGAATTCGCTGGATTATGTGCACGTCAATCATTCGTAGCGTACAGACATTTTGCTCCACGATCTGCCTCATTTGACTGCTGCTTCTGAACAGACATTTTGTCGATGTAGCTACACTTTCCCTTCATTTACGTTCAGCTGAATTATTTACAGGTTCGTTTCACAATAATTAGCGAGCACTAAGCCGTTTCGGGTGACACTCTGGTTGAATTCATAAAATGAAACCCCCATGACCTTTTAACCGCTTAAATTACAGTGGCAATTACACGTACCACCAGCTGTAACTTTATGAAACTTTTCGTTTTGCCACACAGCGTGTTTCGTGTGATTATCATATTACTGGCTATTTCCCCAAACGTCATTAACCATTTTGATGTATGAACCGTGCATCTTGTACAGTTTATTATCCAGACCAACAAATGCACAATATATATATATGTTTATATATTTATGTATCGTAAGTACTCCTACGTGTTTCAATGCATCTGCATCATCTTCAGGGATTCTTATTCTTCTACTTGGCTATATTTACAAAAGTTTATTGTTTTCCGGGTTTCCGATTAAATTATATCATAGGCATTTATCATCCCCCATACGACTTAGACAAGCTATATATTCCTCCCACATCATCCTCCTTTATACAATCATGTTATCAATATTTTGTGAAATGTACTGATTATGAAGTTATTATTATGCAAACGTTTCTTCAGCCTCGCTTTCTTTCCTTTCCCTTGCGTCTCAACCTTCTTTTAGCTGACGCTTTCTTTCTACATTCTTCTCCTAATGGGAAAGACCATGTTTCAGAGACCCATAGAAATTCAATAACGATGATGGTGAAAAATCCACAGAGTTGAGTGATTTAGATGTACCAGGTAATCGTCCAAAATGTTGTCTTCCAATCTCAGAGGTAGAGCGTTTTCGCAAAAACCACCGAAACCATAAATGTTGCCTGACAATATAAAGAATCTCTAGCAGCTTCTACGAATTTTAGAGTAACTGATATAAGTACTGGGACCATGACCACTTTTAAATTAGAAATAGGGAAAATCACAAAAATGTTTACACAACAAGACTCACGCTTGAAAAGTCAGATATACGACGCAGCTGATATCAAATAAGTTTGATTTTAACTGGGGAACATTTCTGAAAATGACTTAATGATACTTCAGGTAGCTAACTGCATTTGTTCAGAGGATGTTCTGTTATGTGGATGATAAAGTTTAGGTTGTGTAACAGCACATACGATGTTCGTCTTCAGATTCGGCAATCTAAGCAGGTAAATGTCTAGTCGCATTCTGCAATTATCACTGCTCTATGCAAAAAGAAGAATTATAATCAAATTGGAACATAAATATCTCACACAGAAATGGTGATTAAGGCACGTTACGTAGGTAAACATACTACATATACATAAACAGCACCATGAAGGCGTACAATTGCTTCAATGTCATTTCATTGTTATACAATTCGATTATAACAGAACGTCATCAGGGAGATGCTACCGCACTGCGAGTCACATTTTTATCGAAACATGCAGTACAGCATTTAATTGTAATTAAAATGTGGCTCCTTCATCTAAGGTATTTGAGGAAAAATGTAACGTAATGAATGGCTTTAATACATTTAAATAAATTTAAAATTACAATTATCAAAATAACTTTAAAACAATAGAGTGTCAGTATAATTTTGATGTGCTTAAATGTTTACAACATCGGTTAGCCTGACTATGGCTTGCTGCAGTCGAAACAGGTTCCTATGATATGAAAATACATTATTATTATTATTATTATTATTACTTACTCCATGATGCAGAGTCTTTCTTGAGAAGCTAACTGCTTTGCAGCTAGTCAAGAAATTCCTCGCATTTCACGGAACTCGAAGGTTCATTACCGCACTCACAAGAGTCCGCCAACTGTCTCTATCCTGGGCCAGCCCAATCCAGTCCATATACCCACATCCCACCTCCTGGAGATCCGTCCTAATATTATCCACCCATCTACGCCTAGGTCACCCCAGTGGTCTCCTTCCATCCGGTTTCCCCAGCAAGACCCTATACACCCCCCTCTCCTCAACCATACGCGCCACATGCCCAGCCCATATTATTATTATTATTAAATTTGTGTTGGCTGTGTTAGAATACTAAATATTAGTAGACAAAGTAAATAAGCAAATATATTTACTGTTATAAATTATACGCTTTGGGAAATAGAAACACTACGAAAAACTGCATATGAATTGAAAATAAGTCTCTCAAAATTAAAATGCTTTCGATGTTCGAAATGTATGTACAGAGTCGAATAAACCAAAAAGCTTTGATGGGATGTAAATATCAACTAAAAGACCATTCAATTCAGTCGGAACACAACAAATAATTTATTCCCATCTATACTTTTATTTTATAATGTTCACAAACGAATATAAATTTACGCACCAATAATTATATGAAAAAAAAATGACTGAACATGTGGTCAGACATGGGAAACTCCCGTACATTAACCAATCTGCACATTTGTATCATTTATTTTCCGTTTTTTGAAAGTGGCGCCATTTTGAAATTCTATTGTTTAATTTTCGAGATCAATCTCACTGAAAAAGAAATGAGAATTTATTTTGCATTACATACCTTCCCCAATAAACACTTCACGAAACAAAAGTGTTAAGTACATGAAATACTGCATATTCCATTGATTTAACTCTTTGAAAGCCAAGATTGACCTGAACTACAGCTAAAGGCTCAGTACGTACCGCGCAGTAAACACACTTCATTTCGGTAATAAAACCCAGTCAGTTAAAGCTGTATAGGGAATGAATAGCTATTTATTCTGAGATTCATACAAAAGAAATGCAACGTGTGAGCATAACGTAGAATTGTTGCATGTTAAACTGGTGGTACGCATTTTAACCACGGGCCTTTCACGGGTTAAAATCACCCAATAGTGCTTCAAATTCCATCTTAATCACAATAAGGTGTGCTGCTTATTCGCCTGCCAATTTCTGGTATATGACAATCTGATTAATTTCCAGTTCCGAATCCACTTCATTAAAATATGTTTTTTCACTTTCGTATCTACCTTGACACTCCGCGTAGATTTCATTTAGTTTTGCTGTGATCGAAGTTAGAAAATAAAGACCCAATAATTAATGACTTTGCAAATATCCTGCGCGTATTGAAGTTAAAAATGGTTTCATCTGTGGAATATGTTTTCGAAATCTGTGTAAAATCCTGCGTCGACTTAAATATCACAAATCGGTGCACAGAGATAGATCGACGCCTTATTAGAATTCGTTTCGCCGAAGAGAGTTTTGAAGTCTCTGCAAGGATTTAGATTGAATTTAAATAACAACTTAAACTAAAACTCTCACAACATACGGTCATTTTCAGAATCTTTCCTTTGCCAATGCAAGATGCAACATCAGCTACGAAATTAAGGGAAAGTTTCACTGTCGCTACACATCTAAGCTCCCTTGCCATGGACGGCGCATCATCAATAGTAATGAAAGCTAGTGTTCCTATAGGCTGTTGTCAACAAAGAAGGTTTTATGTGCATTGTAGACATCGCCATGTCTTGCAGCCTCTTGCAGGGTTAAAAGTGTCAGTAAATCTTCCTTCACGCTACAGTTTGCAAGTACCACTCTCACACCACGAGCAGCAGTGAATCGATTTCAACTACTGACTCACAGATTTTCAACGAAAAACACACGCAAGAGTGCAAACCCTGTTTCATTTGGTGCCTTACATTTTCTGCCATTAACTGAATTCTTCTAGTGACAATAGGCCTTGATGGTGGCTGTTACTTTAGATTAACATCTGAAAGACAACACAAAAGAGATTTAGCTGATTCATGAAAGGTCCCGTGTACCACTGTACCATCAAGTGGCTTTGTATATTTCATTAGATCCTGTGACACGAGAAAAGACGCCATGTTCGCAGCAGAACATTTCTGCAAAACACTTACGAATAAGGACCGCGATGGCTGTCATCTCGACTTGGGTTAACGCGTTTCTTCATCCTTTCATTAGCAACGTAAGCCTCCAATTCAAACTTCTACTAAAGGCTTCTCTGTGGCGTTCCAAATTTCCCTTCCTATTTTTAGTTAAATTAGCTTCACATATTGTACATAAACATTTAACACCGCACTAACTAACTTCATGGAGCAGAGTCCTTCCTACGAAGCTAACAGGTCCTCATCTAGTCAAAAAATTCCCCACAATTTGTAGAACCCGAACGTACATTTACCACTTCCACAACAGCCCACCAACTTTCTCTATCCTGAGCCAGATCAATCCAGTCCACTCCTCCCCATCCAATTTCCCGAAGTTACATTTTAATATTATTCTCCCATCTACGCTTAGGTCTTCCAAGTGGTCTCCTTCCCTCAGGTCTCCCCATCAAAATACTGAATGCAACTTTCCTCTCTCCCATACGTGCTACATGCACCGTTCATCTCATTCATCTTAATTTTATCACCGAAACAATATTTGGTGAGCAGTACACATCACAAAGCTACTCGTTACGTGATGCACTTCATTAACCTTTCACCTCGTATTTAACACCACACCAACAGAAAATTCGTGCTTCGATTTGCTTCTAAAATGGTAATGTATTCTTATGTTAGTATTCATTACTGGTCTGGCATAATTCAGTCGACAGATTAGCACGGCTTCTGACGGAACAGACTGTTGTGAGCGTCTTTGTTCTCAAAACCGTAGCAAGGTTTCAAGTACCAATTATTAGGTGAAAGGTATTTAAGGAGGAGGAGGACGACGGGAAAGCGATCCGCCACTCCGTCTTCAAGATATTATCACTATGGAAACCGGAGATTCAGTACCAATGGCATGTGGAAGTTAGTTTTGGCACCTACTATAACGCGATGAATATAAAATCCTGCACAATGCCTTGCTGAGTCGATAAAGCAGCGATATTTTTAGGTGCGTCCGCATAGTCACGAAAAGCGCCTGTTAGCTTCGTCATGTCTCCCGTCCGTCCGTCCGTCCGTCCAGTTCTCCCTCAATATCAGCGCGGCTCCCACTTGATGGATTTACTTCAGATTTGATATTGGATATTTTTATGAAACTCTCCCGAGAAAATCCAAATTCGACTACAATCGGGCAAATATTTTCAGGCACTTTACACTTCACTGTTGCGGGGGAAGTAGTTTCGTGATCAGAACATTGTTGTGTAAACACTCAGTATTCGTACTATATTGTTGACAGTGACGTGTAGCTCAACAATAGACAGAACGATGTGTTGCCTTTCTGTTGCAACAGTGGTTATACGCAGAATGCATGTCTTGGTTTACTGAAATACAGCGTGATTCAAAAAGATGGACTAATTTTCGTACGTCTATATTTCCTGAAGTATACATGGTATATGAATGATCTACATAAAATTTGAAACAGGAGGTCATAAGTTTTCAAATATCATCGCTAGAGCGCTCGCCTAATGCACAGCAGTGCAGTAGCGTCCGTTGAGAGCAAAATGGCTACTATGCAGCACAAGATTTTTTGCGTTTGTGAGTTCATTCAAACTGAGTCGGCGACTGCTGTGCAGCGTGCGTTTCGTCTTCGTTTCAACATTCACAATGAACATTTATAAACTTCATTGTGAGTATAATCAAATGTAATTTACAACATATTTGTCACTAGTTCTAATTTTGAAATACAGACTTATGAAATTGAATCCATCTTTTTGAATCACGCTGCATTATGTAAAATGACAGTACTGCACTGGCATGTGAAAACGCGTGAATATGTCTCAGAGTCGTAGGAAAGGACGCATATTGTAACAGAGCGAAGACAGAGAGTCGATTGTGACCGACGGCATCTGGGCACGCCTGGCGTAAAATCGTGTTCATCTGTTCACAACGGCGCATCTACGCAACCAGAACTCTGCTTTCAAGGCATCCAAAAACTTACGGCGTTCACACAAGGCTATCTAGCCGCTGACTCTGATTGATACAACGTCAACAGTTTTTTGACGTAGTATATAAAAAAGGACTTTTCTTATTGGAGAGTTCTATCCACCATTTTGTAGAGCGACTGAGGACACGTAAACCCTCCATGGGGACAGCTTAACTCCCAGCCGAGATTCGAACCAGAAACCTCCCGATTGCGATAACCGCTATTCAGGGTTCAATGTTTAGCCTTCACGAAAAGTATTATTGCTAATTCTTTCTTTCTTCCTTTCTCTGTTCCTCCTTGTTACTTCTTCCCCTATTTTTTTATATTCAATCTACCTATCCTTCTTCCTTCTTTTCTTTTTATCTTCCACCCTTTTTGTTTCTCTCTTCCCTTCTCCAACACATCTTTCGCAAACTTTGTTGGTCATCCCAGCTCTCTTGTGCGGATGGGATTCCATTATGTTACGAATGGTGTAGTTTCATTTCCTTCTGTACGTCAATATGAACGTGCCACGTCTCTCTCCCTACTGTCCTACCGTGTCTTTAAAAATTGTTAACGCTCATTGATTTATTTTATTTCTAGACTTCATACACTAATTCTGAATTATTAAAGGGCGATTCTTTCCTGCTTGACCGTTAACCGCCGGCCCAACCCTCCATTCGACCCGTCGGGCCGGCTTTTTTTTTTGGCAAAGTAGGAGAAAAAAAACTCCCTATACAATGATGGTTTAACCATTTATTGTTTTTCTGATAGACGGTGACGACCTTCCATGCACAGAAGAAGATACACCTGCCTGTCAGTTCAGTCACTCCAGCAGTAAGCAGCACTGCACTTGAGCAGGCAAGACGGACATATTCGTTGGCGTACATGTCTCGCATCAGCAAGAGTTATGCGTGTAATGAGTGGTATCTATTTCCGTAACTGTGAGCACATATAAACACATATGTCATACGTTCACATATGCAAACACACACTCACACACACACCAGTATTATTGTTTAAACAAGTTATGTTGACTTCTGAATATCCTATTAATGTTTCCTTCAGGGCTCTGCCAAATTCGTTTAAACAGCAACTCATAAAAATGTACAAAACAAATACAACAGTTTTTTTAATGTTGAAGAGAATGTGTTAATGGCGACTGGGGTTGCATGAAGGAACATTTTAGGAGAGAAACATAAAGAAATATTAAAGAGCAAGGAAAGAACAAAGCAGCGAAGAAACTAAGACACTCTATGGCGAAAAAGGAAAGGGATTTACAAATAACTAAAATAAGAAGAAAAAATGGAAAGTCGGGTAGATGAAGAAGAACGGGAGGTGATATAAAAATGATAGATATAAGTGTCAACTGAGGAAAGATGTGCATGCAGATATATGATATCACGAGTGTATAAACTGTAACAGGCAGCTTATGATTGACTGATGCAGAGCGCATGTAACAACGTTACGGAAGACGCATCTACTCCCGAGTCTGATATAAGGCATTAATTGTCAGACGGCCTTGAGATGTACATACTTTCATCTATAAGAGACCGCATCGTTCTACAGATGGCACTGTCAAACGGCCTTGGCAAGTAAATATTGCCCGTTATAACAGCACAGGTATATAAAGCAGAGAAAAATGCTATGCACCAGAGAGAGAGATTGGTAGCTACGAGTGATCTTCATTATACTGAGATAATTATACTGCAATAAAAATAGCAAATATTTAAAAAAAAAGGAAGCATATTAATCTAAAATATCTAAGAAGTCTTATTGTTAATGATCATAATAAATTAACCAACAGTCATGTCGGTAGTGACGTAATCAACGCGGATGGCAGTGTGGGTCGCACGGAGACTGAGATATTGCACAAAACTGGTTCAGTCTCTTCCTCCAGCAATTAAAGTACTGTCCGACAGGGCAACAGGAGCAAGCAGATGATTACATTTAATGTCAATAACACGCACTCCCTCCTTTATCAGACTTAAAATGTCGTAATAAATAAAAGCAAAACCAATAAGAAATAGGCTATACGTAAAACGCAACAATAATAAGCGTTCATATCTTCACATCCTGGAATTCCCTAGGATGTTCATACCATTTAAACCATCGTGGTCACGTGTCTTTCCGTTGTACATGACTCTATATTCTTGCACAGTGTCAGTGCCTTCAGAGTACGTCATTATACACCGTATCGGAAATATAATGGTGGGGTTTGGTAGGACTGTTTATAGAAACACATACGAATCAGACTGTCGTACCTTGACGTTCTCCCACTCAAGTAGTGTCGAGTATGCCCGCCGAAGCTTCCAGACTTTCAAGCTTAGTTTCTTATGGCTGTTAAGAACACTTTTCAAACAACATTTCCCGGATAATGGCTTGGCAGAGAAGGTTGAATTCCATGGGAACCTACGAGCCCTGTTTTGACAATTCTTGTTTCATTATTTGGGTTTTTATAAGGGGTTATGTTTATCTCATAAGAATATGAAACCTGTCCCATGTGAAAGAAAGTATCCAAGAAACCACTCTGCTTGTATCAAGGGATATGCTACCGCACAGCATGTATGGGAAGAAGTGGAATATCAATTGGACACGTGCAGAGGCACTGAAGTTGCACACGTACAGACCTACTAAGGTACGTCATACTCTACTTGTCTTACTCTTTAATTTCATTGTTTAAGGTTCTTGAATGTCTACCTCCGAAACCCAACCATTCTTTTCTGGACACCCGGTATTTTATGTGGAACTTACTTTTCATATCTAAGTTAATTTTTCTCTATATAAAAATACATCGTTCATGAATAATCTCAATATTCATCCTGGCGAAACATTTTGTAATTTCTAAAATACCTAAAATAATTTGTACACTGTTTGAAAGTACATTCGTAATTCAATAACACGCGAAATTTCTTATTCCTACGCATAAATTTATAGGCATTAAATATTAGAATTTCACTTTTTTATTTTCCTTAACTACGGATCATGTAAGGGACCGCGGTAGCACAGTGGTTAAGGTGCTGTACTACAAATCGGAAGGTCGCTGGTTCGATTCCAGATGGTGTCATTGGAATTTTTCATTGACATAATCCTTCCGATCGCACTATGGCCCTGTGGTCGACTCAGCCTCTAACAAAAATGAGTATCAGGAGTATTTCCTGAGGGTAAAAAGCGGCCGGTGCGTAAGGCTGACAACTTTACCACCATCCTGGGCCATTGTCAGGTAATCTGAGAAACTTAACTTCCTGGAACCCTCTGAGCCCCTCGGGCCTGTAATGGGATTGATTTACCTTTCATGCATCATGTAAATCGCATGAAAAAATAAGGCAGTTTAGTGTCGATTACTATCGATTATTATTTGTTTTCCATCACTATCGAATGAAACTATTGTAACGCCAGTAGCCAAAGTACTGACAAATGTACTTAAGTCTTCATACACAGTGCCTCTTATTTTTGTCAGATTTTAACCGAACTTGAATTATCTTGACAGATTTTAGTAAATCCCGCCATTATAACATTTCACGAAAATCCGACCAGTGGCAGCTGAATTGTTCCATGCGGATGGAAGGAAGGACAGGCATGACGAAGGTATGACACGCTTTACAAAAATTTGCGAACGCGCCTAATAATGACCGGTAAATTACATGGAAGCCTTCATCAATTCGTTAGGCAGAGCGATATCGCGGTGCTTTACTGCAGGCTTGTTTTATATCCACAGGTTATTTACTTTGGTAAAAGGAAACACGAACCGTAGGCTGTGAGATCACTATGCGTTCTGTTTACACACACATACACACACATATATATATATATATATATACAGGGTGTCCCAGGAGGAATGTGCCAGACTTCGGGAGAGTGTATATATATAAACTAAACTCCGTGGCCTTAGTCCGCACGCGAACTATACCGACAGAGCGGCCGCCGCCGGTCGGCGAAGTTATATATATATATATATATGGGATTGGTATGGTTATGTCACGATGGTGAGCTCACTATCGTGACATAACCATACTATAAAGCACCACCACCATACTTTCGGATGAAAGCCTGATGATGGCCGCAATAGGCCGAAACATGTAGTTACTATCATCCTTTATTAAACATCTGTTTAGATATTGTTGTGTTGTTGACTGATACCTACACCTATTGTTTATATACACGCAACGGGGATGGCTCATTTTAGAATGATAAAAGGCTTTATTTTATGCTTCGCCGAATAGTGGCAAAGAGATTAAATCAAAGATGATGAGTTGGCCAGGTAATTAGAGGAAATTAGAAATTTATGTAAATATTTTTGTCGGAAAATTTCAAAGGAAGAAAACATATGCTCGTGAATCTTTAAGCTGCTATGTAGGGCGGATGAGAACTCCAGTTCATAAATTACCTCGAATTCGCGTAAAATTAATTTTATTGTGTTTCTGTCCTTCAGCAAACAAGAATCTCCATTAAAAATTTGATCGTCGAAAAATCTATAGGCCAATAATCGCAATTTTTTTTCGAAAATCGCAAGAAACCCATTGACACCCTGTGTCGCAACAAAGCGCTTTGTGTGTATAGTAGTGCATGTGATTACCAGTAAAACTTACACAGCAGTTTTATTCTCCCACCCACACTAAACGTCCCCATATGATCTACCTCTTTCGAGGTTATGACAAGACTGTTCATTTTTCATTTCCACCCATGCCAGGCCATGCTGTAGACAGACACAAGAACCATATGCGTATTGGACCGTGCATCATCTTGATATTTAAATAAAGACAGACCAACCTGATGACACTTGCTTTATTATGTCAATTTACTGCTCAACATGTTTCATATGTTAATATATCCACCTTCAGGAGCATTATAGCCTACACAACAACGCAACAAGTAGTCACAAGCTCCTGAAGATGGATGTATTAACATCTGAAACATGTTGAGCAGTAAACTGACATAATAAAGCAAGTGTCATCAAGTTGATCTACCTTTATTCAAACACAAGAACGTTAAGTGAAGAAATTCAAAGGAATATGTTGGTCGAGATGTTGGCACCCCTGCTCTCTATGCTGAGAGGAACAGGTTCGGGTAAGAAATTTTGACCTGACTAAATGTGTCGTGATTTTCCTCAAACCCTCTAATTAAATTCCAAGACAATTTTAAATGACGCTGCAACCTCTAACTTTCACATTGTTTGAAAATTAATTATTCACTACTTTTCCTATCACTCGATGTCTATAATTTGAGAAACAGGAAGTGTTGTTAAATGAGTCAAAAAAATCATAGAAATAAATAAAGCACGAAGATAATTATGTTTTCTCTGGATTGTCTAGTTACGTCTGAAGTAATGTGTTTTATTCAGCAACTTATTCGTGAAAGTCTTTGGTCTACAGAAAGCAATCTTATACCACCACATACCATGAAATTCGACATAATAGAGGCAGTCCACTCACCAACAAATGCACTATTTATTAACCTCGTTAAAAGTTTTAAATTTACATTAAAATAAACAATAATATCGCTCCTACATGTGTCGGTCTTTAATGACCATCATCATGGAGCTTTATGCTGCCACATCACCTAATATATGTAATGACTTAATTTTACCGAGTGTTTTAACATAAATATAACTTTAGTTAGGTACAGATAAAGCTCCCTGATGATGGTCATTAAAGACCGACACATGTTGGAGCGATATTATTGTGTATTTTAATGTAAATTTAAAACTTTTAGCCAAGTCAATAAACAGTGCATTTGTTGGTGTGTGAACTAGTAGATTTAAAAAAGCACGGTGTAAACGATAAAAATTATCGACGTAATATATTAATTTATGTTATAATTTTATCCTGCCTATTGCATTCTGAAATATCAACATCGCCCAGAACGTTAAATGTATCAAACTCAAGTGTATTGTGACAGTACAACATTTCTTTCAACTGCGACAAGTGTGTTGCCTGAAACAGAATAAATTCAATCAATAGTCTAAGTTCTTATTTTCAGAAAAGATCAAGTTCCTCAAAACGCATACGTAGTTAAGCAAAACGTTGCTCTTGTCCACGCCGTATAGGCAAATGGGGTAGCAGATATATAACTCGAGACATTCTTCAACTCAGGCCTACAGAGGAGTGCGTGATCAGTGTTCATGACTGGACTTATCTTCGGGCAAAATGCCCCATTTACCTATTAAGTGGTAGGCTGGGTGGCATCCGGGGACGGTTTACACGTTTTTTAGGAAGAAACCCCCGTTAGCGTACGTCCACAGTGCTATATTCCTGGCGCGTTCAGTCTGTCACGACCCCTACATTTTAAATTCGTGACTATTTTCAATAAAAACACTCAAAACGAAGGTATTGTAAACGGGCGTTTCCACTTTTTACACAACAAACACTTCAAGCTTCCTCCGCAGACCTACAATCGATCGTAATCGATGTCTCGTAAAAGACGAGATGTATTTCTTGTACCTAACCCCATAAACGGCTATATATACAATCGAAAATACTAGATTTTTACGTTTACATAGTCAACTGTTTCTTCGGTCTCGGCTCATACCCCATAAAGAAATGGCTCATCTCAATTATGAAGACTAGTCACGGTGACGTATTACCATAATGCACTGCGCTTCAACGTAATGTGTCTTAGTTTTGTTGATTTTAACCAAAATCAAATTTTAAAAACTCCAGTAAAAATTCAAAACATAAAATTTCAAGATAATCCATTACTTGGTGTCGCTCTGTTCCATGCGCATAGGCATAATAATGACGTTAACGACACTAAGTATCGCTTTCAGCAGAAGCTTTGAGAAGGCGCTTACCAAGTCCCTTGCTCCTGCCGGTAAACGAATCACATATTCCTCGGTCATCCAGCCAGTAGCCTAGGAAATCTACCGACGAGGCAATCCCATCTGACATACAGCTGCATACATGTTTATATAAAAATGTCACTGCGAACTTCATATTCTGTGTTGTATAATCCAAAGCAGCCAGACATCGTACCCGGGAAAATAAATCTGAAAATATATTTAAATTCTTGCTTTGACTGGGAGGCTTATTGATTCATTGAGTTTTAATTTTGAATGCTCCATCCTGCCGGTTTTTGTTACTTGTCACTCTAGTGTGTGAGAAAGGTGCTTGCACTGGGTACCAACGGCAAAGTAATTATCCTGTTACTCAATTATTATACCAACTACTGCACATATATAAAATTTATAAAATTTACACATTAAAACATTAAATGTTATAAATTTTATATATGTGCAGGAGTTGGTATAATAATTGAGTAACTCAACAACATGCACGGTGTAACAACGAAAATAATTATCCCGTATTTCGATTGTGACATGGAAAACTTTCAGCTAAATAATTCCATTTAGCAGGCTACTTAATTATAAGTATGTTTACATTATTATGATTGTTTTTATCCCAACGGCAAACACTCGAATTTATGTGTACTGTATTTTAACTCTGTTCTACTTATCCTGAAATATTGTTCTGTCTTCCTTCATCCCCGACACACAAAATTCGCGTGCGCCAGGTCGTCCGAATTAGTAAATTTTGTACGGTAAAGTACAGTAAAGTAAAGTAACGAAAAGTTCACCTTAGAAGAGGCCACGAAGGCTCAGAAGGGGAGTAGAGATGTAGGTCTGCTCTAATATTTTTTGGTCCCCTGTATGAAACTTGCTTCATGTCATCTAACCGGCGCATAGACTCTTGAGGTATTCCCTCGATTTTTGGAAAAATTTGCACCCCTGTTCTCTCCTGTATTGATACTTAAACAATCACAATACAATACTATCATTTGAAATCTATTTGCCTGTTTGTTAAATAGTTGTGAAAAGTCGCTTCTCATCCCGATACAAGAAAGCAGACTGATGGTGTTTAAATACGGGACCGAAACTGATTAATTGGCGTATTTATAATGTTTTGTGACGTTCATTGTAGGGTAATAAGTATTAAACGTATCAAATATTAGTTCGTGGTTTTTATTCATAATGAGAAATATAGAATAAATAAGAGGATTTTAAGACGCATCACCAATAAATTTCAAGTTCCAAGGCAAATTATTTAACCCGGGTTAAATGAAGTAATGAGGATGACAAAATAGGAAGTAAAATTCCGAAACCGATACTGTGAGGTTGCATACATACTGTGAGGTTGCATACATACTGTGAGGTTGCATTCATACTGTGAGGTTGCATACATACTGTGAGGTTGCATACATACTGTGAGGTTCATATATACTGTGAGGTTGCATTCATACTGTGAGGTTGCATACATACTGTGAGGTTGCATACATACATACATACCTGCAACTGAAGTTGTGACGTTAAAAAAACAAAATGAGAAGGAACGTTGTATAAATATTTATTGTCTAATTACCCGACTTATGTTTTTTTAATATTCTTTTTACGTTTCTTTTTTGTTTTGTATTTTTTTTTATTTTGTGCATTCCGTGTTCTGTATTGTTTGTGTATTGTTTTATGTACTCTTTCTCCTTTTGTGCTGTCTCTTTCCTTTTTTGTACAAGTCTACCGACCACTGCCACCGAGTGGAAATCCAATTTCAGTAAATATCAATATCATATCATATATCGTATCACATCATATCATATCATATCATATCATATCATATCATATCATATCATATCATACACAAAACGCCGTCAGTGAAGTCCACTTGGCAACCGACAAATTTCGAAACGTCAGACCATTTTTACGACAAATAGCTATGAGCAAGGGAAACACATAACTGCTGTACGATGCAGTTCTTGGCATGAGCAGTCGTTCTAACATTACATCCTCACACACTGATGCTGTTTATGTTTAGTTGTTATAAGAGGTCAAAGCTAGGGGAAGGAGAGAGCTACTTGTTTATCGCACAGCTAGGATTTCAGTCTTCCCTGTGTCACTAAACTTCCACGCCTTTGACATTCTGAACTCTAATGGTGATGCTTGGCTTACAGCACTTGTCCCTATCTAAAGTTAACAAACAAGTTATGTTTGTCACCATAAGGCTACTGTGTCCCAAAGCATAAGACAGCCAAAGGTGTGCTGAGCGACAGAGGTCACAGTCGCTTACCTTCATTGAGTCGTGCGGTTTCACGGTACACACATTAATGTAATTTAATTTACCACTCTTTAAAGAAAGTAGGCCTTCCCTGCCTCAGCATGCTGCAAAAGAAATGTGGAAATTACGCGGGGGGGGGGGGAGTTGTAATTACCCTGACGCTTTTTTTTAAAAGTATAGATTTGTTAGGCCGATTTTCACGAAACTCGTAGTCAGCAAATTTTTGTAGTCATCTCCAATACCGAATTTTATCAGAGTCGACAAAGAATACAGAAAATATGGGGCAAATCTAAATTCACTCCCTTCACTAAAGTATGGTTTCCTTACCGAAAATCGTAATAATTTAACGATATTAAGCGGCGATCAAACGGGTAAATGAAAATGGAAATTACGTCCATCCGTTTGTACCATTACGTGAAGAATGACTGTCACCGAACCGATATTCAAGAAACTGACAATTGCCCGACGACAATGTATACACAATTTTGTATAGAATTTCAAGAAAATTCGACAGACGGTTTAGTCGCTGACACTACGTCACAAACAGAGAGAGAGAGAGAGAGAGAGAGAGGGGGGTAATGGTTTCCATATAAGGCCTTCACCCTTTTACTTCGTAAAGAAGGCCTGAGTAAACTCAACTGATAATTATGAACTTATTCAGATACGCGTTATTTGTACTTCTCACAGCGGTAACGAAGATTCAAGTCTTGCTGGATGTCAGGGGGTATCAGCAGGTAAACAGTAAACAGTTATTTGGCAGATACTTAAGGACTTTCCTAAGAAGCGTAACGTCTCCGTCTGCAGGGGCAAACAGTCCAATAAGACGAACTACCATAAAGTCGGTTCTAACCGACAAAGACCTATACCCAGTTACTGGACTGGGTCCAGTACGTGCTACCACACCATTTCGCCCAGGGACGGGATCAGCTGCAGGTCTTGAATGGTTCTGCTATTTTTTGAATGGTAGTGCTATTTTTTGAATACGAAAATATGGACTAAGTCCAAAAACATAGGGCTCATAAAACTAAAACAGCTTTCGGAAGCCATCACAGCATTGAACACAGATAATGTGGGTATCTTAGTGCGAAAGCCACTGACTTTTGGGCGCGTGCGCAAAACTGCGAGAAGTGGCTATCAGCTTCGTAATATCCGTCTGTCTGTGTGTCTATCCGCCCATATGGAACGAGTAGGCTTCCATTAGATGAATTCTCGTGAAATATGATTTTCGGGTATTTTTAGAAAATCTGTCGCAAACTTTCAGATTTCATTTAAATCCAACATCATAATATTACACACGTACAGCAGAAAAGATTACAATAATATGGCCACGTCAAAAGGATGCCAGAGGAGAGAATACCAAAATTAACTATGGATTGGATACCATGGGAGAGAAAGAAAAGAGGACGTCCAAGTAAAACGTGGATGGAAGGAGTACAAGCAGCCATGACAACAAGAAATTTAGAACCAGATCAATGGAGAAACAGAGAGGAATGGCGTTTGGTTTCCGGAAGACGGCGACAGCTGTTAAAAAACCGG
>Ga0123354_10006691_pt1 | contig 17181 bp, 13 predicted proteins | sample TergutLab28metaG_2_FD_97872 | JGI IMG/M metagenome (GOLD analysis project Ga0123354, IMG submission 97872) | Labiotermes labralis P4 segment gut microbial communities from Petit-Saut dam, French Guiana - Lab288 P4 | ecosystem: Host-associated > Arthropoda: Insects > Digestive system > Gut ...
CCTAAGGGGAATGGGGGGAGAAAAGAACGAAAACAGGGGGGTGCCGAGGGGGGGGGGCAGGGTGTTCAAACCCCCCCCCCCCCCCGAAATTCCGAAGGCCCTCCAAAATCGCGCCAGGCTCAACCCGATTGTGAAAACTATTAAAAATTGCTGAATTTAGGATACCAACACCCCAAGATGTTCGGGAAAAAGGCAGTAAAATTCTAAAACTACCTAAGTTCGCAATTGTTTTACATTAGTAATGACATATACATTGGTCGTCATCATAAATAGTCTTAAAGTACCAAAAATTAAGAAAATGTTGCTGTATGAAATGAAATTTTTTGTACCAAATTACAGCTGCCTCCAGAACCCCTGAATAGGGGGCTACCGCCCCCAGGTCCCCGTTCTCTCTGTCCTCTGTCCTCAACTGAAGTTGTTGAACCCCCTCCCCCCGAACAAAATTCCTGGGTACGCCACTGATCGTAAATGCACTTAGGCCTTCATATGAAGTACTGTTACTTTTGTCCGATTTTAATGAACCTTGAATTTTATCGCCAGATTTTCGAAAAATACTCAGAAACGTAATTCCATGAAAATCCGTCCAGTAGGAGCCGAGTTGTTCCATGCTCACGGACGGACGGACGGACGGACGGACTGACACAGGCATAACAAAGTTAATAGTCGCTTTTGGCAATTTTGCGAACGCCTCTAGAAAAGAGGTTGCAGCTTCATATTTTGAGTAAGCGACATACATATAATAATAGCGATTCCGTGACATGGGTTTCAGTGACACTGGTGACGGTCCATCTAAATTTGTGATCGAGACGTACCGTTCGATTTGCAGCAGCACTATCGCCACTTCGTTGATTTTGCTTACTCTCTTTAGGCGAATACTGTGACAGGGGCTGAAATCGGTCAGGACTGTCTCATTCCATTGCCATTCGCGATCATATCCCTGGGCCGTTATTGGTTGTACAGCCTATAGCGCCGTTGGATAACCTACATATATAATTAGCAGGAGAGATTTGATTTGCAGTCCTTTTATGATCACATCTGATGATCAAGGGTGTTTATTTCTGTCAGTCGAGGCAGACGCGTCGGTGTTTTGGTCAGCTGAGCTCTGCGTGCCAGAGTGTGATGAACGTTTATGTTTTTGTCGCACTTCGTTACATTTGAAATAGGAACAAAAGTTATTGAACTTGGTCTTGGTCTTGTGTGTGGAGTTCACACTGTTTTTCTCTGTAATGCGTGGTAACCGCTTCTGCGTTTTTACAGCCACTCTATAACAACAAAGCCCTCCCCTCAGCCAGGTCACGTGTTTTCATGAAATGTCTGTTACTACGTCATGTCTTTTAAATGCGTAGAAGAGATTAATGGTAGCTGTTGATGAATGTGATTGACCAACTTGCCACCCCGGCCGTTTTACCGGTAGATGCATTTTCTCCTGTACCGTTGAAGACGAAGGTGATATGGCCCCGGAACAGATGAAGAAGAAGAAATCCGCTTCCCCAGAATAGAATAGCAAGTGGCCTTAGCCACCTGACTTCCCGTAGAGGCGTCAGGTGTCCGGCTGATACGCGGAGCCATAGAGGCGTAGGCTGTAGCATGTGTTAGCACCGGTATTGGGACCGAGCAAGTCGGCCGGAGCTGTAACGCGTCTGAGTCGTATCCGGCGGGTGGCAATTTCGAAAGTCGGGCAGGGGCACCGACTACCCTGACAGGTATTTCGTGACTCTTCCCAGTCCCTCCAGGCTGATGGTAGGGTAGTACCTTTTGCTTGGGTCATGCCTGCTTGCTTCAGCGTCCTGTCAATTCATTATCACCCTGTCGGGTGGCTGCGCCACGGCGCCCGCAAAATGATGGTATATAGTTTACGTGCTCACTAGGGTGACCGCGAACGGAGTTTTGAAAGATTTTCCGAAGAAAAGAGACTCGTAACTAACTGCAACTAATCGGTTATTGTTAGATGAACAGAAATAGGAATGCGTCAGGTACATTTTTCTTTAAAACCCTTTATTATCCAACAGATGCAAAAATATATAATTCGTAGCTACAATTAGAATTATTATAAAAATATTTAAAAATATTTAAAATTGCCCCAATATATTTCGGATCACAAGGGATCCATCATCAGGGAGCTTTATACAGTGCTTTGCTAAAATTACAGTAATGGTTCTATCGTGTCCGTTGATGTGGACGTAGTCGGTGTTATGGCAGCATATTTGCATATTAGAGACTGTGCAGTACACACACGCACCACGGGCAAATATGCTGTCATAACACTGACTATGTCCATATCAATTGACACAAAAAAAACCATTACTGTAATTTTAGCCAAGCACTGCATAGAGCTCCCGTATGATGGATCCCTTGTGACCCGAAACATGTTGGGGCAATTTTAAATATTTTTAAATATTTTACAATAATTCTAATTGTATCTACGAATTATATATTTGTGCATCTGTTGGATAATAAAGTGTTTTAATCGTCATTGATGCACGGTACAAACATGAAGAACATTGTTCTTTATTTATGAATGACTTACAGAACTGTAATTTTACCTGTTGTTTTATATAGGTGTGAAACTTGGTCTGTCACACTGAAGGAAGAACATAGGCTGAGGGTATTCTTTTACTAAACCAACCAAATGCAGATACGACATACACAGTAACTAGTGTGCATGGTGTATGTGCATTTGGTTCGTTTAGTTGAAGGAAATAAGTTGATCAATATGTACGGGTAAGCGGGTTTAAAATAGGCTGAAGGTGTTCGAGAACAGGGTGCTTGGGAGGGTATTAGGGCCGAAGAGGGACGAGGTGACCGTGGACTGGAGGAAATTACATAGTGTCACCAAATCTTACTCGGGCGATAAAATCAGGAACGGGGGTGGGGGGTGCGTGGAGAGAGTGGTACGTGAGGGGGGAGAGAAGTACATAAGAGTTTTGGTGCGGAAGCCTAGGGGAACGAGACCACTTGGAAGACTTAAGCGTAGATGGGAGGATAATATTAAAATGGATCTTCAAGAAATAGGATGGGAGAGCGTTGTCTGGATTGACCTGGCTGGGCGTGGGGACTAGTGGCGGGCTCTTGTGAACACAATAATGAACCTCAGGGTTCAATAAAATGCGGGGAATTTCTTGGATGGGAGGGGGAGGGATCCATTAGCTTTTCAGGGAGAACTCTTCTACATGGAGATAGTTTATTAATGCAAGGCTCTTGGTAATGTTGCCTCCTAAAGTACGGCTTCCGTAGGTCGTGTACCTGGACACCCATGCTACGCAGTCCGAGTTCTTTCGGCGCCGTTATTTGAACTAACATACTGAGGTGTCTTTCGCTAGATAGGTACTTGCATTTCAGAGGAAAGTGAATTTTCCATCTTGAGGGTCGAAGTTGGTTGTTACATACCCGTGTATGCCACAGTGCATGGTGTCACTTCCCAGAATGCTGGAAGATATGAGAACTTAACGCGTTATCTTCTAGAAAGGCACCGACCCTGTCCCCTGTTGTCTTGTTTATTCGCGTTACGATTCTGATAGCTGTGAGATGAGCCCTAGCTTAATGATCTGGTTTATCGTGTTATACAGGTTGTTCCTTTTATCGTCTCCATGAGCACGGCAGCTTTATCGCATAGAAATGTTGCGTCTTACAGGACGCAATAAAAGGAACAATTTTCCACAAGACAGTGCAAGTTGAAAGCAAAGTTAACGACGCCATGTCTACCGCGTAACTTGAACAGGGTCTGATTTTTATTCTTTTATGCCTGAAGAATTGGAAGGGATGTTAAAGGAAGATGTCGTGAGCTTTTCTGATGTTTGTTGGACCGTGCATCGTCGTGATAACTGAAGAATAAAACCCAACTAGATGCCACTTATTATTTTATTGTACTTCTTATAGGCTCAACATGATTCGGGCACTACTATGCCCATCATCAGGAGCTCGCGACTATGATGTTGATTACCACATTGGTCGTTTCGTTCTTGGTTTGCTGTATGTTGTAGTAGTTGGAGTAGTGTCCGAGCTGCAGCCCGGATACTACTCCAGCCCAACCGCACCTAACTTCCAACCTACAGCAACCCAAGAACGGGACGACCAATGTGGTAATCAGCATTATAGTCGCGAGCTTCTGATGATGGGCATAGTAGTGCCCGAATCATGTTGAGCCTATAAGAAGTACAATAAAATAATAAATGTCGTGACCTGTTTTAAAGTATCAAACTACAAGTCGGGAGGGACTCGAGAAGAGAACAGAAATTCTCACGCTATCAGGTTTCCGAGCTTAGGTTGAACACCAGACTTCCAGACTCTGAAGTGTCGTTACGATGGGCTGATTTTGGCGCTCAGAAAAGTGTAAATGTGAAGGTAAATGTGATTACATTCTGGACACAACGTTGGCAACCCCGCGTTCGAGTCCGGTGGGTTTGCAGTGCGTTTTTTTTTTCAGTTTTCCCCCCACCCTTATTCCAGGCAGATTCGAAATTTTGTGACTTGTACCCAGGATTGCGTCAAAAAAAGTTTTGCAACCCTTGGCGAATCTTAAGTTTGCCCTCCTCCCATCCCCTCCCTACAATATAATTACATTTAATAATGATGGCAGTGTCACTTGTGTGAACTTCAGTCGTCAAAGTACACCCAGTCGTTTTACGCCCCTTGCCAGTGTACACCACTGCTTACTTTGCGCTCTCTCGTTTTCGGTTTAACGCCCTTTGGCTGACTGCTCTGTGTTACGCAAACACCATACTTCTGTTGGGACAGTGTACACACTGTACACACAGCTATGTGTCAGCAACGCATTTAGGGCGTAAAACAAGAACTGGGTGTAATTTATTCCTGGTTGCAACACTTGGCGACGTGGTGCAGTGGCTATGAACCTGGGGTGAGAGTTAGAGTCCAGTTGAAATGTGATGGCACATTGTGACGCAGGTAGGGGAAGTGAAGGAGAAACTGGCAAATGGAGTGGGTAGCCAGTACTCTTCACACTACCTCGGAACATGGTGTATCCAGCATTACTACCGCTGACGCGCACACCTCGGCTGCCAGTAGTTGACTAAACTGACGCCCCCGCCGATTTAAGTGGACTCGTCCGTTTCGCCGAAAGACGAAACCCAGCCTCTACGCGTGTGTCATCACATTTCAAACGCAATCTACCCTTTCTGGAGGTGCGAGCCATTTTTCTTTGAAATTAAAATATGTGTTCTTTGCTACCTCTTGCATCATGGTTTTGGTTTAAATAGCTGGCCTTTCAGCAGTAGTTTTGTCAGTCCACGTTACGTACTGTAGGCACAGTTTAGCCAGTAAAATCATAGAGTGTACGGCCAGAGTTCGATTGCCGGCAGGGATAGTTTCTTCTCCGCAGCGTCCGAATTGACTCTTGGATCTTCCAGAGGTGAAATGGTCGGAGCTTGGAGCTAACGATGCTTCTGCATGTACTGCTGAGGTCTAAAACGCGGGGTACTCTCTCTCCATGCTTTCATTGTGCCGTAATGGCGTGGTGTTTATGCGCTGTGATAGCGTAGCGTTTGCCGTGTACGTGTATTAATATTTTGGGCGTACTGCAGAAACAGACAGACGAGGGAATACTGTGTTTATTAGCCTGATTTATAGTGCAAATTCTGGGCTACATAAACGCGGAAGAAAATTGCAACTTTCATTAGCAATTATTAAAAAGTATTAACGTGAGTTTAGTGTAGCAGGATTAATCCAACAAAGTCTCCAGCTTCAGGGGAAGGTAACGTTAGCGAGCCTAAGCTGATGTCACGAGTGGGGAGAGTGCGCGAAGTTGTGTGCACGTATGTCAGTGTGTTTCGGCAATTAGAACGGTGGAGGTTGCAGTATTCGTTTGCTGACGTAGTAGCAGCAGTCACGTGACTGAGGTGGGAGAACCGTCAAGTTTGTGAGACTCGCGCTGAAGGTTTTAATCAAACTGACGGGGATTTGTGGATGTAATCCTGCTGTAACTGTTGTGTGCATGAAACTCGAGCTTTCGCTGTGATGGAAGAACAAAGATTGTGTGAGGTTTGGGGTTCCCAGCAGTGTGACTGTGAAGATTACGGCCTTCTGGAATGTGACCCCGCGTAGTCTGGTAGCTCGTTGCCGTTTGGGAGTAAGCCTGCTGCTTTCTTCGTCAGGGTATATTTCTTATATCGACTGGGCTGGCGGTATACCGGAAACGTCTTAGGTTCCCGAGGTTTTCCTCAGTCTCAGGCGAATGCCGTAATAGCTTAGTCCTGTAGGATTATTGCTCATCACATAAGATCATTCGGAGCAGCTGAATAGCTCATGCATTTGAAGCAGCGTCTTTAACTGATGTAATAATATGTATTGAAATCTCGCTGTGTTGGTGCTGCCATCGCGTTCTGATTTTGTTTTGTTTTTATGTTTGCCAGGCGCTCAAAAGTCATGATGGTCAAAGACCCGGATGTACAAGACGTGTCAGCAATAGCAGCACAAAACAGTTTTTATCTACTACGTTTACAATCATGTGTCTTCTTAAATGAGTCGAGTGCAAACGAGGCTAATCGAACCGTACTGTGTAAGATACTTGGGAGGCAGACCTAATTGTTCTTTGACGTAGAATTCCCCGCGTATTTTAGACCGAATTGTACTTAATATTCATACCTATCTTAGACCTAATTGTGTATAGTATTCCTGCATAGGGTAGGCCCATTTGCATGCAAAATTCCCACGTATTTTAGACCTAATTATTCTACGCAGAATTCCTCCATGCCTTAGACGTAATTGTGTATAGAATTCCTGCATACCTTAGACCCATTTGTTGTAGGTAGAATTCGTGCATACCTAAACCTATTTGTTGTGTATGGAGCTCCTGCTTACTCTCGACATAATTCTACATACATTTCCTGCGTACATTTGGCGTAATTGTTTTACATACAATTCGTGCATGCTTTAGACCCAATTACTGTATACATTTCCTACATACCTTCGACCTAGTTGCTGTACATGAAATTCCTGCCAACCTCTCACGCGCGCTGGGTTGGTTCGCTTCAGGCTGAGGGTCTGCGTACGGAGCATTTCGCTGCGTCAGATTCTATTCGACTTGACTGTACTGAATTTGCTTAAGGTATCATTATCCTTGTCTTGTGTGTGCTAACGCCGATTACACGGAGAACGAATCTCAGGGACCTCATGATTTTACAAAGCGAGTGCTTGCGATGAAATTAACTTCACTTACTTTCATTATTGTTGGCCTTCTCCTTTCTCCTGTCGGTATGTAACAGGGGAGACCGTCAGGCGCCTAATCCATGGCTTCTCACCGCGGAGACCGGAGGCCCAGTCCCAGTCTAGTTTGTGTGGGATTTGTGGTGGAGAGAATGGCACCGGGCAGGTTTTTCTCTGGGTACTGCGGTTTTCCCTTGTCAAGTGTCATTCTGCAGTGCTTCATATTCGTTCATCTGATCACCGACGCCCGTATAGGCCTAATCCTAGCAATTGACTGCGTCGTTCAAGGACATGCGCATACTGATGACGGCATATGCGCGGTTTATTCTAGCGGTGTCGCTGTGCACGTGTATTGGAGAGGATCCTGGTTCGAACGACGTTCGTAATTTTTGCTGAACCACCGCAGGCAAATGTTGGGGTAGCAGTATCTCGATGAAGTCACGGCCGCATCCTTGTAAATCCCCAACAGTTCATCAGTCATCCAGCCACCCGACGCTGTATTCAGATATATCTGCCCCAGTGCTGTAGTTCTTAACCCTTACCCTGCTAACGTGCAGAATATGGTGAGCTCCTAATAATGCCAGCAAATGGCAGATGTGATTTAATTCGACGTTTAAAGGGTTAATGTGTCTTCATGCGAACTACATAAAATGTCGGCGTAATAATTCGCCTACAAGCCACGATATCCCAGTAAGTGTAGTGAGCTGGCTACCGGCTGGACGAGAGAGAAATCGCGGTTCGATCCCCAGTGGAGGCAAACAATTTTTCTCTCCGTCCAAACGTCCAGGCGGGTTCTGGGGCCTAGCAAGCCTCATCGTCAACGGGTACCGCGGGTAGAGCAGCCGTGGTGTAAAACCTGACCACTAAACTCTAGCCCCGACGTTAAGAATGAGTGGAACCATATTTCTGCTCACCCACCAGCTTTAATGGCGTGTGCGGAGTCAGCCTTACTCTGTTACTCGGATATAGTGATATGTGAGTTAAGTGGAAGCCCATGTAACACTTTTTCCACTCTCTTTAGTTCACAGCAGTCAAAAATACGGATGTGGTGCAAGGTGTAAGCATGTCCCTAAATTAAAAGAGTGTTGGATCTTTGACTTCTGTTGTATTGGCCTGCACATATGAGGACGCCCTGTGTTGTCTTTATTGCTGGTTACAGCATAGTATAACATAGCGTCCGAGTCTTGCGTTGGAGCTTGTACTTAATGCGTCGTGTTTTGCACCGCGGCGACACTTAGGTTTGGACTGCCATTGCTGTACGTTGTGGTCATTGCATGAACATACGATGTAGTGTCGTATATAGCGTTTGGGAAGATTGGCAGGCAGGCTTTTAGAGTCGTGGCTGCTGAAGGTGGGTAATATATGTGGACTAGACTTTGTAAACATCAGGTGTTTAATGGTGACCTTGTGTCCGGCTGCCGGCTCTACATGTGTAATTACGTTTGTCGTGTACAGTCGCGTTTAAAAGTGGATCTTGTACAATGCTGTTTAGGTCCGACAGGTAATTTCCCCTTTTGTGCCTTTTAACACCGTTAAGTCTGACAGTCTGAAGTTACAGAGAGATTTTATAATACATTATATATATATATAGCGTGGTCGTTGTGCAGCAACAGATGTCCGCTCTACGGTTATTAGTGCGTCATCCCTCGCTTTGCAAGAGTGTAGCTGTAAGCGGGTTTGTAGATTCCGTGAGCAAGTTTTGCTTTCTGCTGGACACTACATTTTTGTCTAGTGTTTCCTGGTATCCGAGAGCATTGCGTTGTTTCAAAGTTCCCAGGCTTCGCACACTTGTCCTCCTGAGAGGAATAGTATTCGAATACAGATGAGTATGCAGTATTGGTGGAATGGCATTGATAAGGGAAAACGGAAGGACCCTGAGAAAAATCTCTCTCATTGTCACGTTGTCCACCACAAATCTCGCATCGGCTGACGTGGAATTGGAGTCGGGCTTCCGCGCCTAACCGTTTAGGCCATGGCACGGACTTTGAAGACCGGCGTTCTTCTAAATTACAGTAGAATTTCTTTATCAAATACTCCGTATTATCAAACAGCAGTATATTGACCAAATTTCTTACAAGTAATTGTTCCTTAGCAACCGGCCATCAGAGAATGCTCCCTTATCAGTTACTTTCATTTCATCAAAAAAGGCTTAGCGTCTTCAATTATCGTAGGGCCGCTCACAGGGTTTCCTTCGAAACGTGTTGCTGTAAGCTAATTTTACAACATTTTGTCCAGCTGCCGAAGTATAAGGATTTATGGAATACCGGCATCCGGATTAAAGGGATTCTGCTGTATATGTAGAATTCAGTCCCTCACAGAAAACAGCTGTTGTCGATAACGAAGACAAATTAGTAATATTCATGGAAATACTCGGTATTAAGTATGAAATGCGTAAATACTCTGTGACAACTTGCAGGGTTTCTTGTTGTTACTGCAGATGGAGCATATTGTACCACTGGGCTGTAAGAGGTTAAAATATTTTACCTCTGGAAGTAATTTTTTTTGTCCAAGTGAGGAATCTGGATATGGACTTTTGGTGTTCGGTGTACGGTAGGGGCACCGGGATTTGCTGTCTCCAGTGGGTACAACGGGGGATCGTTTCATTCTTACTTTCCGTATTTTTGCATACGTTGTTTCTTTTTCTGTTTTTTTTTTTTTTTTTATATTTGTGTGACGTCTGTGTGTCGAAACTTTGAACCCATTGGTCATCTGCCTTGCAGCATGCCAGTTGACGTCACCACGATACTACGTTTGTTTTATTTCCACACGACCATAGAATGAGGTCGTCCCATGTAAGTGTTTTTTATCCAAACCGTCTGTACGATTTCCGACTGCTGGTCCCTTGAAGATGGGACCTACGGGTGGTCCAAAAATGTCGGTAACCAGAACAAACCTACGCTGCATAACACCCCGGAAGTGCGAAGACCTAGATAATTCGTGAAGTTCGGTTTCCCTGGATGTAAAATTGTGTTCTGGAATGTGCTTGTGTCCGTAGCAGACTGCTGTGAAGGGCTTATGGTTTGGCCGTTAAGGGCCTGGCTCCAAATAAGCACCTGGCCAGGATTAGATTTTCGGCAGGAGAGGGGCGCTGTGTCTTCAACAACACATTCAGACTGAACTTGCGGCCAACGCAGTCTCTCATCTAACGAGTTGTTGACGCACGGACGACCGGGAATTCCCCTCCACCTCCCCTATGCGCCTTCATGGTGTCGAACTTGGTTACTTATCATAGGCTGGTTTGCTGTGGGTATTTGAGAGTAGGGTGTTGATGAAGATAATTGAGCCTAAGAGGGACGAGGGAACAGGGGAGTGGAGAAAACTACATAACGAGGAGCTTTATGATGCGTACTCCTCACCATGTATTGTTCAGGCTATCAAATCAAGAAGAATGAAATTGGGGGACATGTGGCACGTATAGGGGAGAGAAGAGGTGCACAAAGGGGCTTGGTGGGAAAATCTTAGGGAAAAAGACAACTTGGAAGACCCAGACGTAGATAGGGGGATATATTAAAATGGATCTTGAAGACGTGGGATGAGGGTACGGACTGGATTGATCTGGCTCAGTGTAGGGACAGGTGGAGGTTTCTTATGAATGCGGTGATAAACCTTCGGGTCCCATAAAATGTGGGGAATTTCTTGAGTAGCTGAGAACCGGTTAGCTTTTGAAGAAAGACTGTGCTCCATATAGTTAGGCCTACCGTATGTGCACTTTAAATGAATCGGATTTCACGAACATGGCCGATTGCACCAAAGATCATTTGCCTGTTCTGGGTTGCTAGGCCGTGTCGACGGGCGTATAGTTACAGACGTGTTAAAGGATCATTGTGCGTCCCTCTTGAAGGTCAAGCAGTCGAAGCCATCCAGTGTTGACATAACTGTTAGGATACTTCTCATCGATATATACATATTATATTTTAAATACTGCATATGAATAATTTACTGACGCTCCACCCCCCCCCCCTCCCCGTGATGTGTGACGTGTTTCCGCTTGATAAACTTGTCAGCAGTATAACTTACGGGTAAACAGTGTGTTATTATCTCTTATGTTTGCGTTCGATGTTCAGCGTGGATTGCATAAGAAATAGTCCCTCTGGAGAATAAAAAAAAAAAGCGGTATCCAACCAGGTACACCCGGGACCATGGTACCCTGTAATATAATTATATCTCGAACCCGCCCCATTACGCCCCAAGACCACTACGCGCATGCTAGTATAGCCTAAGCTCTAAGTCTAACCACAACCTGATGATGGCCCACATATAGGGCCGAAACATGTCGTTGTTGTAAACTCCTATATTATAATAACAAATATAGTTGTTTCGGCTGTAAGTGTTAACATACCTAACGCCTTACTATTCGATGTTCAGCGTTGTAATAAATCGAATTGTCTGGTTGGCAGAATCTGAAAATGCAGTATTGATAATACCAAAACCCTTGTAATGGAACTCGGCATTGAGCTGGTTTTGCCCACCTCTCGTCCTTGCAGTAACTTTTCCCCAACAGCCGTATTAATGAAATAATGTGGAACGCCAACTTGGTGCAACAAGGTAATTTTATTGATATATTCTTAGCTCGACGTGTTTCGGGTACATACGCCCATTATCAGGAGCATTATACTTTGAGTTGCAGCATACGGTTTTCTGCACCGAGTTTTTGGGTGGGTGAGAGTGGATGGTGCCGTGCCATCCACACCGTACACACGACCCACGCAGCGGCTCTCAAGACCACCACCCATCCAAAAACTCGGTGCAGAAAACCGTATGCTTCTACTCAACATCTAATGCTCCTGTCGAGCTAAGAATATATTAATAAAATTACCTTGTTGCACCAAGTTGGCATTTCACATTATTTCATGAGGAAGATGCGCGGTCAAACAATCCTCAAGCCGTATTAATGTTATAAATGTAATGAATGAGAAATTGCTGGTTCTTTTTTTTTTGTAGATTCTGCATTGGGAATTCCGGCGTTTGACCGTGTTATGCTGTTTCCCATTTGCTTGTACGTGCATTTCGCGCAGCTCATGGTCGGCTGCACACGGACGTGCTAATATCACCTGCGGTCAGCCATGTTCACTGTTAGAACCGTGAACAGATTTAATTTGAACAACTCTCATGCATACGTAAATTGTACATATTTTTCGTGGTTGTGCTTACGTCCTTCAGGCAAGCCATTTGCGTAAGAGAAGAAGACGACGACGACGACGACAACAACAACAACAACAGCAACAACAACAACAACAACAACAACAATGAATGCTTAGTACAGAAAATTCTAGTACTTGTGCTGGTCAAGAATGACATTACCTTTGTTAAACCCAAAGGTTTATCGGCACGGACACCATCTCGACTCACATTAGTTCATTCGACGTCTTTATATTTCGCCTAGACCGTCAGGTGGTCTCTTTCATTGATGTGTCAACTCTTTCCGGCCTCGGGCCATTGTACGGACCTTTAATTCTTATGCTGCCGGCCTTGGTGCTGCGTACAGTACAGTCGTGAGTGCATTTGAGGATACTGTAAATTTAGGGGCCGGGATCGAATTCCAGTGGGGAAGAGATTTTTCGCACCCGTCCAGCCTGCCCTGGGGCCCACCCAGGCTCCTGTACAATGGGTACCGGGTCTTTCCTGGGGGTAAAGCGACCGGGGCGTGTCGTTGACCACCTATCCCCATCTAGCGCCGACGTTAAAGAAAGAGTAGGTTATACCTTTACTCCCGCTCTGGGCCTTCCTGGCCTCTTCTAGGGTGAACTTCGCCTTTACCTTCTCCTTACCGTCCGGGAATTTAAACACCAGCGTCATTGAAGGGTTAATGCTGATGAAGAATTTGATGATGATGGTTTGCGTTTTTTTTTGCATCTGAGATACATATAACGTACGGCTGCTCTGTCATGTAGTAAAATTATAATTTATTGCTGGATTATCACGATTGTTGATAACTGTGAGGCCGTGCCATGGCTTAGGTGGAATCATTCACTGACCTGTCACCCAGAAACCAGGATTCGATCCCACGGCAGTCTGTGTGGATTTATTGGTGGACAGGGGGTACTGGGATAGGCTTTTTTCTCCAAGCTTTGATTATGCCCTGTCAGTATCATTCTACCAGTCCTCCATTCATTCATTTGATGTGTCCATCCATTCATTCATTCATTTGATCCATTCATTCCTTCATCCATCACTGATGCTGTGTAATCTTTGGAACTGGTGTTAAATAACAGATGTAAAATTTAAATACAAGATCAAACACTGTACTTGAGTGACTGGCACTGCTGCTTTGTGTTTAGTAAGTTCCAGACTAAAATCTTGGCCTGAACACAGGTATTGTTACTGAAGGTTTTAGTTATGCACTTGTCTCCGGTCATTCACTGGGATTGTACGCAAAATTAGGCTGTGAACAGTTCCCTCCACATTTTTTCCATTGCATTATTCATTAAGCATCAATACCATTTGACGTTCAGGTGACCGTGCATCGTGATAAATTCTTATAATAAAACCAACTAGATGCTCTAATTTCTCATATTTATTTTTGGAATAAAACTCTACATGTTCAGGACAGTTCCTTTGTCCATCATCAGGAGTTTTTCACTGTACACACAGCAATGGTATATGTCATACAGGTTTGCTGACAGCTTGCGAGCAGGATCAGGACGTTCCATCCTGATCCTGCTGATCGCAAGCTGTCAGCAAACCTGTATGACATGTACCATAGCTGTGTGTACAGTGAAAAACTCCTGATGATGGACAGAGGAACTGTCCGGAACATGTAGAGTTTTATTCCCAAAATAAATATGAGAAATTAATGCATCTAGTTGGTTTTATTGTAAGAATTTAAGTATAAATACCATCTGACACTGTATAGTCAGAACCACTGATGTAATTGAGCACCAGGCTATGAAGATGTATGTGGGAGCAGTGGTGTAGATGCACGCATTATTAATGTTGCTGCTAGGTTAGATGAGTGGGAATAGCCCCCCAGTACCCATTGATAGGAGACTTTGTTGGCCTCAGGGCTGGTCTTGGTGTTGTGGAGAAGAGAGAATGTCTGTTAATGCTTCCCATAGTTTAATCCCTGTAATAAAAAAGCAGTCATTGCTCCATCAACATCTGATTTTAAATAAACTGTAACTGCTTTAGGTAACTTAAGTATGAAATTAATAATTGTTTTCTTTCTGTTTGTCATGTGAGCCGTGGTCATTTGTGTTTGTTGGAACTTGTATGCTTCAACAGTGACCTAGTTCATTGCATGATCTGCTGAAGCACTTGGGGGAAGTGGCTATTTAACTGCATGGTTAACCTTTAGATGCCTAACGTCAACTATAGTTGACATACCGCACCGCTAACCTCCAAAGTTGCATTTTATATATTTATTCAACAAATATAGGCACCAAATATTTTAAACATGGTGTATACTCTCCGTTTTTTTCTCTTCAAAATGCAGTTTGTTTCATAATTCTAACGTATTTGGTTCCTGTATTGTTCACATTTTATATATAGGGTGTGCTAAAATTAAAAAAATAAATCCGGCGCCAAAAGGTTAATATGTGATTTTAAATTCTCATTCATTATTGTTTTCTTCCTGGCTCATATTCTAAAAGTAGGAGCACATCATGGTGGGAACTGTTATTTTGATATTGTCAGTGACCTTGCTGTTTAAGGTTACAGTTCTTTGTAATTTTTCATCAGCATGTCACTTGGCAGCATTATCATTTTGGCACAAACAGGACTGCACAAAGTTCCCGTCTTCTGCTGTATCAATTATTGAGCAACATGAGCAAATCACACATTAACTTAACGTACGGGCTCGTATGAAAATTTGATATTAGTACGGTTAAAAATTGTCTTCATTTGTGGAAGCTGAAGATTTATCACCATGTTTATGAATTCCCATCATTTGATCATGCCCTGAGCTAATTCAGTCCATCCACTTCTCCCTCATTTCTGTGAAACGTTTTTCCATACAGTCCTCATATAGTGGGCTGGAAGTTCAGTGTAGTATCATACCTTGGTTTTACTGCAGTTCTTACTTAATTTGTGTTACATGTCCCCCCACCCTCCTTGCATCCCTTCTCCTTGATTTGGTAGCAGCCATAATATTCCATGGAGCATATAATCTATAGAACTCCCCATAATGTAATTTTTTTCATCATCTTTTCTTTTGTTGGGTCCCACTCTTTGAGCACCCTGTTCTGAAACACCTCCAGTCTGTGCTCCTCCCTCAAGATGAACCAAGTTTCATGCCCGCACAGAACACATTAAAATGAATAGAAAGTAATGAAATTGGGTGTGGTGGTTGTTAGGTAACTGACTCATTTTAGAGTTAAGTGACAGTCTAGTGGTGTCTGAGTTAGTTTTGAAAATCAAAATAAACTTATCTTTGTGAGGTGTTGTGTGTTAAAATATATTTATAAATTCTGATGTATTTTTTTTAATTCCTGGTTTTGATTAGTAGTTTTTAACCCTTGTCTGGGCCATTGAAACTCACCATATCCTGATGTCATCAAACCAGTTAATTTAGATACCACTGTAAACAGTTGTTTGTGTTAGGCACTTCAGTGATATTAACCTTAATCCTGCTGGTGTGGGCGTGTAAAGGGTTTATGAAAAATGTATCATTTGAACAGAAGAAAAATAAAGTTATGAAAAATGTGGTAAATTTTCTTGTTGCCTAAATATATAAGACAAATGTTTAGGGATGTTTTCCTGCTTGTGTTTGCTTGTGCAAATACATGTCCTTAAAAGTTTAAGTCTGCTGTGTTCTGTGATGTACTTACCACCTTATAGTGCTGAGGTTAAGAATGGGTGAATCCGTACATCTGCTGTCCTTGTATGCCCTCATGGCATGTACAAGACAACATTTTTTACCTTGTATGTTCTGTAACATTAATCACTTGAAACAGCCAAATTAACATTTCTTCGAAATATGTATGTTATATTTACTTTCAGGCACCAGTGTTTAATGATGCGACCCGTGCAGTGTTGGAAGACATCTTTCTATTAAAGCGACTGACAACTATGCAGGAGTTCTTCTCATTGTGTGGTCAGCTGGCTCATGGAGTGGCTTCAGCGCATGATGATGATCATTTGAACAAGCCAATTAGGCGCTTCACAGCTGATTATGTGAGCCGTCAACTGCTTGGAGTCACTTCACAGACTCTGGCTTTGGCTCTTTGTCTGCTGCTGCATAGAATTGGTGTTAATGTGACAGGTATGGGAAAGTGATTGAGATTTGAATGTGACAAGATGTCAGTTGTAGGGAGTTCTGACAGTTGTGTGTTACATTTGCTTTACTTGGTTTTTGGCTTTGAATGGGAATATCTCATGTGATCAAGTCAGCTCTGTAAGTACCCCGCCCCTCCTCCCCCCCCCCCTTTTTTTTCTTTTCCTGAGAAGAATATCCAAAACATGCAAGTGGGTATGAAGTGAACATCTAACTAAACAATAGTTGTGTTATTGACTTCATACCTACTTGCTAGTTTATACTACACAACGGCGATGGCACAATTCAGGGTTCCAAAACATGTCTTGTTCATAGTTCCAGACTAGTGGTTTCAAAACATATTTTTCCCCCATAACAATTGAAAATTAATGAAGGTCTTAGTGGACCACTGGGTACCTTTCGTGCCTGCTTTGTAAGCACCATAATGTTGTACTGTCCGTGCTAATGTATAGCAGCTGTTTTAAAAGTATAAGGAATTCCAATTTTAATACAGTAAAATACACTGTGAATTATAAAGCAGTGACAATAGGCTAATAGAAGTTATATGTATATTGTAGTGTGATGAATATGCCTGTTTTGTAGACCACCCAGAAGAAGTACATGAACTCTATGTTAGGAATGACTATTGTAGAGTGTGTGTACTGGTCTAACACAACTATATTTATTGGTAGAATATAAAGTATTTTCTGCATAAGGTACAACTACGTGTTTCGGCGCTTGATAACGGCCATCTTCAGGTTGTACATGAAATACTTATTAAGCAGTTATACAAAACATACATGGGTTGTTTATATGGGGTAGGGAGGGGTAAA
>Ga0123354_10006692_pt1 | contig 17178 bp, 18 predicted proteins | sample TergutLab28metaG_2_FD_97872 | JGI IMG/M metagenome (GOLD analysis project Ga0123354, IMG submission 97872) | Labiotermes labralis P4 segment gut microbial communities from Petit-Saut dam, French Guiana - Lab288 P4 | ecosystem: Host-associated > Arthropoda: Insects > Digestive system > Gut ...
TCCTCGCTGAGCCCGATCAGGCAGCACAGGCCGGCCGTGTAGATGCCATCGAGTTGCAGCCAGCCATGCACCACCCCGTCAGGCTGGATCACCGGAGCGACCCGCCAACACCAGGTAGTTTCCCGGCGCAACGTCCGAGCCGACGACGACCGTGACCCCGCCTGCGAAGCCGTGCCTGTCAGCCAGTCCACGAACCGGCTCACCTGGGCGGCGTGAGCCCGGTCCGGGCGCGACCGGGACATCAACGCCCCGCATCGCTGGCACCGCCACCGGGTCTTCCCAGCACTGGTTACCCCGTTACGCCGCAGCCGTCCGCCGCATACCACACACCCTGAAGGAAAGTCAGCATCATTCACCAGCTAAGGCTTCTAGACCTTAACCGAGACCACCTTCACACCAGACGACAAGGCGTTACACCCACCAAGAGAGCACACATTATGGCCTATAACCCCTATCTAGGCCGAGTTGCCTAGGAAGCCCCGACTCCGCCGGAACCGCCGTCCCGCAGGGCACGGGTCTTGAGCACGAGTTCGGCCTTGGTCGGTTCCACATAGAAGACGCCATCGGGGAAGACGACGACCGGAATGTGTTTCTGCCCGGAGATCGCCTCGGCCCGGTCCGCGCCCGATTCGTCGGCCACCAAGTCGACGTACTCATAGTCGGCGCCCTCGGCGTCCAGGACCGCCTTGGCCATCCGGCAGTCTGGGCACCAATCGGCGCCGTAGACCACGATGTGGTCCGCCACCTGGTGGGTCGTCCCCGTCGTCGATGCCATCACTGATCCTCGTCTTCCTCGTCGTCCGGATCGTCGATACCGTCCAGCGCCGCCGAAATCGCCTTCTCGGCTTCCTTGGCGGCATGGTAGGCCGCATCCTTGACCCGACGGCGCTGCGCCGCCGGCCGCAAGGCCTCCAACCGGTTGTCCTCGCCGCGCCGGGACAGGAGTTCGGCGCCGATGTCGACCTGAGGCGCGAAATCGAAAACCACCGCGTCCGCGCCGCCCACCGCCACCGCATCGCCGGCCTGCGCGCCCAGTTCCATCAAGCGGTCCTCGACGCCGAGTTTGTTGAGGCGATCGGCCAGGTATCCCACCGCCTCCGCGTTGCGGAAATCGGTCTGGCGTACCCAGCGTTCCGGCTTGTCACCCCGGACGTGCCAGACGAAACCACCGTGGTCGTCGGACTCATGGACAATGGTGAAATCCGGTCCGGCGGGGATGTGCCGGCGCGGTACCACCACCGGTACCGCCGGAGGTACGGGCAGGCTGGCCCGCCGGTCCTCCACCAGGGCGGCCATGGCGTACCGCAAGCGATCCAGGCCCGCCCCGGTTTTCGCCGACACCTCGAAAACCGCCAATCCGCGCGCAGTCAGTTCGGGGGCCACCATCCGGGCCAACTCGGCGCCGTCGGGGATATCGATCTTGTTGAGGGCGACCAGTCGCGGACGGTCGTCTAGCCCGCCGTACGCGGCCAGTTCCGCCTCGATGGCGTCGAGATCCGACACCGGATCGCGTCCCGGCTCGTACGTCGCGCAATCGATGACGTGGACCAGCGCCTGACACCGCTCGATGTGACGCAGGAAGTCGAGTCCCAAACCGCGGCCCTGAGCCGCACCGGGGATCAGCCCGGGTACGTCGGCCACGGTGTACGTCACCGCACCCGCCACGACGACACCGAGGTGCGGGGTCAGCGTGGTGAAGGGGTAGTCGGCGATGGCCGGCCGGGCCTTGGAAATCGCCGCGATCAGCGAAGACTTCCCGGCGCTGGGAAAACCGACCAGCCCGACATCCGCCAGTACCTTGAGCTCCAGCAGGATCTCCCGGTCCTCCCCATCCTCGCCCAGCAGGGCGAATCCGGGAGCCTTGCGCGCCTTGGTCGCCAAAGCCTCGTTGCCGAGTCCGCCGCGACCGCCCTGGGCGATGATCACTTCGCTGGTCGAACCGACGAGATCGGCCAGTTCTTCGCCGGTGACAGCGTCGCGCACCACCGTGCCCTCTGGTACGGGCAGGACGACATCGATCCCGTTCGCCCCGCTCTGGTGGTCACCACGTCCCGGCTCGCCATTGGAGGCCTGGCGGTGCGAGTGGCGATGGTAGTCGATGAGGGTCGTGACTTGGGGATCGACCCGCAGGACGACCGATCCGCCGTGGCCGCCGTTGCCGCCGTCGGGACCGCCGAGCGGCTTGAATTTCTCCCGGTGGATCGAGGTACAGCCGTGGCCGCCGCGACCACCGGTGACGTGGAGCCGTACGACATCCACAAATGACGGAATGGCCATGCCAACTCCTACAGCGGGCCGCCTACGACGCCACGGAAACGATCTTGCGGCCGCGCTTCTCGCCGAAGGTGACCTTACCCTCGGTCAACGCGAACAAGGTGTCGTCGCCACCGCGTCCGACGTTCTCGCCCGGGTGGAAGTGTGTACCGTGCTGGCGCACGATGATCTCGCCGGCGTTGACCTGCTGACCGCCGTACCGCTTGACACCGAGGAACTGCGCCTTCGAATCGCGTCCGTTGCGCGACGACGAAGCGCCCTTTTTGTGTGCCATGTCTACCTCACTCGATCCCGGTGATCTTCACCTGGGTGTAGCGCTGACGATGCCCTTGGCGCTTCTTGTACCCGGTCTTGTTCTTGAACTTCATGATCTTGATCTTCGGACCCTTGGTCTCGTCCATCACCTCGGCCGTCACCTTGACCGCGGCCAGAGCCTTGGGGTCGGACGTGATGGTTTCGCCATCCACCACCAACAGCGCAGGCAGGTCGATGGTATCGCCGACACCCGCCTCCACCAGGTCGATCTCGATGACGTCGCCAGGCGCGACCTTGTGCTGCCTGCTGCCACCACGCACAATCGCGTACACCGCTCGCCTACTCTCGTTCGAAACTCATTCCCACAGTGGGACGATCCGGCATCCACAAAGGACACCGACGATCCATCCTAGTCGATGGGTACGCACCGGATCAAACTTCCGGTTTCGGCTTTTCAGACTTGTCCACACGCTAAGTAAAGAATATCCATGATTCTTTGTTAAACTGTCCGCATGGTAAGCGATTCTACGGCTTCACGCCCGTGGCCGGCGGTGGCAACCGAGTGGCTGCCGTGGGAACCGGCAGTACGGTACGCGCTGCCGGCTGGTCGCGCTCACCGGCAGTCTGGGCCCTACCGGGCCACCGTCCCCGCCGACATCGCCACCATTCCGGAGGTACCGCTCTCACCGGCAACACTCGCACTCGTCACAGAGGCAGCAACAGAGATCGCACGGTTTGACCAGGAAGTCGGGGTTGATCTTGCGCCGTTTTCGTCAATTCTGCTAAGAACCGAGTCAGTGGCCTCCTCGCGGATTGAGAACTTGACCGCTTCTGCCAAGGCGATTGCCCTGGCCGAGCTTGGCGACACGGATCGCGTGAACGCGGCCATCATCGTTGCCAACACAACCGCCATGAAAGCGGCAGTCGCGTTGGCTGACCGGCTCGACGCAACGGCTCTGCTCGCCATGCATCAGGCTCTGCTCGGCAGTACCGAACCAGAGTCGGCCGGGAAGTGGCGCACAGTGCAAAACTGGATTGGCGGGAGCGACTGGTCTCCACATGAGGCCGCCTTTATACCCCCACAGCCGGACCGGGTCCCCGCGGCAATACATGACCTCGAACGGTTTCTGGCGCGCGATGATCTTCCGGTTCTGGTTCAGGCGACGGTCGCGCACGCGCAGTTCGAGACCATTCACCCGTTCACCGACGGAAACGGACGTACGGGCCGTGCGCTGGTGCATAGTCTGTTGCGCGCCAAAGGGCTCACCCGCAAGGTCACCGTACCGGTGTCGGCGGGCTTGCTCGCGGACACTCGCCAGTACTTCGACGCGCTATCCGCTTACCGAGATGGCGATCCGGAGCCAATCGTCGAGAGGCTGTCCAACGCAAGTTTCGCGGCGATGAACAATGGGCGCGCTCTGGTGAAGGAGTTGCGCGCGGCGCGCGCAGGCTGGGACGGCACAATCATGGCCCGCCGCGGCGCGACAGCGTGGCGCCTTGCCGACATGCTCCTGAGCCAGCCGGTCGTCGATTCACCGCTTGTGCAACGTCAACTCGACGTGACTGCCCCAGCGGCGCTCGGGGCAATCGAGCGCCTTACCGAAGCCGGCGTCCTCATCCAGGTATCGGGCGGTCAGCGCTATCGCCGCTACACCGCGCCGGGCGTACTCGACGCCCTTGATGCCTTCGCCGTCCGAGCTGGCCGCCGCAGCGGGTTATAGACCAACCACTGGCTAAGCACGATCACGGTGCGTCTAGATCGGGCACCGATGACCGCGCTTAGCCAGTCGGTTGCTTACCCAGCTTTTCGGCTCTGGTCCCCGCGCCGCCGCAACAAAGCGGCGAGGCCGAGTCCGAGCAAGATCGCGCACGCCCCGGCCGCCGCCGCCCATGACCCCGGCCCGCCGTTGCCAGCCGTCACCACAGAGCCGCCCGTGTTGACACTCACGTAGGTGTTGAGCAGCGTCACAACGCCATTCTGACCGTTCTGCACGACGACGCCGTTGTTGGTGTACGTCGCCTGGTAGTTACCCGCGACTTCCTCGACGGTACACGGCGTGCCAGCCGGGATACCGCCGATGACGGCCGGTTGTCCCGCCGTGAAGCTCACCGTGCTCCCAGCAGCGTTCAGCCCCGTGTACGTGTAGTCAGGAGCGGTACCGCTCACGGTCAGGTACTGGCCCGTCGCCGTATCCTGCACCTTCGCCTGGAACACCGTCGAGCTGGTCACACCCGCCCCGGCGTAGTCCCCGGCCAGCTTCTTGTCGATGGTCAGGCTACCCACGCCGCTCGCGTACGTGTTAGTGACAGTGACCGCCTCATCGGTACCGTTGGTGATCGCCACCCCGTTACCGGTGTAGCTCGCGGTGTACGACGGACCGCCGGCCTCAATGACCTCGACGACCGTACACGGCGTACCAGCCGGGATACCAGAGATAACGGCAGACTGGGCGACCGTGAAACTCACCGTGCTCCCAGCCGCGCTCGTCCCGGTGTACGTGTACGCGGGCGCGGTGCCGCTCACGGTCAGATACTGACCCGTCGCCGTATCCTGCACCTTCGCCTGGAACACCGTCGCATTGTCCACACCCCAGCCGATGGAATCCCCGGCCAGCGCCTTGTCGATGGTCAGCTTGCCCACAGCATTCGCGTACGTGTTCGTAACCGTGACCGTGTCGTCGGTATTGTTGGCGATCGTCACCCCATTACCGGTGTAGCTCGCGGTGTACGACGAGTCGCCGACCTCAACGACCTTGCACGGCGTGCCAGCCGGAATTCCAACGATGACGGCTGGCTGTCCAGCCGTGAAACTCACCGTACTGCCAGCCGCGCTCGTGCTGTTGTACGTGTACTCAGGGCCCGTACCGGTCACGTTCAGATACTGGCCCGTCGCCGTATCCTGCACCTTCGCCTGGAACACCGTCGAACTGCTCACACCCCAACCGGTGGAATCCCCGGCCAGCTTCTTGTCGATGGTCAAACTACCCACACCATTCTCGTACGCGTTCGTGATCGTGACATCGGAAGTCTGGCCGCCCACGACGGCCGCCGGATTACCCGTGTAGGTGGTGGTGAGGTAACCGGCGCTGTCGACCTCCTGGACCTCGTAACTCGCGTTCGACCACAGATTGGTGATGGTCACCGGCTGGTTGGCGGTGATCGGGAGTGTGTCGCCGGTGGTGGGATCGCTGCTGCCGCTGTTGCCGATACACGGATAACTGCCGTCGGCAGCGGCGGGGCCGAACTTCAGATAATTGTTCCAGGTGACGTCCTTGACCCGGATCGAGAAGGACGTGTTCGCATCGACATCCCAGCCGCCGGGGCTACCAGACAGCTTCTTCTGGACAGTCATCTCACCCAGCAATCTGGTATTGGTGACGGACACGAGCGCCAAACCGATGTCCCTGTCCGTACTGAGCTGGAATGGCCCGATCTTGCTACCGGTCACTGACGCCGGCCCACTGTCGTAGGGGGTACCTGAAGTAATCGTCAAGCTTGGCGACTCGTAACCGGTTGTCGGGAGGCCGACCTCCTCTACCCAGTAGTAGTAGTCCGGATTGTCGACGTCCGCACTGTTCACTGTCATCGGCAAACCCGCGAGAATACCCAGGCTGCCGTTGAGGAGGGTGAACGTGTTGTCGGTCGTGTTCACACTGGAAGCGCCGCGAACCGGGTAATCGGTGAGGTTTACCCGCGCGGGATTGGTGTCAGTCGGATCGGTGCTGGAGTACACCGCGAACGTGAACGGCTCGCTCTGGTCATTCGGCGAAGCGTTCACCACCTGCTTGGACACGTAGAGGTTGCCGAGGGAGGTGTCACCGGTCGACCAGGTGGTTTCACCGTACAGATCGGTCACCTGGCCTTGGGACAACCCGCCGATGAACGCCTGAATCGCGTTCCAGTCCTGAACGCCGCCGTCCTGCTGGAAGGCGAAGACGACCGGCGTGCCATCCTGGACGGCGATGCCGGGAGCCTGGGCCATGGCGTTGACCACCAACTGGTCGCCGCGCGCGGGCGTGCGCCCGCTGGGGATCGCCAGGTAGAACTGGTCACTGGTCCAGGTGTCGCCCGCACCGCTGCCCGCGACGTACTGCACGCTTTCGGCGGTACCCGGCAGGGTACCCGACGGCAGTGAAGCACTGGAGGACTTCTGCGAGACGAACTGCACCCCGGTTGAGTTCACGCCGTTGGCCGTCAGAAACACCTGCGTCATGTCCGCCAGGCTGGCGCCGGAGGCCGGATTCGTCAGGGTCGCCGTCGCCGTCAGCGGGCCGTAATAGTCCATGGTGGGGTCGGTCGTGGTGTCATAGGTCGCGGTGCTGTCGTCGATGGCGAGGCCGAGCGATGTCGTAGCCAACTGGCCGGGTATCGGCGTTCCCGTGGACGCCGACTCAGAGGCGGTCACGAGATCGGTCACCAAGGTATCGAACTTGGCCCGATCGGGCGTTCCATCGAGAGTCGTGCTTTGAATCCCAACGCTGTCGCCCGCGACGACCTTCCAGATGGCCACCTTGGTGGCCATGACGGCAACGGTCTTGCTGATCGGAGCGAGGTCGGGGAACATGGCGTTGAGCCGCGCCAGGCTGGCCTGGCTCTCGGCATCGTCGGTACCGCCGTAGTTGAAGACGCCACGGTAGCCGTTGGTGGCAAGCCAGGCCACGGCGCTACCGTACGCCTGCATCGCGCCCGACTGAACCCAGGGCGCGGCTTCGACGTACCCGCTCACGGTGTCCGCCATCGCGCCGCCGTTCCACTGGAAGTTGCCCCCCAAGCCTGGAACCAAGGAATGGAAGGCCATGAACGGGTCGACGCAGTAGATCTGGCTGGCGATGTACGAATCGATGGCGAACTCGTTGCTCGCATTGGGCGTACCGACCCCGCCGATCGGCACGTCCTCCGGCCCCGTCCACTCGCCGCGGTCGTCGTTAGCCGGGTAACTGATGTTATAGGTAATCTGAATTGGGTCGTAGTACCGCAGTACCATGCGGTACACGTTGCCGCCGGCGGCGGACGCCGGACTGGCAAAAGAAACCAGAACGCCGAGGGCCACAGCCACTGACACCCAAAGCGGCAGCGTTCGTTGAAGCATGTGTTTGGTAGTTTGCATCTGTCCCCCTAAAGACAACGATACCTGATGACTCGAAATCCTCCTGGAATCCGTTTTCTCACTCCGCTGGCGGCAATGGCCAGGAAATCGGCGTACCTACCGGTGAGGCCACGGGTGTTATTTGTCTGTGGCTACCTGGTCAATACGGGGGTGTACCTGTTTAGCCGACCAAAAGTCAGATTACTCTGTTGCCGGTAATAGTGCAAGCACCCCATTGCAACCTGAAAGTGCCCAAACGCGAGGCTGGGTAGGCCGGGACCACCGCAACGACCCGAGAATATAGCAATAGATACGTCTATACTTAGGTGTAGTGATCTTTCGATTCGCGAGGAGGTTGGCGATGACGCAGACGGCAGCGGTGTTCAAAAATGGCGGGTCGCAGGCGGTACGCCTGCCCGCTGCGTACCGGTTCGCCACCGACAGCGTGTACATCCGGCGCGATGACAACGGGGATGTGGTGCTATCGACCCGCCCTGGTACGTGGGACGAGTTCATTGAGGCCGTCACCGGGCTGGATGTGCCGGATGACTTCCTCGACCCGCACGCCCGCCAAGCCGACGAGCGCGACCTGTTCGACGGGATCAACCCATGAGGTATTTGCTGGACACAAACACGGTCAGCCAGCTCATGCGCGCAAACCCCGCCGTACTCGCCCGGGTGACCCGCCATGGTACGGACCGGATGTTCATCTCGGCGATCACCGAGGCGGAAATCCGCTTCGGTTTGGCGAAGAACCCGGCCGCGACCCGGCTGCGCCACGCCGTGGACGAGTTGCGTGCCCGCGTTGGCGTCTTGGACTTCACCGCGGCCACCGCCCGGTTCTACGGCCCGTTGAGAGCCCACCTGGAAACTGCCGGACAACCCATGTCGCCGCTGGACACCCTGATCGCGGCGACCGCGTTGGAGTACGGGCAGCATCCCCCGGACCTGGTCCTGGTGACGAACGACCACGCCTTCACCCGCGTGCCCGGCCTCACCGTCGAAGACTGGATCGCCACCGACACCTGAGCGACCGTCGTACGAACGCCGCAGCCCGGGTGTTCACACCTCGTCGGCCCATTCGTCGTCGGGCGATGCGGTCACCAGCAGCGTCCGCGCCTGCCCGGCCAGCGGGACCGATCCGCCGAGGAAAATCCCGCTTCCCGGCCCGGCCTCGTCCGCGAGGGCCACGGCGGTATCGATGGCATCGGGCAGGTCTGGGCGTACGACTACCCTGGCATCGCCGAACACCTCCGCCGCCCGGCGGCCAAGCTCAACCGCCGGCAAGGCCCGCGGCGTCGCCGCCTGAGTGACGACCAGAGTCGTCAGACGCGGCTCCAGCAGCGCGAGTACGCCGTCGATGTCCTTGTCGGCCATCATCCCCCACACGCCGATCTGGGGAGCGAAGGCAAAAGCTTCGTCCATGGTCGCCAGCGCGGAGGCCACCGCCGGCGGATTGTGGCACGTGTCGATGACGATGGGCGGTGAGACGTGGACCCGTTCGGTACGCGCGGGAGCCACGACTTCGGCGAAACCGTCCTCGATCACCGACGGATCGAGCCCCCGTCCGCCGCCCAGCGCCTCGACAGCGGCGACGGCCAGGACGGCGTTGCGGGCCATCGCCTCCCCGTACAGCGGGAGGAACAGGTCGCCGACCGGACCGCCGGCCGACTCCAGCCGTACCACCTGTCCGCCGACGGCGAGTCGCCGGTCGAGGATGGCGAAATCGATACCCTCCCGGCTCACCGGTACCCCCAACTCGGCCGCCCGCTCCAACAGCACCCGCGCCGCCTCGGGAGTTTGCCCGGCCAGTACCACCGAGGAACCGGGCTTGATGATGCCCGCCTTCTCGCCGGCGATCTTGGCGATGGTATCGCCGAGGTACGCCATGTGATCCAGCCCGATCGGGGTGATCACCGCGACATCGGCGTCGGCCACGTTGGTGGCGTCCCACGTCCCGCCCATGCCGACTTCGATGACCATGACATCGACCGGCGCGTCGGCGAAGCAGGCGTACGCCATGCCGGTCAGTACCTCGAAAGCAGTCATCGCGATACCGTCGATCCGCTGTTCGTCGACCATCGCCACGTACGGCGCGATGTCGGCCCACAACCGGTCGAAATCCTCTTCGGCGATCGGCTGGCCGTCCACATTGATCCGCTCCCGGACGTCGACCAGGTGGGGGGAGGCGTACCGCCCGGTGCGCAACCCCTGGGCCCGCAACAGGGCGTCGACGACGATCGCGGTGGAGCCCTTGCCATTGGTACCGGTGATGTGAATCATCGGGGCGGCCTGCTGGGGATCGCCGAGCAAGTCCATCAGCGCCCGCACCCGGCCAAGGGACGGACCGATCCGGTTCTCCGGCCAGCGGCGGTCCAACTCCGCCAGGACCTGCGAGTGGGAAATGCTCACGGCAGCCTAGGCTTGGAAGGTCTTCCCAGCCGAGCGCAGTTCGTTGGCCGCTTCCACCACGCGGGCCGACACGCCGGCCTCGGCCAGCTTGCCCCAGGCGCGCGGATCGTACATCTTCTTGTTGCCGACCTCGCCGTCGATCTTCAGCACGCCGTCGTAGTTCTTCAGCATGAAGTCCACAACCGGGCGGGTGAAGGCGTACTGCGTGTCGGTGTCGATGTTCATCTTGATGACGCCATAATCGACCGCGTCCGAAATGTCCTGCGGCGAGGAGCCGGAGCCGCCATGGAAGACCAGCGCGAATGGCTTGTCGACACCGTACTTCGCACCGACCGCGTCCTGGATCTCCTTCAAGACTTCGGGACGCAGCTTGACGTGACCGGGCTTGTACACGCCGTGGACGTTGCCGAAGGTCAGGGCGGTGATGTACGGGCCGTTCTCGCCCAGGCCGAGGGCCTCGATCGTCTTCATGCCGTCCTCGACGGTGCTGTAGAGCTTCTCGTTGATCTCGCCGACGACGCCGTCCTCTTCGCCGCCGACGACGCCGACCTCGATCTCAAGAATCTGCTTGTTGGCCGCCGTGAGCTTCAGCAGTTCCTGGGCGATCTGGAGATTCTCGGTCCGTCCGACCGCCGAACCATCCCACATGTGCGAACCGAACAGCGGGTCCAGGCCGGCCTTCACCCGTTCGGCCGAGATGGCCAGCAGGGGGCGTACGTAGCCGTCCAGCTTGTCTTTCGGGCAGTGGTCGGTGTGCAGGGCGATGTTGACCGGGTAGTTCTTGGCGACGTCGTGGGCGTACTCGGCCAAGGCCACCGCCCCCGACACCATGTTCTTGATCGTCGGGCCGGAGGCATACTCAGCACCGCCCGTCGAAATCTGCACAATCCCGTCCGACTGGGCGGCGACGAAGCCGGCCATGGCGGCGTTGAGCGTTTGCGACGATGTCACGTTGATGGCCGGGTAGGCGTAGACGCCTGCCTTGGCCCGCTTGATCATTTCAGCGTAAACCTCGGGGTTTGCAATGGGCATGTTCTCTCCTGAACTCGATGCGAATCTGGCCGCGAACGACCATGGACTAGTCTAATCCGAAAATCCCGGACGTCAGTTCCCCAGTTTGGCGGTGTCGATCCACTGGGTCCCGGCCGAGTACGCCCGGATCGCCGCGTCGATCGTACCCGGCATGACATCCAGGTTGGCCAGCGAAATGGTCTGCCGGGGACCGGCTACCGGGCTCACCCTCAGCAGCGGCGAACCGCCGAAGCGACCCGGTACGGCCGCCACGCCCGCGATCTGCGCCCAGGCCAGGCCCGTACCCTGCACCCACATGCCCTGGCGATCGACGGTCACCGCCACGCCGGGCGAAATCGCCGCCAGCGCCCGTTTGGCACGCATCCAACTCACCACCGCGATGCCGAGCCAAATCAAAGAATAGGCGATTCCGACACCGAACAGAATGGCCGTCTGGGACGTCGAGAGGGACTGGCGCTGCCACAGCCAAATCACGACACACCACACAACTGAGACCACCAACCACGTCAATCGCCCACGAATCTGGCTGGACGAGTACGCCACCTTATTCGTGGCCGACATCGGATTGAAACCGATGATGAGTTGTTCGGGCACGGGCCCATTCTACAGCCCGTGCCCGCGCGGACGGCTCACCGGCGGACGTACGTCAGAACCCTTCGGGGTACTGGGCCACGTACGGATCGCGCAACTCGGCCAACTCGTCGTCGGTCAGGGTCACGTCCAGTGAAGAAATCGCCGCCTGGAGGTGCTCGGGCCGGGTGGCGCCGACGATGGGCGCCGTCACCGCCGCCTGTTGGCGTACCCAGGCCAACGCGATCTCGGCCATCCCGACGCCGCGGGCGACGGCCAGATCGTGGACGGCCTGGACGATCACCCGATCAGCCGACTCGTGCTGGCGGTACAGCGCGGCCCCGAAGTCATCGGTGGCCGCCCGGGCCGTGGGCTCGCCCCAAGGCCGGGTCAGGCGCCCCCGGGCCAGGGGGCTCCACGGAATCACGCCGACGCCCTGATCGAGGCAGAACGGGTGCATTTCGCGCTCCTCCTCGCGCATCAGCAGGTTGTACTGGTCCTGCATCGAGACGAACCGCGTCCAGCCGCCAAGGTCGGCGGTGTACTGCATTTTCGCGAACTGCCAGGCGTACATCGACGAGGCGCCGATGTACCGGGCCTTGCCGGACCTGACGACATCGTGCAGCGCCTCCATCGTCTCGTCCACCGGTACAGACGGGTCGAAGCGATGGATCTGGTACAGGTCGACGTAGTCGGTGCCCAAGCGGGCCAGACTGGCGTCGATCGCCTGCATGATGTGGACGCGGGACAGCCCCTGACCGTGCGGGCCGGCGTACATCCGCCCGTTGACCTTGGTGGCGATCACCACCTCTTCCCGCCGGGCGAAATCCCGCAGTGCCCGGCCGGTGAACTCTTCAGATGTACCGTCGGAGTACACATCGGCGGTATCGAAAGTGGTGATCCCGGCCTCCAGCGCCTGCTGGATCATGACCCGCGACTGGTCTTCGGGCAGACTCCAGGGGTGTGTACCGCGGGCCGGCTCGCCGAAACTCATGCACCCGACGATGATGGCCGACACCCGCAGCCCACTGTCACCTAACTGGACGTACTCCATTGCTGCCTCCTCAATGCAGCGGGGGAACCCCCGTACCGCCAACTGTACGACCAAACCCGGGTCTTGTGGTCCGCGGGGCGCGAACCGGGTGGTATGCGATGATGCACCACCGCCAATCCACGTCGAGATTGCACTTCTTGCTGTTTCGGCAGTCAGAAAACAGCAAAAAGTACAATCTCGGCGCAGACGAACAGCGTACGACTTCGGCGAATCGGGACTGCGCGACTTTACTGCTGGCCAACCCGGCCGGTTGCGCCCACGATTGCTAGGGCGATCGGATAGACCAAGAACACGAGCCAAGCCGTCGACCACCAGCCGAAAGCAAAGCCAAGCACCAAATAGACCAATACCGCGACCGGCGGGATGATCTTCAGCGCCGGGTGGTTCCGCTTCGTCCGATTCTGGCAGCCCGTACGCGTTCCCAACGGTGACGGATCGCCGGCCGCCGTCGACAGCGCCGCTGGCATCGCCGCCTCGTAGGGGGACCACTGAACAGATCCAATCCCGGCGGCTGCCGCATTATTGGTAGGCGGTGGTGTGGGCACGCCTCCGTCGCTTCGTCCAAGCAATTCGTCGACACTGACATGGTACAAGGTCGGCCATCGCCACCAAGTTGGCCGTATCCGGCATCGCTTCGCCGCGTTCCCACTTCGACACCGCCTGACGGCTGACGAAAAGCTTGGCGGCCAACTGGTCTTGCGAGAGCCCAGCGGCCTGGCGTTGCGCACTCAAAGACGCGCTGACATCGATACCCATGTACGTGAATCTTTCTTCCGGAAACACACAAAACTCTACGCGTACGATCCGCCAACTCGGGTTGTCATAGCCGCAACCATTGGTTGCGAAGCTGCCACGTTTCGGACGACAACCGAGCGGCCCGATGCGAAAGCGCCAAGACAGTCACCGAACCGCTGGACCGGAAGTCACGAGAGGGTCGAGGCCGACGCTCTGGCGGCGATGCACACCGCCGAATACTGGCATTTGCCAAAGTCCAGCGTCTGATCGTTGAGAACGCTTTCATCGGTGACATACGCGACGTCCAACGCAATACTGGGGGTACGCGATGTGGTCGGGTTGGAGGCCATCATCGACTTCGCCATCGACAACATGGGACGGGTCATGTCCCCATCCTCGCTCGCGGCCTACCTGGCCTCGGTCGGCAAAACGTTGTCCACCGACGCGATTTACGCTTATCTACGCGCCCTGGATGCTGCCCTGCTGCTGAACCGCGTACGCCGCTACGATCTGCGCGGCAAGAAGGTCATGTCAACCCTCGACAAGTACTACGCGACCGATGTCGGGTTGCTCCGGTCACGGCGTACCGGACAAGGACCCGGACAGGGCGATTTGATCGAAAACTGCGTGTACGCCGAGTTGGCGCGCCGCGGCTTCGACGTGTACGTCGGAGTCACCGGACACGCCGAGATCGACTTTGTGGCGGTCAAGGACGAGCGGCCCCGCTACATCCAAACCGCGTACCTGATAGCCAGCGACGACGTCGCTTCCCGCGAGTTCGGCGCCTTCGCCCCGATCCGGGATAACCACCCGAGGTACGTCATCTCCCTGGACCCCTTTCCCCAGGACCGCGACGGTATCCACCACCTCGGCCTCGCCCAGTTCCTGCTCGACCCGCCAGACGACTTGCGCTGACCCCCGCCCAGCCCGTGGCAACCGTCGACGGGGTGGTACCCAGGCTCCTGCATCACCGCCGGGGCTTCTCCTGCGGCGCCTCTCGCAACTGGGCGGTCAACTTGTCCGCAACCTCACACAGGAAGTCTAGGGCGGGCACCAGTAACGTATCGGGGGCCGACGCCCAGTCGACTATCAGCGCCAAGTACCGCCCCTCCGCATTGCACGCCCGCAACTCCGCGTCAGCAGGCAGTGCAGACGAATCGAAAACTCGATCAAGACCCGCGAGACGGAATGTACCAACCAATCTGGTTGTGTCAGGAGCAGACGGTTCTCCGCAAACGAACCACCGGCCAACTGACTGGGGCAGCTGGGCCTTTCCGCAAAGATCAACAACAAGTTTCTCAGACGAAGACGCCTCGAACAGACCTGGCCACGGTGGATCCAGCTCCACTACGACAGCCTGCCCCTTGGGGGCCGACCCCCTGTAGGTCGATCCCGAGAAGGCGAACGCCCAAGCATTGAGGTCACGGTAGCGACCGTGGATCGAGTCCTTCGTTTGGTACGGTGGCGACCCGCAGCCCTCTCCGATCCACATGGATGAATCAACACTGCCAAAATCAGTGGAGCGTTGGTAGGTCCATCCACGCGATCGCGCCCAAAGCGCTGCCGGTGTCGGAGGTGCTGTTTTGGCAATGCGACGATCGAAGGCGCCGATGATCAACACTCTGGCAATGAGCCAGGCCACCATCGCCACGCCCAGAAGAATCCCAATCGCCCACGGTGGCAACAGCCGGGTCATTCCAGTCGCGCCTGCAATCACGGCGAGCGCGAAAACAACGACGAAAACAACCACCCCGACGAGGCGCATGAACCAGCGGGCCCTGTCCTGCTGTCGCTGGATTGGGTCAGACGCCATCAATTGGCATCGCCTTCAACGTCGATGTGCTCATCTTGTTCAGGTATTTAACTATATCGCCCCGGGTATCCACCCGGTACCACGTCCCGATTTGCGCGTGAACGCCAACAAGGTTTGGGGAGTACGTCGTGCGGCAAACCGCCTGAATGTCAGCGGTACACGCATCCGTCTGCGGCAGATTTGGCAGATGTTGTCCGCCAATTTACCGAGATGAAATGCAGGCCATGACTGGCGTGATCGGCGCAGATGACATGGCGCCCAGGGCTGTCGTCGCAGATCACGGCCCAACCGCATGGATCAGATCTGCCTCTTATTGCACGGATAGTGCGTCAATCTGTGCAAGATCCGGTAGTCTTGAGGCATGGTTACTTCAGTGATGACATTGGCACCTGAGGCGGTGCGGTCCGCACCCACGGGCGCGTCGGTGTGGGAGAAGGCGCTGATCGAGTTCGTCCGCCAGGCGTCGCGCGAGGGCAAGACGGTGTTAGTCAGCACCGAGGTGAGGACGATGACCCCAGAGGAAGTGGCACGCGGGCTTAACCTGTCGCGTTCGACAGTCTCACGGCGTATTGCAGACGGCACGATCACCTCGGTGAAGGTTGGCAACCGTCACCATGTGCCGTACCCAGAGTTCCGCCGGCTGTGGGAAGAATACATGAGCAGGGTCATGGACGCCTCGACCGATGACATTGAGGCGGAACTGTTCGGCGATGACTGAAACTGAACAAATCGCCTTCACAGTGTTCCTGGACGCGAACGTGGTGGCCAAACCCGTCACCCGCACGCTGCTCATGACCGCCGGAGCGGCAAGCGGCTACGGCGTCGTCTGGAGTACGTACGTTGAGGGCGAAGCAGATCGCCATACCCGCCCCGGACAAAAAACGGCCAGCCAGGTACGCACCCTGACCAGTGGTGAACTCACTGCCACGGGGACCGACGCCGAACGCTTCACCACGACCTCCCCCAAAGATCGTCAGGTACTGGCCGATGCTCTGACTGCTGGAGCCCTGTTCCTCATCACCGAGGATGTCGACGACTTCGGAGACGAAGATCTCAGGTCCACGGAAATCACCGCTGTCAACCCCGACCTGTTCATGTCCGTCAGGGTGACTCCCGACTCCTATCGGGAAGCACTTGACCTGATGGTTCGACGGTTCCACAATCCTCAGCGTACCGCTGGCCAAACCCTTGCCCGTCTGGGTCGCGCCCATCCGTTGACCGCCCGCGCACAGGCTGCGCGCAAGGCCGACTGCCACAACGTCTGGTTGTACAAGTCGGCCAGCAACGACCGCCAGAACCCGAAGGACAACTCGGTGATCACACGGCCATGTACCTCAGGCTGAGTTCCGTTCATCGTCGCAAAGCCGACAGCCTGACACGCCTTGGCTCGAGCTTCAGGGCTGAGCGGCGTCAACTGGCAGCGATGCCACTCAGTGCCGCCGGTATGGTTCGCAACGTGCCAACCGCTGATGACACCGTCGATGGTGTTACGCAAGGCGACTTGCAAGTAGTGGATGGACTGTCGGCGCCGCTTGAGTTCTGAACGGTTTTGCCAGGTGAAAACTGAACACCTACCACGATTGGAGGACGTCCGTTGGCACGCATCGCAGCGGGGGGTCGCCCACCGGTCATGCCTGGCTGGGGGCAGCATCGTAGGCGTCAAGCTACCGCTGTTCGCGGGTTGCCGGCTGCCAGGTCGCCGAGTCGCCTGGCTCACAGGCGCATCCGCAGAAGTCGTGGTAACCGGTGACCGACCACCCCACCCAACGCCGTCTGCCTGATGTTATGCACCGGGCCTCTAGTGGCCAGCATCGCACAGAACGCGCAATCAACCCCGCACGCCAGAGCCCAGTGCTATCTCCGGGATCATCCGCGAGACATGTAAATCAGGAATGCGACAATGTTGTAAACCACACTGACCAGAATGCCACCGCCGATGACATACCA
>Ga0123354_10006693_pt1 | contig 17177 bp, 11 predicted proteins | sample TergutLab28metaG_2_FD_97872 | JGI IMG/M metagenome (GOLD analysis project Ga0123354, IMG submission 97872) | Labiotermes labralis P4 segment gut microbial communities from Petit-Saut dam, French Guiana - Lab288 P4 | ecosystem: Host-associated > Arthropoda: Insects > Digestive system > Gut ...
AATGATGATGAGATCTCAACATCACCACGCGGTTTAGGCATATTATATAAAACTCTTTTAGCAAGAAAGTTGTCAAAACCTGAAGATGGCAGATATAGGCCGAAACATGTAGTTTTTACATTGACAATCAACACCATCATTTAGCCATATATTTATAGTTGTGTTTTTGACTGAATTTACTTTCACCATATAGTTTAAACACACAACGGGGATGACACACTCAGAGTTATTGGTAAACTTTACGTCAAGATGAGTTCGGTGCTGTTGAATAAACTTAACGGAAGATATACTAGAGAAACGTATATCTAATTTACAATGACAGCAGGGTGTAATTTTTGTTCTTAACAAATACCAAGAAGCAGCGAGTCGTGCAAGATCTTCTGATGAAAGCTGGATATGTGATCTACCGTTTATTTTCTTTTCTTTGTAACTGGCCACTTGAATAGTCTTAACAAAGAGCTACAAGTCAAAGAGAATCCAATTATGAAGATGCTGGCATCAAGGCTTTTAAAGTTAAGCGTGGGTTGTGAGGATATGAATTAAAATTACACAAACTGGTTTACTTCTCGCTCCTGAAATTCCCAGAAAACGCCTACCTACCTCGAAATTATTCAAGGGCCACAGGAGTTGAATGAGCAAATCCTAGACTCCAAATAATGCAGATGGAATTAATGTTGTTTGTTCTTCCTTTCGAAGCAGAAACTGCAAAGACTTCAGAAAATTTGCATATGGAATTCAATTTTAATATCACATAACCTGAACTAAAAGTTTGCTAAATAAAACTGGAAGATATTTACTATTCCATAAATTCTTCTCGAGCAGACAGCCGCATCGAATGAATTTAAAAATCTAACCTTTCGGAGACCACCTTCATCTCCGTCATCAGGATGATGTGAAACAACTCTTCACTTAACCTTCTCCTGACATGATATATAAACAGGAAAAGTTGAGAGCAGAGATATTTTACATCACCCTGATGAAGAAGATGGAGTTTTCCTCGGAAACGTTGGATTTTATAATTCATTTGACCAGGCCGTCTGCCCTAGAAGACCTTAATGATTTCAGTCGCCTTGAAAACTTCAAAATATATATTTTTACTATTACTTGCCAAACGGATCTTTCTTCAAATAATGCCTTGTGGGTTAAGAGTGATTGCATTGTTCAGCAATATGTAATATGTGAACATTTGTTTTCCTGCTGTAAGGTGTAAGGTAGTAGGATGGAATACTGAACTTAATTGGCAGGCGGACATATAAAATTTTCAGTCCAGCCACATCTAGCTCAGGGTACAAATCCTCTGCCAGTATAAATGTTGCCAAAGCTCCAGATAATCTACGCTGCAGCTAACGTAAGATGTGGCCAACTGGTAGTCTAATAACAGTTGTGGGTTAAAATCCAATTATTTAGTAATAAAATTCTTCAAGGAATTTTTGTGCTGGATGTATGGGCGTTAGGACAGTGAAAATATTCCGTACACATTTAACTGAAAATACAGTCTGAAATAATACTAATAATAATAATAATGTATAATATTAATTTTGTATTGTCTCTGAATTTAAACATAATTCTTAACCTTTTGCATTGGTGAAAATGTCGTTCCGACCGCCCTAGATGTCAATGTTACCAGGTTTTCCTACGTAATATTTCAGTGTGAGACTCCCTGTTTAGAGCCATCAAAAGGAAAGAGCAAAACATTCCACAATATTATTGCGTAAGAACATGAGGCTCCAAAGAAATGGAAGAATAGTCTACTGACATTTGACATGTGGTATATAAAAAGGTAAAGTGATCGCGTTACAGGTCCGGTGTGGCCCAGAGGGTGGGTAGAGTTATAGCTCTACTCTTCCATGACCGCGGCACTAGAAAGACATGTGGCATATATGAAAGGAGAAATATAAACAAAACTTGCAAAATTATAATAAAAATATGTACTTTTCAGCATTGTGAGTAATAGAATAAGGTATCGTAATTCAAACTAAAAATATTGAGTGACTTCTTGGAAGACAAGAACCGTCCGGTCTGTACATGTTTTCACAATACTTACGGAAATAAAACCAGTTAAAAGATATATAAATAACGTAACAAAAAATAGGCTGTGTTTTAAAACGAAAATTTATATTAATTTCATTTCAACGATTTTATTTTGAATAAAAATTTCAAAGACATTTACATAATATTAATATCAATTTAGAAAATTGTAATAAAACGTGAAGAGAGAGAAAACCCACAAGATGCAACAATTAGATGTTTATTATCAACTTCTGTCTCAACATGTTTCGGGCATCATTATGCCCATCTTCAGGAGAACAAAGACCGTTTGTTACTGTGTATGGTGTACTGCGCTGGTTCTGCTGGATGTGGTTGGTAGCGGTTGTGGGGCGCTGCGTTGTAGGATGCGAGCATTGTGAAGGAACCTAAAGCTTGTAATAATATATTTTTTGAAAATATTAAATTCATAGTTTCACATTGTTAGTACGGGAAATTTACGCTACCTTTTGTATAGACGGTTGTCAGAAACTGACTAGAATTTCAATATACTACGTGGGTGAAAATTATTGGGCATACCGTTTCATTGCCGTGCCCATTGTACAGTGAATATCAAAGCCGGAAGTGAATTCAAAATAACCAAATTTGCAGTCCGGAAACTAATCCATTCTATTGTTGCCGGTATTCACTTCTCTTTTTAGGACACTTGTCATACTATCTTTATCGTTGCACCGTGCATTTTGTAGTTTATTTAAGTAACACACCAACAAATGCACATATATATAGTTTTTAATAATCTAAAATTTACATTAAAACGCTTAAAACGCTCCTACATGTTTCGATCGTACGATCATCCTCAGGGAGCATACTTTGTTCCTAGCTAAAGTTACAGTTTAAAACACTCAGTGATTTACTTCGTTATATTAATTTGGTGCTGTGGCAGCATGTCTTGTGTTTTGTGTCGTGCCGTATAACGTGAGACCACGTCTCACGTTATACGGCACAAGAAGTATATCGACAGCCGGTCTCAAACGAACAGCGTACGACTCACACAAAACACACGACATGCTGCCACAGCACCAAATTAATATAACGAAGTAAATCACTGAGTGTTTTAAACTGTAATTTAGCAAGGAACAAAGTATGCTCCCTGAGGATGATCGTACGATCGAAACATGTAGGGGCGTTTTAAGCGTTTCAGTGTAAACTTTAGATTATTAATGACTATATATGTGCATTTTTTGGTATGTTACTTAAATAAAATTGTCATATATTTACCACAAATATTTAAATAAAAATGATGTATTGCCTACTGCAAATATAGTAGTTCCCGAGATATGGCTTTACAAATATTTGCTCCGTGTTCATTCAGTTTAATTCATAATTGCCTTACAGCCATCAACAGGCAATTTTAATTCATCTCTCGTGGCTTCTGAAAAAAAGTTATTTGAACCGTAGCGAGGCGCTTCAAGCGCTTTGTATTTCGTTGAATTGCTGTCGTTTAGCCTCCATCAGGGGTCGGTAACCTTTTTGTAAAAGCAGGCCACACTGACGAGAGTTGTAATATAAGTGGGCCACACAGGTTTTACATTTTAACTGAAAAAGCAGATTAACTGAACTGTATTATGGTCCCATTTTTTTCCGTTCTTTATTAAATACGCTAAAACAATTTAAAATTAAAAAAAAAGGTCAAATAAAATAGTAAGTTTCACAAAATTAACTAAGTTGCGACTGATTAATGTAAGAATGCGTTAGTTTTGAGAAAAATGAAGCCTTTAACCCTTCAAAGCCTGATGGTTACTTCATATACCAATACGCTAACATTAAAAGTACTACGTTCTGCCCACATACTGTATTTACACAATAGGTGACTTCGTCTTCCGCCGAGGTGTGGGCAGAATTCTTCCTGGTCTGCTTGACCCTTGAATATGGGAGCGATAGGTTGTACCGAAACGACGGAAATAACTACCAATCTACGCTGCGTAGCTTCCCAGAGGAGCGAAGGTCTACTTTCTTCATGTATTTCTTACGATCTCAGAAAAAGAAAGATTATTTCCCTACACAACATTAACGGACTGGTCCTTACCAGCGATATGAACTGCGTAGAGAAGAAAACCAACTAGATGCTACTGAATGTTTTTATTGCACTTATAATCTGCTCAACATGTTTCGGGCACTTATATGCCCATCATCAGGAGCTCGAGACTATACTTGTGTTACTGCCGCATATGGTGTGTAATGCCTTGGTTGTTGGTGTTCGGCTGTTAGGAGCAGAGCAGCAGGCTATGCGTCCGGGGTGAGGGAAATTGTGCGACGAGTCGCACAGTGAATGAGTCGCACAATTTCCCTCATCCCGGACGCGTAGCCTGCTGCTCTGCTCCTAACAGCCATCCACCAACAACCAAGGCATTACACACCATATGCGGCAGTAACACAAGTATAGTCTCGAGCTCCTGATGATGGGCATATAAGTGCCCGAAACATGTTGAGCAGATTATAAGTGCAATAAAAGCATTCAGTAGCATTTGGTTGGTTTTCTTCTCTACCCATATACAACGATGCACGAACAAACGTACATCAAATTGGTATGAATTGCTTTTACTGTTCGGTAAAAGCTGAATCATTAAATATAATTCAGGCCAATCTTCGTCTTTAAAGTCCTGTCATGGCTCAGGCAGTTAGTCGACGGCCCTTCAGGGCGAAGGCCCGGATTCCATCCCAGGCTAGTACATATGAACTTTGTGGTGGAAGATGTGGCACTGTGGCTAGTTTTGCTCAGAATATTTCTGTTTTCTCCTGTCAGTATAATTTTACCAATGATCCATACTCACCTTCAACCATATGTTGCTCTTACCAGAAGGGCAAACAGGCGAATACAAAGAACTTTATAGAAAGCAATGCTCTAGTCGGAAATAGGAGAGAACGGGGTAGGAAAGTACTTCTACATTTTTCTCTTCTAATGATTAAATACAGTTTTGTGTGTGTTTAACAGCACGCTCTAAAGAACGTGATCATATAGCTGTACAATGAGTTGCGATTCTTCTAAAACAATCTGCTTATTAGGAAAACATAAATCTTGGCATTCGATATTAATAAAAGGATTGTATCTTAATTTTAGCAGCGAAAATCTGATAACAGTTGTTAGTGACAGATATTGGTAAATACCGAGGCCAAAGATCATCAGTCATTCTTGAGCGTTATTTTGATCTGACTCATTCTGTATCTAACACGTTTCCGAGAGGCATGAAGTAAGGGGCCGTAGGTTCCTTTCCCCCCTGACCTATATGAATGCTGCCTTATTCCGGGAAAGCCACAAAGATCTCTCTCTCTCTCTCTGGCACCCATACAGGTACTTCAGGATCGTTCTCGCACCTTGAAATCCCCTCGTTGGAATAACCACTTCAACTTTGTCCCAGTTTGGTAAAAACCGCCCCACTGCAGCAGCTCTAAAGTTAAAAAGTTTTGAAAATGGTTGTAATAAATTGTGGTGACGCAAAGCCCCAACAGCTACACATGCTTTGTGAGGTATTCCAGCCCAGTGACATTATAGCAAAGGGATTTCAGGGTTCTGATTTTGCAGTTGGAACATACTGTAATGTAGAAATACAGTTCCGATCAGTTCAATTGCAAAAACGATCACGCATGAAAACAAGAAGTGCTGTGAAAAGCGACTGACGCCTTCTTTCATTCAGATTATGACATCTGCATAGGTTCGTCTGTGATTCAGGCAAGTGGCCTGTCCGTAATATAACTAGCCATTTTCTGGATTCCGTTGCCAACCTAACACGTGGGTGTTCCATTTATTCTCGGAGGTCCGGGTAGGGGCAATGGTGGTGCGTCAGAATCTCAGATTGTATACACGTGTATAAAATAAAATATAAATTACAAAACACATAATAAAATGGGTAAATTTTCTGCACGTCATATTTTAAGGGGGTCTGAGAATACTGGTGTCAACACATGAGTATCTTACTAAATTAACATGGATTCAACAATTCATAAGTTGTCACATTGTGAACGGGACTGACACTGAGGCCCTAAAATATAAAAAAATACAAATCCACAACAAATACGCCATGCTGTATGTAAGGTGATTTTGCGCCGGCATCTCAATGCAGAGGCTTTTTTTAAAACCCGGTTAGACCGCTTGAAATTTGCTTGGGGCAAATTGAAACTGAGATAGGTTACATTCAATTAGGTATACGTCGGTATTCTTCTGTTAGTATCAATAAACCAGCAACACATATTCAAATTCAATTAATGAACCAGTAGTGTAGCATAATCTTAGAAATTTACAGCGTCGTTAAATAACAAAATCCTCATTCTCTGTAAAAAAAATCCATTAATCCTCAATATATGCAAGGAATTGCGAGCAGAACTCATTCATCCGACTGTTCTATTGTTGTTCTGTTTGACTACCTATAATTTTTGTTGTGTTATTTTGTTTTTGTATAAGTCACATTATGAAAGCACAATTTAAAATATGTAATTTACATTTTTCATATCTAACGTCAAAGACTTGCACCGTAACGGTGTCTGCAACTGTTACCTCAAAAACAGTATTTGGTAGGCTGTGTGTGTGTGTTCGTTACCGAACTATGTGCGTACCAAGCCTAAGACGCCGAGATGCAACGGCTCATTTTTTTATTGCCTGCAATCAGAGGTTAAAGAATATGCTGGCACAACATTATTTCACTAAAATATTGCCGTAAATTTGATTTATGTTTGTCCGTGCATCGTAGTATAAGCGTAGAGAAGAAAACCAACTAGATGCTACTGAATGCTTTATTGTACTTTTATAACCTGCTCAACATGTTTCGGACACATATATGTCCATCATCAGGAGCTCGAGACTACACTTGTGTTACTGCCGCATATGGTGTGTAATGCCTTGGCTGTTGGTGAATGGCTGTTAGGAGCAGAGCAGCAGGCTATGCGTCCGGGGTGAGGGAAATTGTGCGACGAGTCGCACAATGAATGAGTCGCACAATTTCCCTCATCCCGGACGCATAGCCTGCTGCTATGCTCCTAACAGCCGAACACCAGCAACCAAGGCATTACACACCATATGCGGCAGTAACACAAGTATAGTCTCGAGCTCCTGATGATTGGTATATAAGTGTCCGAAACATGTTGAGCAGATTATAAGTGCAATAAAGCATTCAGTAGCATCTAGTTGGTTTTCTTCTCTATGCTTATTGCCGTAAAATTACCCATCTTTCCAATATCAATTACTACAGTGCATCATTTCACGACCAAGGAATGAAGGGCGCTGTTGTCATCCAACATCAAAAGTTGCCGGTCCACCCTGTTTTTATTACTCGATGTACGAAATTAAATACCCTATTACAATGGCATCCGTTGGCACAATGTTTATATGAAGAGTGTTAAAGGGCGATCATTTCTTTAAAAATGTGGAATGCGTATGCACTCATGCACGGCACAGAGCATGGCGTTCTTTAACTTGCGACTTTGTTTTGAAGAAGGAACAATTAAACGAACTTAGAGAAAAAGGCTTTCTTCAAAATTTGCCAAAACTTCGGACATGCTAGGGTAATAAGCCCCTATGTGAAGCGCAAATTGCCGTTGCGGTTTAACACATATCTTTCCTGACTTCAAAGCCGACATTCATCCAGACTGCGTTTAATACCAAGGGGTTCCATGTGGAGTGTCAAAATATCAATTTTTAAAACCAGTGTGACCAATTTGAAAACGTGCGTGCCGAAACAACCTTATCCCTCCTGTTGGAGCCGAAGATTCCCGCACCTGCGTAGATGGTTTCGAGCTCTCAATTTATTGACCTGTTTATGGATTCATTCGTACTTCCGATAAAAAAAGAGACAGCTGTATTTTGAGCGGTGGGAATATCTTTGTTAACAGCAGAATCGTATGAAATCCCCCACACAACTATATCAGCGGTCTCGTTTTCGGTGAGGCCTTTCTGACCACACACCCAACGAGAGACAGCCGATTGCTCTGTTTTACACGGAAGTGGTATAGGTTGCACAATCTTTATAAATACGCCTGGAGCATGTGCCGGTGAGCATTCATATTCTCGTAGTTGGTGTAAACTAAGTGCCTCTAGGGAGGATGCCTCCGTATGAGGGGACGGGGTCCTTATAATAAATAAGTACGGCGGTACAAAAGTTCGTAGCCGTTCACAAGGCAGGAACACACAAATTCTGCATAAAATAAGGCACAATAAAGCGACACTTGAAAAGTAACCCTATAGTACAATATGCGCGAAATAGCTTTAAAACAAAACCGAATACAGGTGACGGTAAATGTTTTGCTTCTCACTGAATTTAATTTAGGTATCAGTCAACACACAACAATATATAATATCAATTATGCTTTAATGCAACATGTTTCGACTCGGAGGAGTCATCATCAGGCTACTTTAAAACAATACTGAAGTGTACAAGGTAACTGTGCACATTTCGGATCCCAAAGAGCTTACAATAATATGCAAGTATAGTTCAAATTTTACACCGTTTAAAAGACTGATATGTTCCTATTTAATTGCCCGATGTATCTGATGGATATTTTATTTAAAAGTTTAAAAATTATTGTATTTATATTCTCCGCTCAATTACTGTACGCTATAATTTTACTACAAGTCTGCGATGTATTTCCATTATATAAGCATACAAATAATGTTTCTTTATATATATATATATATATATATATGCACACACACACACACATATAAATAAATAAATATATATATATAAATATGAATTCGTTTTCGTTGTGTTGTGTTGTTGGTTGTAGTGATCGTAGTTACTTATTTCGCACTTGGACACTCTGCTTGAATTTCAGGAGTGTATGTGGTTGCAATTCTCCGCTAGTTGTGGTCCGTATAGTTCAATATTTCGGCAGACTAAGAGTCATTTTTACAATGGTTTTTGTGGAGGAGAAACTTCTGGTTTTATGTGTGGTAGCGATTGATCCTCTGCAGAGAAATGTCTATCGCTGCAGTAGGAGTGAACGACCCCTCAAGTTTAAAGTTATGCTTCTCGCTTATCAGACACCTCGAAGTTGGCAGGTATAAAGCAAAACTGTGCGAATGATGAATAATGTGACAAGCGAGTCCCTTAAAGTCGACAGGTCCAGACGTTTATGTTGGTCGAATTGCCGCAGAGGAGTTTCTGAGGTAGTATCTCCAAATTCGACTCATATACGTAGAGAAGACTTCTGACCAAAATAGTGGAGGTTCACCGTATTACACATGACCTACACACTATACAGGAAACTGAAGCAGAAGGCGCACGAAACCCAGTATTTGGACAGGATCTGTGATGTACAGTTTGGATTTAATTGTGGGGATATACATGAAACTGTCCTACTCTTATCTTAGAGCGGATCGTGAGATGACAAATTGGCAGCGACATCGTTTAGTATCAGTGTCAAGACCTGCCACATAAAACGTTCCATTTCTAAGAGAGACATTTTGTACTTAAGGTGGGTTTCCACTCAGTTGAGATGTCAAAGCGATCTTTCTGCAAAGAAACCTGAAAATATAGAAGAGGGATTTTGTTGTTGTTGTTGTTGTTGTTGTTGTTGTTAAGGAACCGACTGAGAATGAAGATGTGTGTACCCCGCAAACATGCAGTTTGCACTCACAGACAGCCTGTGTGTTTCACAATAGGCACACTCTTTCCAGAGCCAAGTATAACGTGAAGTGCTTCAACTTGCAGCAGGTATTCTGTAACATGTGTAAATTGGAACTGTAGCAAATGTCAATGTATACAGATGTCAACAGGCACGGTCCAACTGCGTGGATGCAAATAAGTCCGCTCTGAATCATGGTTCCTACAGCACTCCCAATTTCTTGACCATGGCGTGTAGAAAAGAAATTGCCGAGGAAGGAAAGCAGACGCACGATAGTGGGAAACGACCCCTAAGTCAGCACTGGTGGAGATTTCTCCCAATCCCCCATCCCCGCCATGTGTCCTATGTCTTTCTCAGATCTAAAAAAGCAACAGTTGTTGGTGGTGTTTTGGTTTCGTATTGTAGTGAATAGTAAATCCGTAGACATTAAATTTTCACTGAGCATGGGAAAGAATTTTCTGCTCTTCAGGACCCAGAAAAGTCTATAATTTGCCACGCACTGTATTGTTGTAAACTCCAGTTGAAATGTTTTGACACACGGTGACGCAGGGAGGGGAAATGAAGGGGAAACTGGCGAATGAAGTGGGTAACCAGTACCCTTCACACTACCTCGAACATGGTGTATCCAGCATTACTATCAACAATAAAAGTTGATGCACACACCTCGGCTGCAAGTATTCGACTGAATTGACGCCCCCGACGATTTGAATGGACTCGTCCGTTTCGCCGGAAGACGAAATTTGATTTCTGCGCGTGTGCCATCACTTTTCAACTGGCCTGTGCACAAAAGGATTAAGGTTGGTTGTTCTGTAACCATAGCTGCGGAGGACCAAATATTTCCAAGTTTCAAAACATGGTAACCTTTATTCTGCGCAGGCAGCTGGTACCGATTATCTGTTTAAAGAAGGTTACTGTACATGGAAAGTAGAAGCTCCTTGCCTGTGAACCACAAATAGCGGATTAGTGACGGTGTTGAAAAAGCATGCGTCTATACACCCATGTTTAAAGAAATTAGGCCAAACCCAGCAAATGCACAGAAAATATTCTTTCTCTTTGTCAGTAAGAATTTGCTAACAAAGCATATTGCTGTTACTGCAATAGATTCAATGCAGTTTTTCAAGGAGAGTGAGTACTACTGCACTGAACCGAACCGAAGGGAACGGAAAAGAATTTTTGTTGCCGGCACGTACTATATAAAAAGCCTACTATGAACTGAAATCGAAAAGAACAGCAACCCAGATGGTTTTATGACTTCGTCTGTAATTATAAGAGACTGGAAGAATACTACAAACCACGTATTTTACTAAAAGCTCGTGCAAATGCTGACACAAATTACAACGTGTGATACTTTTACCTCAGTTACGCAAATATATTCTGCGTTGAAATTATCGAGGGTTACTTTAGAGGAAGGCTCATAATTTCCTTCAAAATACAAAAAATAACAGTTTTCCTCAATTCCATCGGATGCTTCTGTCAACTCTAAGGTAAAATATGTTTTCCTTCCTCGAAAAATTAATCTTGAAGCACATGAAATTTTCTATGGCAATCGGAATAGCGCTTTCTGTATAAACAGTAAATTGTGATCTGAAGAACTGATATACTAGTGGAGCAAGAAGTTTATTCTACCCCTGCCGATTCTCAAACTGTGCTCCGCGGCGCCCGGGGGTGCTACAGGATATTTCAAAATATTGTTAATATTTTAATTTTTATGTAGTATTCTTTCAAACGGCTACAAAGCTGTTACAACAAATACTTATTAAGTCTTTTGGACCTAACTACGTAATAAACAGCAGTGTTAGGGATTTGTTTTGGCCTATGGGCACCGTGAACCGAGAAAGTTTGGAAATCGCTGCTCTACTCCGGAAGGTCCACCCAGCCTGTTATTCACTTGGCTACAGGGTCTTCTCCCTGGAGGTAAGCGGGAGGATGCTTGCAGCTGACCACACTCCTCCATCTAATGCCGAGGACAACAATCTCTAAACCTTATACGAAATAATTTATTAATTAAATTTCAAATACTGTTCTTATTTTTATAGTTCCACCGTGTATTCTGTAGATTATTTAATTACACACACCAACACATGCATATATGTATGTATATATATATATATATGTATATAAGATTTAAGAAATCTAAAATTTACATTAAAACATTCAGTGAATTACTTCGTTATGTTAACTTTGGTGCTGTGGCAGCATGTCGTGTTTTTGCGTGTGAGTCGTACGCTGTTTAGAATGAGGCTGGTTATGGTTGTGCGTCTTATGCTGTGCAGCGTGAGTTTCATAAGATGCACGACCATAACCAGGCTCATTCTAAACGGCGCACGACTCACACGCAAAAACACGACATGCTGCCACAGCACTAAAGTTAACATAACGAAGTAATTCACTGAATGTTTTAAATTATAACTTTAGCAAAGAACAATATATGCTCCCTGGGGATGATCGTATGATCGAAACATGTAGGAGCGTTTTAAATGTTTTAATGTAAATTTTAGACTTCTTAAGTAATATATATATATATATATAAATGTGTTGGTGTGTGTAATTAAATATTCAAATACGTTTCTATAGATGTGATCGGTAACACCAGGATTTTGCCACTGCACATCCATTTTACTGCTAATTACTATAACTTATGTATACTATTGATCATGTCTCGAAAAGTTTAATCTCATTCAAATAATTAATGGCCTATCGACTCTCTTCAGTACAGATTAGTTCTTGGTCTCCCCGCAGCCCCCTTTCTGCTTTCTTCACCTGGTTTTACCATTTACTTTTAATCTTTTATTCCTTACACGAGTGAAGAGAAACGTGTTGACATTTACCTTATCGGTTCGTCTCATTTACCTATATGTTAAAATATACAACATTTGTTTGTTTATGTCGCGACATCCCCGAGTGGGCCAGGGCCTCCTCATTTACGAGGTTTCTAGATCACTCACAACGACGCACCAGAGTCGGTAGGACTCATCTGGACAAGCGATCCGCTCGTCGGAAGAACTCCTCTGGACAAGTGATCAGCTCGTCGCAGAGACCTCTACCTGACATAACACAACAATCACAACAGACAAACATTCATGCCCCTGGTAGGATTCGAACCCACAATCTCAGCAGGCGAGCGGCCGCAGACCTATGTCTTAGGCCGCGCGGCCACTGGGATCTGCCAAAATCTGTAACACACACAGTATATATTTCTAAGTGTTTAACCAACATTTACGTAAATTATCCTTCGTTGAAGATTTGAACTGTCGGGTTCCTACAACACTTTCGGCTTGCGCTGTCGACGGCCGAAAAAGAAGCTTCCTGCAGCCAGCTTGCCTAAGTTGCTATTCGTCATGTAACGGTCAAAAGCCCTCTGCACTTCATCAAAAAAGAACCAAAGCGAAAATAATCGTACTGGTGGAATTCCGGGCAGTTCCATGAGTGTTGCGTCGCTTCGGCTTGTTCTAGTATACATTCGGCCGATAAGGAAATTATTTTTATTATACTAATGAAGCCCACTATGTTTACATTTATTTTTTTTGGGGGGGGGGTGTTCGAATGCGCCTTAGACACCTTGTGCTTACAATGCCTTGCTGATGTGAATCGAGTTTTTATTAAGATGTTCACAGAACAAGACGATAGTGGCACTTCCTGCTTTTCAGTTTCGTTGCGTTTGGAGCACTATGCATTGGTCAAAATACAAACAGTCCTGATCGGAGTGGTGGGCCACAGGGACAGACCGGAAATGAGTTTCCTGACGGATGGTGGTCTGCCGAGTCGCAGTATTGTGTTGCTACGTGTAAATCAAGTAGCCGTGTACGGGAACACTTGACATTCCATGGTGAAAGGTCCATGACGAATTTCCTATAAATCGCAGGCAATAACGACGTCCTTTTAACGGGCGATCACTGGAGTCCATTGGGTGTTGCGTACATTCCACCATTTTTAACTTCGTCGTTACTGCACTAGTGCCTGTTGTCTGCTAGCTTTTAACAAGACAAGTCATATATTTCACGTTCTCTTTCATAATGCACTTCTTTCAGCTGCTCTGAATATTTGTTTTGTGTGTGTGCCAATAATATAAATTAATAAATATATTTTAATGACACTTTCTTCGGCCAACCCAATCTCAAGTCCTACATGTAATATAAGCTTAATGTTCTAGGTTTAAATTCTAAAATTTGTGCCATCATCAGTCTGTGACAGATAGGCATAAATATAAGTGAACTTCATAAAGAATTTTTAAGCACGTTTATATTCTAACCTCTAAAAATACAACATTACTCGTTCCTTTGTTTTCGTTTATCGTCTTCACCAAAAGGAAAGCTAAATGCAGATTAAGATTTTTCAATCCGACAGAAAAATAAATAGCTGTAACGTATTAGCATATTTACCGAAGATCTGACACTACACAACATTTACAAAGTTAGGCTCAATTTGAGCGTTGTTTAACTGTACATCTTCCTCATGAAATAATGTGAAATGCCAACTTGATGCAACAAGGTAATTTTATTTATGTATTCTTAGCTCGACATGTTTCGGGTACATAAGCCAATCATCAGGAGCATTAGGTGTTGAGTTGCAGCATATGGTTTTCTGCTCCGATTTTTTGGATGGGTGCACGGCACCATCCGCACCGTACACACGACCCACGCAGCGGCTCTCAAGACCACCACCCATCCAAAATCTCGGTGCAGAAAACCATATGCTGCAACTCAACATCTAATGCTCCTGATGATAGGCGTATGTACCCGAAACATGTCGAGCTAAGCATACATAAATAAAATTACCTCGTTGCGTCAAGTTGGCTTTTCACATTATTTCATTAGGTTCAGTTGTATCCTTCCCACTTCAGACTCTTACAAGCTAACACTTTGATTTTATTGGTGTTATGAAATTAAAAACTGCGAGTGTGGGATTCAACAAAGTAATAATATTTTTATACAAACTTGTAAAAATAGGTGTAATTTTATTAAAACGGGATTGGTTGTGTCATAGACAACTTCATACAAAGCCGAGCTCCGTGTTTTCAACTTACTGACGAATTGTGAATATTTTGTGTGCTGCTGTTGCCACATATGAGAGCCGCGCCATTAATTACAGACAGTTATTACAGATCTATATCAAATTTTCCATGTAAAACATGCGTATATAATTTTATCATCAGCAGTAATGGGTTTGAATTACGTATGTGAGCTCCGGGCTGTACTCTTGCGGACAGTGTTACCAATATGCGTTCTTGTAATCCTCAAATTTGAGCAATGCCTCCCATTCCAGTTTAAGGAGAAAATTCGAACTTATAAGATTATTCGAAATTACTGGGCTACTACTTACAGGTAAGGGTAAAGGTTGCCTTAAAACTGGAATTTTATTTTGGAAAGACTTCAACGCATGAAATATTTTTGAAGTAACAGACACATTAATATTAAATATCAATAAGACAATGTACATATCAAGTAACACTGAGTCGCGTTCGTGTAATCATTATTGCTGTGGAAAATTAATAAGGATTACTATTCTGAGTATGTGTCTGTATCCTTGCAGTTTTCCGTGCAGTGTTATGTTGTCACCTGTTTTATGTCTGACATTACCATATTCTTCCATATTATCTCATAAGCGGCACAATTTTCGGAAAAATTGCTGAACATAAAACTAGTGTTTTGATTTTCTCTACAACATTTTCCCGAAAAGTTTCTCATTCTAAGAAGAATTCAGCGAAGTATTATCATAAGTGTACACTGGTCATCAAGTAAGGTACCCGTTGCTCTTGTCAGATTTTAATGAAATTTTAATTTTCGCTATACATTTTCAAAAAATTCTCATATATCAAATTTATTGAACATCCGTCCACTGGAAGACGTGTCGTTCCACGCGGGCGAAAGGACAGACATGATGAAGCTAATAGCAATTTGTTAACGCGCCTAAACAGCTATATATTTTTATCCTAAGTTATTTTGGACGTAATTTTCAATTACAAGTCCTAAATATTTTTGAATGGTTTAGAAAGATGAATAGGAAATGAGGAGGAAAGGATTTATACTATACTTGCATTGCCCATGCGGGATAAATCTGACAATTCTACGCGATAATGGAAAAAATTTCAACAACTTTTTACGCTGTAAGCACGCACTGGGGTATGGCGTTTCATTTTCAATGGATTCTATTAAAGCTCCACTTTCCACAGCCATCGGCAAAGCTTTGTTGCTATCGTAATATAAACATAATAACCTTGTTAAAACAGGAATTTATGAGCTACCAACTACGTATCTGCACGAGTGAAAAATACACCTGGACCTCCCCTGATGGTAAGACTCACAACCAGATTGACCTTGTATTGATAGATAGGAGATGGCATTCGAGTGTACTGGAAGTGCGACGTTTTAGGGGAGCTGATTGTGATACAGATCACTATCTGGTGATTGCAAAGGTTAGGAAAAGATTAGCAGTGGGTAAACAGGCCGCACAGAAGTTTGATAGGCAAAGATTTAACTTGAAGCTAAATGAGCTAGAGGTTAGGGAACAGTATCAAATTGAGATTACAAACAGGTTTGCAGCTTTGGAGAACTTGAACGATGACGACGACGTAAATAGGACTTGGGAGAACATTAAAGAGAATATCCAAACCTCAGTAAAAGAGAGTCTGGGTTTGGATGAATTTAAGCAGAATAAATCCTAGTTTGATGAAGAATGTTTAGGTTTTTTGGATCAAAGGAAGCGGGCTAAAATTCAATGGATACAGGATCCAAGCCAAAGCAATGTAAGGCGTGAAGATAGCAGACATTTTAGGAACAAAAGGAAGGCATATCTGAGAGCTAAAATTGAGGAACTTGAAACTAACAATAAGATCCAAGACATTAGGGACTTGTATAGGGGCATCAGTGACTTTAAGAAGGGGTACCAGCCTAGATGTAATATAGTAAAGGATGAGAAATGCGACTTGGTTGCAGACTCCCACGGTATTGTGGCTAGGTGGAAGAACTATTTCCCCCAGCTATTCAATGTGCATGGGTTTAAGGATGCTGGGCAGGCAGAAATACACACAACAGAACCACTAGTACCTGAGCCAAGTGCCACTGAGTTTGAGCTGTCTATCGACAAGTTAAAAAGTCACAAATCGCCAGGTATTGACCAAATACAGGCAGAACTGATTAAAGCAGGGGTTAGAACAATTTACTTGGAGATTCATAAACTTATTATTTCTATTTGGAAGAAGGAGAAACTGCCTAAAGAGTGGAACGAGTCGATCATAGTACCTGTTCATAAGAAGGGGGATAAAACAGATTGTAGTAATTATAGGGGCATTTCACTTTTGCCAACCACTTACAAAATTTTATCCAACATCCTGCTCTCAAGGTTAATTCCATATGCGAAGGAAATTATCGGGGATCATCAATGTGGCTTTCGATGCAACAGATCGACTATTGATCATATATTCTGCATTCGCCGAATACTTGAGAAAAAATGGGAATATACAATGAAGAAGTTCATCAGCTCTTTATAGACTTCAAGAAGGCTTATGATTCAGTTAGGAGGGAGGTCTTATATAAGATTCTCATTGAGTTTGGTATCCCTAGGAAACTTGTAAGTTTAGT